>MDTA01212980.1_pt1 | contig 14659 bp, 10 predicted proteins | sample 811151 | NCBI WGS metagenome assembly MDTA01 (sample SAMN05326648, study PRJNA326480) | marine metagenome | isolation source: seawater | place: Indian Ocean: South | collected 2010 | reverse complement strand
AACGCATCCTCTTTAGGCATCCATTGTTTTGTAATAATTCCATCACCAGAATCTGTATTATCTGTTACTTTTCCATTGCTAAGGTTTGCCGTATATACATTTGGAACCCCATTACGATGGGAGGTGAATGAAATAGCTGTACCATCAGAATGCCATACCGGTCTCGTATCAGCCGCAATGTTTTCGGTGACCCTTTCAAGCTTTCGTGTTTCTAGATCCAGTGTGTAAATATCAATATTTCCATTAGAAGGCGACATGGAGAAAGCGAGGCTCTTAAAGTCTGGTGATACCGATAAATACATTATCTGTGTATTTTCCTTAAAATTTGTCAATTGTTGAATCGTTTCGTTTCCATTTGAAATAAATATATTAGAGGTATCTTTATCCACGGACACAAATGCTAGTTTTGAATTATTAATCCAAACGGGGTAACGTGCACGCATTGAGGAAGTCACCCAGCTATCCTTTTTAGAAACTTTATCATATACTTTGATATCATAAACCAGGGATTGATTTTCTTTGGCATAGTGATATTTGGAATACGCTACTTTATTACCGCTCGGAGACCAGGAAATACTTGGGTGAAATCTCCCAAAATCTACTTCTGTCTTTTTCCAAAGGATTTTTTCTTTGTATCCTTTCTTTAGGCGCGATGAGTCCTTTTTCGTTTTCTTTTCTTTTTTCTTTATTTTTTCTATATCCTTTAACCATGTGTTGTATTTTTTTGTTTCTTTAGTTGTATCTCGTTCCGCTATAATTAGCGATGTGTCCATACGATCATCATCGTATAGTCCGAGCAATGCTATTTGAGAACTATCCGAATGAAATGAAAATGATTGCACCTTTTTTATTGGTAGTGTAAATACCTTACCCATCTCTTGGTAGGTCTCTTTTTGAGAGCGATAACCATAGTAATATGTATTCATAAGAATACGCCAATCTTCAACAAATCGGTTTACAGATATTCCATTTATTTTTTTAAATGCTTCTTCAAAATTATATAAGCCTGCTTCGTTTCGATATTCTAAAACCTTAACTATAGTGGAGTCACCAAAGCGGTCTGACCAATAAAGAAGCTTTGAGAATCCATCAGCATGGGGGTCCCAAATGTTTCGTTTGTTAGGATTTACAATTACATGCCTTTTGTGCTCTAGCTCAGCCCGGTATGGTCGCCAGCTTTCAGTCATGTACTCTGCAATACCTTCAACAGCCCAAGCAGGAATATTTTGGGTAAACACATCCATAGGTGAGGGAATCCATGTTTTAGTTTTTTCAAAGAAAAGAACATGCTGCAGTTCGTGGGCAATGACCGTTTCCAACCATTTATCTTTCTCTAACCACAATGTCATGTCATTTTGTTCAACCCAAATAAAGGTTTGATAAGTAGATCTGACAGCAAATGCATTTTCAAATTCATCCTCACGTGTAAGCGTAATATCTATTTTGGGAATAGTATCAAGATTCATTTGCTCCATTAGGATTGGTATTACGTTTTCAGCGATCTTTGCGCTTTTGCGAGCGGTGTTTTCTAATCCGTCGTGATAGTGAATATTAAAACTTTTTGTAGAGACGGTTCTCCAGGTTAACTCTGGATGATGTCTATCGCCAGCCATCCACGTTCCTATTTGACCGTATGAATTGTGTGAAAATAAAATAAATAGCAAAAGCTTATGGATGTATTTTTTCATTTTTTTCTTAAAACAGTAAATTAGATAAGAGACTTAGCAACCCTATCAACTCTATCGGGGTCTATTGGTTTAGAAAGACCCATATGGAATGCTAAAAACCACATTACAAATATTCCGTAAACAAGAAATATGATTTGCCATACCCATAATGATGGCAATCCAAAAGGAGCCCAAAGGCTTGGAGAATTTGGATCTGAGAAAATAGCATTACCTATGGTTGCAAAAGGTCCAAACCCAACTAAAAACCAAATTAATGTAAGGACCCATGCTAATCTTACCTTCTTTTTTTGATAAAAGTTTAAACCAGCTACTGTTGTTAGCAATTCATGAATTCTATTTTTATTGTCTTTTTCCAGTTCGGTTTCTCTAGTAAGTCTAGATACCAAAAAAGTGACGATAAGATTAAAAAATATTCCCCAGCCTGCACTATGAATCGTAAAAGGAAATGCTCCCCAGGGAACACCAAACCAAACGGATGTCTTATCAGTAAGCGTAACTGCAACTAAACCAGCGATCAATCCGGCAACTACCCCTTTGTTATTAAATCCTTTGAAATAACATAGACCAATTAACGATGGATACATCTGAAAACCATACGCAACGGCCAATCCGCCCAACATAACAATTGCCTGATTGGAGTTTGCTGCTACTACCAGGGCGGCTCCTGTAACGAACACTACAAAAAACCTTCCAACAGTCTTTTGTTCTTTATCAGAAGCTCTCTTAGATATATATCTTGCATAAATATCTTTAGTAAACATTGCGCTAAAAGTAGACATATATGCTGCGCCAGTACTTTGCATTGCTGCGAGCGCGCAAACAGCTAAAAGACCAACCAGCCAAGGAGCACTCTGAGAAAGGAGGTTGATTAACTGTGGAATTAAATTTTTATCTGTCGCGCCTTCAATTATACCTTGTTCAATCAGAACATGACCACCCAATCCTTGAATTATAGTAAACGTAAACAGTATGATACCCACTATGATTGACGATGCAACGACCTGTTGCCATCTAAACGCGCGCGAGGTTTTGTTTGAAAAAGCCCACATTGAAAAAGCAGGAGAAGATTGAATTCCCATAAGCGCAAACATATAAGTCATGCACATAATACCTGTCCATGATCCACCAACTGACTGGGACCCAGATGAAACAAATTGTATGCTACCAGGTAGCGCTATTTTCTTAGAATATCCATCAGAGGTAAGGTTTTCACCGGAAGCTATATCGTTGCGTACTATTTCTGCGAATGAAGATGTGAAACCCGACCAACCACCTGCATAGTGTATTACAACACCCCCAAGAATCATAATCCCAACCGCCAGTAAAATTGCTTGAGCGCAATCAACAAAAGCTACCGATCTCAAACCACCGGAAGCTACATAAATCATTACCACTGTGGAAAGTGCGATCATGCCAGTATTTGCATCTATTAATCCATCGGTTAAAACAAAAAATAAATCTCCCGATGCACGTAGTTGAACACCTAGGTATGGTACACTAAAAAGAAAAGCAACTAAAACCGTTAGCATTCTAATGGCATTTCCGCCATAATACTCGCTATACATTTCTCCTGGAGTAACATAGCGATATGCTTTACCCAAAACCCATTGTCTTCTTAGAAACAGGACGCCCGTAAAAGGTATAGTTAGCGCGTAGAATGAGGCAAATGCATAAGGCAAACCATCCGTAAATATTTTACCAGGGTGGCCAACAAATGTCCAACCGCTAAAGCTTGTTGCTGTGGCTGCAAGAACAAATACCCATACACCAAGGGATCGACTAGCCAGAAAATAATCGGATGATGTTTTAGCGGATATAGCGCCTTTGAAACCCCAGTAAAGACAATATGTCCAATATAAACCCACAAATCCAGCTAACCATATTAGTTTAGAATCCATTTATAGCTCCTCATTCAGCGGTAAGATAAAATCGAGTAGAATCTAAAAAACCACTATTATCTCCAGGTTCAATCTTAAGTAAATAACACATCAATTCATATAAATGTATGCTACTGAACCCTGGCCCTTTAAATCCTTTTTTAAATTCGGGACCTCTTGCTAAAAATATACCACGCATTGACTCATAGGATGAGTAGTAACCATGATTACCTCCATTGTACCTGTCTGGGTTTGAGGCGAAAGTTTGTTTGTCTGAGATAGACCAGTGTTCATGCGCTACCGCAATTATTGGTTGAATACGTCTATGGGTGTTATAGTGAAGCTCTTTTGGTAGAGCTCCTTTCATAAATACATCTAGTTTTGGATGGGCACCCAACAGCTTAGAGTATATAGATTGATTATCTACTTTGGGTAAAATTGCAGATGCAGGACCCCAATCAATTACCTCAACATTATTCAAATTAATATAGTCGTCTAGAAAAATAACAGAATCACTTGATGTAGGTGACATTCCATGATCGGTGGTAATGATAATATTTATATCATCATATATTTTTCTATCCTTTAAACCATCTATCAGCTCACCTATTAGTTTATCCATTTTTTCAATTGTGTCACTAACCTCTTTGCTGTTAGGACCATAGTTATGCCCTTTTGAATCTATATCGCTAAAATATAGTGAGAAAAAATTCGCCCTCTTTTGTTCGGGATAATCCACCCATTTTAAAACTTGATCGATTCGTTCAGAATTAGATATGGATTCATCATAAATAAAATACTCAGATGGGCGAACACCCATTATTTCTGCCTCTGATGCAGGCCAAAACATAGTCATGGCTTTCTTGTTCTGCTTTTCCGATGTAACCCAAATTGGTTCTGCTTCATACCATTTTTCATCGAGCACTGGCTTACTATTTTGTCCAATATAATAGTATTCATCAAAGATAGGATCATACATTCTGTTTGATACAATTCCATGCTCTTGTGGGTGTCTGCCTGTAACAAGCGTTATGTGGCTTGGAAAGGTCTTGCTTGGAAAGGGGGGGATTATTCCCTCAGATTGTACACCTTCTTTGGCAAATTGATCTAAATATGGAGTATCAGCAAATTGTAGATAATCCCATCTGAAACCATCCATTGAGATTAAAATTAAAGCATTTTCGAATGGAGCCAATGTGTCTTCTATTGGCTTTATTTTTTTTGTGCACATGTTGAACATTAAAAAACATGTTATATATATAAGGGTTCTACTATGGGTATTTTTTATAAAAAACATCTAAAAACAATTTAATTAATAAGATAAAAAATATCTTATAGAAATTTACAACTTAGACTAAATTATAAACCTACAAACCAAAGGTAAAATATGAAGCTTAAGCAACTTTCTATCTTATTTATCATCGGAACACTGTTCGCTCAGATGAGAACACTCCCTGCTGATACAGCTGTAGTAACTTATCACAGAACTAATATTGGAGGCAAAAGAGTTGAGTACAGTGTTACAACTGGTACCCAACCCCTATGGAGCGATACATCAAATAAGCCTATTGCAGGACTGCATTACACCTATTATGAAAGGACAGATGTAGCGAATAAATCAAAGCGACCCATTATGATTTCATTTAATGGCGGTCCCGGGTCAGGCTCTGTTTGGATGCATATGGCCTATACAGGTCCAATGGTTTTAAATGTTGACAAGGAAGGTTACCCGCTCCAACCTTATGGTGTAAAACCAAATCGATACTCTGTGCTTGACGTAACTGATATTGTATACGTAAATCCTGTCAATACAGGGTATTCAAGAGCGACCGGTGATAAGGTTAAAAGAGAGAAATTTTTTGGTATTCAGGCGGACATAGATTACCTGGCAGAGTGGATAAATACTTTTATACAACGTAATAATCGATGGGAATCGCCCAAATATCTTATAGGTGAAAGCTACGGAACTATACGTGTTTCGGGATTGGCTTTGGCACTACAAAATAAGCAGTGGATGTATTTAAATGGGGTCATATTAGTATCCCCAACCGAGCTTGGAATTCACTCATCAAGACCTCAATCCGATGGAAGAACCGGTCCTTTGGGTGCGTCATTACGGTTGCCTTATTTTACAGCAACAGCTTGGTACCACAAAAAACTACCGGATGATTTACAAAAAAAATTCCTCCCCCAAGTACTTGCTCTTTCAGAAGATTATTCGATTAATCAATTAATGCCACTAATGGCAAAAGGTAACTCTGCTACTGAGTCTGAAAAATTAGAGGCAGCAAAAACGATGTCACGATTCTCTGGAATATCTGAGAAAGCCATCATGTCATATAACTTAGATGTTCCCACAACATTTTTTTGGAAAGAGCTATTGCGTGAGGAGGGTTTCACTATTGGCAGGCTTGATTCTAGATATAAGGGCATTGATAAAATCGCTGGTGGCGATAGGCCAGACTACTGGGCTGAGCTTACTTCGTGGAATCATTCATTTGCGCCTGCAATAAACTACTATTTCAAAAATGTGCTTAAGTTCGAAACGGACGTTAAATATAATTTGTTTGGACCTGTATATCCTTGGGACTGGAAAAATAATAATTCGGGAGAAAGTCTAAGGAAGGCTATGGCAGCAAATCCATATCTGCACACAATGATACAATCCGGATACTACGATGGTGCAACAAGATATTTTGATGCTAAATACACTATGTGGCAGCTTGATCCAAGTGGTAAAATGAAAGATAGATTGTCTTTTGAGGGCTATCGTAGCGGACACATGATGTACTTGAGAGAGGTCGATTTAATAAAGTCTAATTCAGATATAAGGAAGTTCATTAAAAAAACCACTCCAAGCTCAACAAAGCCCGCTAAGTATTAGTAAAAATTTAAAAATCAGACCTATATCTGATCCCAAGCCATACCCCAGAATCAGGTAGCCACCCACCTTTTACTGTGCCACCGTCAGAACCACTGTATGTGGTCAATGAAAATGATACGTTGTCATTTATATTGGCTGCAATTGATGTAATTGTATTTAGCTTTGTGATATGTTGCAGTGATACTTCGAAGAGCGGGACCTTGTTAATGTTTATAAAGTCTAAAAATTCAACGTTCTTTAGAAAAGATGGAATTTCACCTACATCAGTCATAAGATCAATTCGTCCATACAACCCAAATTCTTTTGAAGAAGAGCTTTCACCATCACCGTAACGAAGGTATTGATTCGTATTGTTATCGTAATCATAAAAAGTTCTATTAAACAGCTTACTGTCTTTATCTTTGGTTCTATGAGCTACTTTCATATAGTGTAGTCCTGGTGTAAATGTTACCCTCGAAATCGCAGGAATTTTCACAGGAGCTTCAAAAGTAGCGGCAAACAATGCATACATATCAATTATATTCACAAACTCGTCTTCTTTGGCAATATTATTCTTTGTGAAGAAGGTTGTATCCGAAGCTATAGTACTACTTCTCGGGAAGAAACTAAAACCCATTTGTGCATGAAATGAGGCTCCGGTTGAAAACATATTGTCTATAGTCACTTTAGAGTATAGACCAAGATATTCCCTTAATAGTTTATCGTCTTTAAGGTCTCCACCAAAACCCAATAGATTAATCTTGGCAGGAAACCGCAGACCAATTTCTGAGTTCCTAGTACCTACACCCATTGTGGTTGAACCAAACAATGTGCCTGGAAGACCAACTAAGGTATTACCGAAGGCAAAATTTGCAGAATATTGTAGCAAGTTTGATCTTAGATATAGCTCTTCAGTGCTGAGTACAAAATTATGCTGTTTCCAAAGCGAAAAGCGCGAACTATAACTAGCCAAAAGCCTTTGGTTCTCGCTTTCGAAAAACACCACATCCGAAGGACTATTTAGATATTGATCCTTTTCAATTAACGCTTCTTGAATATCTTGGCTTAAAACCCAGTCTACAATTTCTCTTGGTATTATATTGAAATTGAGTCCGTTACCATACCAAATTTCGTGAATTTCATTTTTTGTCGACTTTTTTTGCTGAACAATGATCAACAAATCTTCCGCGAGCATTTCTTTTAATACAGGTGCTTTGCTCTTTTTCTTTTTAGCCCTTGGATTTTCAAGTGTATTTAGAGTATTGTAATCAATGATCGCATCCTCCACAAGAATGTGATATGGCATGTGATCTACAGTCCATGCAATATACTTTCTTTTATCCAAGCTTTTCACTTCTTGAGAAAAACCAACGGATAAGAGCACAACGATGCTAGTGATTAAATTAATTGCTTTAAAATATTTAAAGTTCATCTTTTTCCCTTATTAAAAATAAAATGATATATACGGACTAACAATTTGACCACCCTCTTTACCCGCAGGGTACCACTGCCATGTATTGCTATTATTTGAGTTGCTTTCCAGGAACTCAAGACCACTTTCCTTGGGTACATTTACAATCTGAACACCAAGCTTCATTATCTTGACGCTATATTCGGCGCCTAAACTGAAATTACTAAATCCATTAAAGGATTGGTTTGCCTGAGCATAAGCTTTTAGTTTTTTGTTATCTGTGACAAGCTCTGATCGTACGAAAAAACCAAGCGCTTCATCAACCTTATTCAAGCGGTCGATAATTTCTAACTCTCTACCTTCTTTGGTGTCGCTCGTTCCGGGCTTAAGTTTTGCGTGGATGAATTCAGTAAAAGTTAAACCAACCTTGAGTCTCAACGATCCAAATGCTTCATCAGTCCTTTGTGCGCCGGGTGAATTTTTCATTACTCTTTGGAGAAATTTTACTTCAGAGAGATCAATAAAATTGTTTATTGCAAAGGTATTACTCCAATATATCAACCCACTAGCAGACGGTAATACCACATGGGCTTCATCTTTAACCCTTCCTGTTTTGAATTTATTACCCGCGTCCATATAGTTTACCTGGCCACCTATCGAGTGTGTATCAAATTTAAATCCGATACCAAAAGTTCCATCAAGAGGTTGTTTTATAGCATCCTCACCTCGAACATCTCTAGGTACGATTAAATAGGTGCTCGAGATATCATTAGATAAGCCTAAAATAGTATTACCAAAAAAGTAGCGATATAAACCCAAATCTGATAGACCCGTTTCAAGCCTAAAAGCTTGATTGGTGGACTTTGATCTTATATAAACGCTTTCGTTTGAAGATACTTCAACTTGTGAAGTAGTCCACCAGAAACCATCACGTGCACGCTTAAAGCTTCTTTCGTTTAATATATTATCAATGTTGCTGTAGGTTTCTAATGCAGAGAGATCTCGTCTGTTTATTTCTGCCCATTTATACTTTCGGTCCATAAGCGTATTCATAATTTCGGGTCCAAGTTTTTTTACTTGATCCATCATGAATCTTCTATACTCTCCGGAATCATAGTTTTTAGCTCTCAATCGCTTGAGCGTAAGTTTATCATCTTGTTGTTGCATTTGAACTATAACCACATCAGATGCTTGTATTGAGTTTTGTTCGAACTTGTCGTTTTCAATAAGTTTATTCAGATACATTTCAATAAACTTTCTATTTAGTTGTGGATCGGCAACTTCCCAGCTGATCAAGTTCTGCTGAGCATTACCAATACCTCCAATCAATATTGCAACGACAAGTAGAGTGTTTTTTATTTTTTTAATCAAAATATTCAAATTCATTTTCATACTCATTTAATAAACCATATTTATCTTTAATTTTAAGTTTTACGCTTTGTATTCCACCATACGCTGGTCGGGAAATTGAAAGTCTATATCTGGTAAGCTTCCTATTACCGTATTTTTCACTACCAATTTCTATCATCTTACCACTAATCCCTCCAATTGGAAACAGCTTATCGACCGCATTGGATTTACCATAGGTTATAACTTCAAGTGTAAGTTCGTTTGTGTCCGGTCTGCGTTTAAAATCAACGCTTGGGATTGGTAGTTCTTTGACCTTAACTGTGTGAGTTAAATCTTTTAAGGGTGATCCGTCAACAAGCGTCTCAAATGTCAAGTTCCCAGTGGTTTTGTATGGACCGACGGACATCGATGATGTTTCAACAAGCCTTTTTTTATCTCCATATGAGCTGCTCAACCTTATCGATACACGATCACGCGAAATTGATTTTACACGCATATCAAAATTATACTTTTCACTTGTGTAGATTTCATCTATCTCTTGTTCTTCTGCCCATTGGGGCTCTATAACGACAACTCTTGCCTTTGTTGTAACAACCTTGCTATCGCTTTTTCTAATTCCAGTTACTTCAATCGTTCCACCTTGGTTTGTCGATGTACCCATCAGCATTGATCTTGGCGTTCCTTGCTCAAGACTAGTTACCATATCGGCGCCTCTTGAGACCGAAACTTCAAAATCTTTATTAGAATAAACTCCTCCAACGGTTACAGGAACTTCCCATTTCAAGCCTTTGAGAACAGTGTATCTTTTCTTATCAAATAAAACAAAGAAGTCTGTTCTTTGACCTTCTAATGGTACAGGCGTTATAAATGCATCTAGCTCTCTTGATACATTAAACGATCCTTCTCGTCTAACTTTGTCTGATATATTTTTCTCAATTTTTTTTGCTATTTCTTCGCTTCCAAAAATTTCTGACCACTCGTTCATTGTTTCTGCTGAAATCTCCGGTTTAAACCCTATCATTAACTCTACATTGAACCGTTTGTCTTGATATATATCAAAATCAGACAGAGGTATTTCAGCAACATAAGATCCTTCTTTCTCAGTAGTTTTTGATGATACAGTATATTGAGCATTGGAAACACTTGTGTCGTTTAAGGTGAAAGTTGCCTCCACAGAGGCCGAGTTTTCTTCATATTCCCCATCTAGGTTAAAAGTAAATTTATATAACGAGTCTGAGTTAAGGGAGTTGATATTATCAACTCGTACCATTGATTCTAATTTATCTTTTGCAACCTCAAGTAGGATGTCATTTTGGCGACGCATATATTCACCCAATTCGCCTTCAATAGCAAAAATACTAAGAATGGCACCCAAATTAATAAGGAAGTATACTTCTACTTTTTTCATAGCTTTGTCTAACTATCTAATGCTTTGTTCAAAATTTTACTAATCTCTTTATGGATTTCTTTTTGAACGCTGCCTTTAACCAATTTATTTACTCCATCACTGAGAGTCTCAATCTTTTTATTGTGATCTCTTAGTTCATCTTTGAGCCCTGCTACAGCGCTTGTAAGAGCCGAAGCAGAATCTTTATCCATTTTGCTAACTGCTCCAGCAGCTTCAGAGGCGCTTACTTTTGATTCGCCACCTCCATCAGGACCTAGGTTGTATATGCTTTGCGCATAAAAAATCAATAGAACAAACTCTAATATTAGAGCTGCTATAGAAAGATAGGTCATAATCCCTATGTGCTCTGGATCAAGTGTTGCAAAGATTGATCTAAAACCTACAATCACTAGTAGAAAAGCAGCACCGCCATATACTAAAGCGGTACGAGCGTTTATGTCATTTCTTAGTTTAAAATTCATTTTTACCTCTGATGATTAACGTTTATATAATTATTTATAGTTTAGCACATTGAAAAATAGTTGCGCATTCAACATTAGAACATAGTTTAAATAAAACGATCAGCATACTACTGCAAAAACACGCATCGCTCTAATTATTTATATCGGTGCTGTACAGTTTACCTTTATATTCAAAATACGCTTGACCGCTACGTCGTGCTTTTACAAACTCTTCTTTAAATCCAGTGGTTCCAATTTGAGAAGTTGCTCCGGTTTCGAGTTGAAGGACTATGCTCCTTTTTGAGCTTGATAGCGTAACGCTGTTACTTGTGATATCCTTAATTGTATAGATGTCCAACACAGATCCTTCTTTGTATGTTTTGCCGTTAATTACAACCGAAGGATTTGCTGTTAGCTTAACTCCAGTTAAATAGTAAGCACGATTATTGGGTTTAGGTTTCGAAATTTTCTTTGGTTTTAAAAATATGTTTTTACCCCAATTCAAACTTCCATACGCTATATCATTACTTGCGGTAGGAGTATTTCGTATAACCTTATCAAAATTTATATTTAGAACATCGGAGCTTTTTAAAGGTTTAGATATGTAGTTGTAAAATGTAAAATACCCTGAAACTTTTGAACTAGTTATTCTATTAATCTTCATAGAGTTTAGCATAAAGCCAGATTCAAATAAATCGTCTAAGAGCTTACCAAAGTTCAAAAAAGTGCTACTTGCTTTGAGATTTATTGTAAAGCGCTCTACGGTACGATCATATTTTTCGAAAGCACCTTGTGGCGCTGCAAGATTGTTTTTTAATTCAGAGGTTAACTCTGATACAGTTATTCTATAAGCTTTACACTTGTCTTTGATCTCATTGAGTGACTCCAAATAATCAACATCACTTTCAAAACTTTTAGAAAGCTGTTCGAGATATTTTACATTTTCATTATTGCTTGCTAATAGGTCTGGAATCTTGACGGATTGAAAATTTGCGAGCGATACTTTGTTATCAATATATAGCAAACGGTCATCGATTGACTTAATACTTATCATCGCAATGTAATTGTATGCTGCAAACCCTAAGATAATTGCTATTTGAACTACTCTTTTGGTTCTATTATTCTTCATGATCTTAGGTCAATTGTAAAAATTAAACCTGATTTTGGCAGGGCTTTTTGGTCTCTAACAATTACTCTTTTAATTGTTTTTTGATCTCGCATATCTTTTACGTATTTATTAAATGTTTTTGTAGCAACAGATTGGTTCCCCGACACTTCACCTTTGAGGGAAAAGGTAAAGGAATTGTCTTCATTAACTGAATAGGTCATTTCTTCCATTATAATTGATTTCGGAGTAATCGACGAAAGAAGCTTTGATATAAAAATAGCTTTACGGGCATTTTGTGAATCAACATTTTTAGTGTTCCTAATTTGATTACCAACTATTTTTCCAGCAACCAGTTGAAGCTTTCGCTCCTTGACTGGTAGCTCGCTATTTAAATTTCTTAGTTTAATATAATTTTGCGACGTGAAATAAATTATACCAATGAGTATTGCTGTATAAATGATGATTTCAAAAAGTAGCTTAATGGGCGAGGTTCTTTTTTGCGGTTCAGATTTCTCTTTTAACTCATTTTTGGTGTTTTCTTCAATTTCACCATTTTCCCAAAGATCTTTTTCATCTGGATTAATTTCCTCTTCGAGCTCTTCTTGAAGGAAGTCGGATCCTTCAATATTTCGATTTAACTCATTAATTCCTTTTACGACATCTGGCTGTGCATCCTCCAGGGCTTTTCTATGCTGTTCAATATCAATTTTTAAATCAACATCTACAATCTTTTTATCGTAAATATCGTATTTGTCTATCTCTCCGTTAAGCCACTCGTGATAACCTTCATCTTTTTGTCCAGTGATTTGCGCCTCATCAATAGTCATTTGCATTTTTTTAAGTGATTTTTTTGCGCGATTTAGATCTTTCCTAAGCAATGTGTATTTTGCGTTATCTATTGTTTTCTCAAAATCTGTAATAGCCGCCTGAACACGGTCTTTACTTGCTTTGACAGACCTTTGAATTCGTTTTTTTTGTAAACGGTTGTGAAATATATTTATTTTATTGTGGTGAGAGTTCCAAAGCGATCTTTTTTCAGAGGTTTCACTCGACTCCGATTTAAGATTAAATACAACATCGCTATATCTTTTAATTTCTCTTTCAATAGCAATGAAGTCATTAGATGTGGCGTCTTCATTTACATTGGCTAGCATGGATGCAACATTGGTTTCTGCATTAGTCAGTTTTAGCTTAAAGAGCTGCGCTTTTTGCTCCTCGAGGTTGTTTTTAACATCGCTTAAAAACTTGGCATAGACCTCATCTTTATTTGCTAACTCTTTTCCATCCTCAATTATCTTTTCTAGTTTTTCTATAGACTCCGTTACGCTTTGAAAATCTTGAACATTGCTTATTTCTTCTTTTTTTAAGTTTTTATCATCCACCTTATAACTGTCTATCAAGCCTTTATGAATAGAGTTTGTGTCGATTGCTGTTTTTTGAGTTTTCTTTTTCATCTGGTCTTTTTTGTCTTAGATATGTATCTATTAATTGCTAAAGCTACACTGTCATAATTTTTTTCAATAAGATGGCCCGGATTAAATTCATGAATAGATTTTCTATTGCTATGTGATTTGGACACCACCGTTGAATAGCCAATGGTGGTTTTGAACACTCCAGCTTTAAACTCTGAAGCTGCTATTTTTTTCATTTCTATTGAATGCGATGAGCCATTTACAAATTTTGTCATAAGGACAGGTAGTGGTTTAATTTTTGGATTCAACTTTCTTACATCTTCCATTATCTTTTCGCTAACTATTCTAGCATCAAGCGACCATTGATCCTCCGCGCTTAATACATACCAATACCAATTACTAGTTAATAGGGCATTAAGGGTCAATACGGAAGATTTTTGAGGAGGAGTGTCAATAATTATAAAGTCAAAATCGGTTTTCAGTTTTTTGTTAAAAAAATGATCAAAAAGTTTAAACACATTTAAATCTAATAGCGATTTAATTTCTCCTTCAGTACTATCAAGCATCAGTGTTGATGATAATAGTTTAATATTAGGATTTCTAGTATCTACTATATAGTCAATAGCACTGTCACCAGCTGATTTGAGGAGGTTTGTAACGTGTCTTCCATCTTCAATTACATCTTCTTGATAATTTTTGGCTAGACTAGAAGACGTATTCGCCTGAGCATCAAGATCACAAACAAGCACATTGCATTTGGAGCTTGCCAAGCTCCAAGCAATATTGATAGCTGTTGTAGATCTACCAACACCTCCTTTATTACAAACCAGTGTAATGATTTGGGTCTTTTTTGTTGCCATGGTAGAATTTACTTAAAAATAGAGGAATTTTCTGAGGAAGTTATTTTTCCATTTTCTTGTACTATAATTTCCGTATTAAGCCTTAAATCGTTTCCAATTTCATACCGATGGTCATCGTTGCCACCGTCCCATTTTTTCTTATTCATAAAAAAGTCACTCTCTAAACAAACGCTGATTTCATAGGAATTTGTTATGATATCCGACTTATATACGATGACACAATCAATTGGATAATTTGATTT
>MDTA01142513.1_pt1 | contig 14662 bp, 12 predicted proteins | sample 811151 | NCBI WGS metagenome assembly MDTA01 (sample SAMN05326648, study PRJNA326480) | marine metagenome | isolation source: seawater | place: Indian Ocean: South | collected 2010 | reverse complement strand
TTGAATATATCGCATTCGAGCCTGATCCAGCGGCATTTGAATGCTTATCATTAAATATAAATAATAAGTCTCATAATTTATATAATTTTGCCCTTTCAAGCAACGAGGGCAAAATGAAATTTTATTTGGATACCTTTGGTGCAAATAGTTCAATCGAACACTTTGGTAGTGAAGAGTTTATAACAGTAGAGACAAAAACTTTAGATAGTTTTAATTTTGAAAATATAAAATTAATTAAACTTGAGGCAGAAGGCCATGAGATAGAAGTATTAAAAGGGTCGGTAAACACATTGAAAAATACAGAGTATATAACAGTCGATTATGGTCCTGAAAAAGGAAAAGAAGGCAATATGACACTACCTGAAGTAACAAATTTTTTGTTTAAAGAAAACTTTATTATTGAAAACGCATCATCTAATAGATATACGTGTTTATTTAAAAATTTAAATTTCTCCTAAGATTATTTAATTTTGGTCCCAAATAGATATCTTTTTTACCGACCAAATAATTTCTAATATAATTTTCTTTATACATATTAAGTCCAAACCCACTGTGGCCAAATTGATCATCTTCTAGATTAAATATTTTATATTTGATATATTTTGGGTGATCATCCAAATTAAATTTATTTGTATGAAATTGAAATTTGGTTTCTACAGATTTATACCATGCATTAAATGCTTTTTCAGGCTCAGAACCACCTCTTTCATCAAAACTTCCAAAATAATTAAACCATGCTTTCGCAAATCGACTCCTGTCTTCAGCAATAACATTTTTATTTCTAAACATTGAATCATATTGATAAATTGGAATATTTGTATTTGGAACATCTCTTGCAGTAATTAACTTCGAATTAAGTGTAGCTAAGCACATGTCGCCCCCACCGTTCAGTTCAATATTTGGATATTTCTTTTTATTTAAAGCAATGCATAGCCTAGTTTTTAGTTGAAACCTATTTGGTAAAAAAAATTGATACTGAGGAAAGCATATCGCGGGATAATCATTGTACTTTTTTAAAATCTGTTTAATTTTTTTCATGTCATTTTCGTGTATGAAATAGTCTATATCCATTCTTAATACCCAGTCACCTGTTGACTTATTAAAGCCTTCATTAAATGTTTTACCAATATAATCCCATGAAAAATCATAAGGCCAGTTTTCTCCAGTGACTATGACTTCATCAGCAAAATCCTCGTAGCATGCCATGGCTTCTTTCCAGGGATCTTGTCTTTCATCAGGATTTGTGTATGTTGTAGCTATTGAAATTTTCATGTAAACAATATATCTTCAACTTTTTTACTAAAGTCATTTAAATCATAATAATTTTTTATTAAATCTAAACCATTTTTAATAATTTGGTCATAATCAAAGTCATTCATTTCATAAATTTTTGAAATATCTTTTTTCCAGGACTCAATATCATTATTTTCATTAAAAAAAATATTCAATCCGTCTTGAAAATTTTCATTATCCCAAAAACCCTCTGTTTTTGAGATTATTACAGGAGTACCACATGCAATAGATTGAAGTGCCACACTTTGACCAGATGGTTGCAATGATTCTTTTAATGGTATTATTGTCAGCTTTGATGATGAATAAAGATTTCTTAACTCTAAATCACTCACAGCTGGATTACCCCAACTACCTCTGTATATTTTAAAATTTTCATGTATAAGGTTTTCTTTTTTTATTAATTTGCTTACAATAGAAAAATTAATTTCTGGGTGTGAATTTACAATATCTTCAACTAGTTTAAAATCCCTAAAACCATCATTTCCAACAAATAAAATATCTCTTTTATCATATTTTTGAGCTTTCCAAATTTGTAAATCAACAGCAAATGGAATCAATGTAAATTTATTTTTATATTTTGAAAATTTATTTTTTGCAAAATTAAGTTCACCCTCACTTAAAAAAATAAATTTATCAACATTTTTCAAAATTAACTTTATGTATAAATTATGAAATATCATTAAAAATTTGAATTTAGTTTTCCTTGAAAACAATCCGAGTACAAAACATAGAGATACCGCTTGTTTTCTTTTTCTCAGATTATTCCAAAAAAGTATTGGTGTTACTGATGCTCCTATCCTGTTATTGTTGAAGACTACGTAATCACTATCTCTAATAATTTTTTTATTTTCATTTGTAACCATGTATGTCCAGTAAATGGGAAGTTTAAAAATATTGCTGATTTTTTTTTCGATTTTATTTCGAAAAAATTTTTTAATCTTTGAATTTATGGGCATAAATTCAATTATTTTTACAGACTCATATTTTTTACTAAAGTAGTGATATCCATAGAACATTTCTTTTGCATACGGTTCGTTACTATTTATTTTTTCTAATCGTCCAGCTTGATAAAAGAAGGTAATTTTTTTATCTATCATTTATTTAAAGTAGTTTCTTCCTTCGGCGTGTAAAAAATCATAATAGAATAATGGAATATCAATATATATACACTTTGTTAATTGAAGCAATCCTAGCCAACAGTCGTAATCTGCGCTTAAAGGCAAGTTTCTAAATTTACCCATATTATCAAATAATTTTTTTTCTACTACAACGCTAGAAGTAATAATACAATTATGAATTTTTAAAAAATCATATGTAAAGTTTTCTGGGTATTTATTGAATCTTAAGTATTTAGTATTTTTATATTTTCTTTTGATTTTTTTTAAATAGTGTTGGGAGTTATATTGTTTGTAATTTTTATTTTGTTCATAGATTCCTTCACCAATAAATCCTTCAGTACATGACATTTTATATTCCTTTTTGTACATCGTCTCAATTTGAATAGATAGTTTATCAGGAAGCCAAATGTCATCATCATCAAGAAAAGCTAGATAGTCACCGCTGGCTTGATCAGTCCCAAAGTTTCTAATTGCACCCGGTCCAAATCCATGTATTTTCTTTTGATTTTGTTTCAAGTGAACAATTTTTACATTTTTGGGAAATTTATGATTGTAGTATTCGTCTTCATCAGAACCATCGTTGATTATAATTATTTCAAGATTCTTATAGTCTTGATTTAATACACTATCTACTGCATTTATAAGATATTTAAATCTGTTATAACTTGGAATAATTGCGGATACCTTAGGTTCAGTTTTTGACATATATATAATCCAATAATACAAAAGATATTAATTTAGAGAATTATACTTTTTAAAATAAAAAGAATGAAAAAAATATTTTTAACATATGGTGATAAAAAATTCAATACAGCTAAGAAGCATTTATGTCTTCTAGCCAACGAAAGTGGTTTTTTTAATAATATCTTATCAATGGGTCCAAAGGACCTAGATTACGATTTTAAAAAAAAATTCAAGAAGATATTAATTAAAAATAAAGGAGGGGGATATTGGATATGGAAACATAGAATAATTCAAAATCTTTTAAATGATATTTCCGAAAACGATTTAATTATTTATTGTGATGCGGGGGCAAGTTTAAACTACAAGGCAAGTAAAAGATTTAATGAATACATTGATATGATTAATTCATCTAAATTTGGAAATTTAAGGATGGAATGCGAACCACAATTCAAAGAAATTAATTATACAACCAAAGAGCTTTTTAGTTATTTCAAACTCAATACTGATTCCGATCATGCAAAAACTACACAACTTCAAGCTGGACATATGATTTTTAAAAATAATAAGCACAGCAGAGATCTATTAAATAACTATTCAGCACTTCTTGAACAAGATTCAAATTTAATTACAGACTATTATTCTACTTTCGAACAGCATAAAAAATTTGTTGAAAACAGGCATGATCAAAGTATTTTTAGCTTATTGAGCAAAATATACGGATGTGAACTAATTGAAAATGAAACTGAGTTTAAACATCGTACTTCCGAACAATACAACTATCCTTTTTTGAGTGTAAGAACTTATGGACACGGTCTCAAAGATAGAGTAGATTTTCTACTTAATAAGAAAAAATATTCAAAAAAAATAGTTTATTTTTAAAAAAAACTTTTTTAGTTTTAAGATGGTTTGTATGTTAAAAAATACGTTTAAGTTTTGAAAATCAAGTCATATGAGTTTATATATTAACTCTTTAAAAAAGGGTCAAGAGCTAAATAGTTTTAATTTTGCTAGAAGGTCCAATATTGTTTATTCAGAAGTTGTCTCAAAATCTCAATTTCAAAAATTAAAAAATGAGAATCTACATGTAATTGAAAACAATCAAAATCACATTTTTTATAAAGTAAAAGAATTTCATTTAAAAGAAAATGATATAATTTTTTCAAATTTGTTCACTTTAAACGAACTTTTCTATGAATTAAATAAATTTCAAAATTTCAAAAATATAAAACTTATTACACACCAGAGCGATATCTCTGTAGATAAAAAAATTTTTGCAAAAAAGCCAAATTGTATTTCTGAATGGTATGCCATAAACGTAAAAGATAAAATAGACGGTTTGACACCAATTCCGATAGGACTTTCAAACAACTACTCAAATAAAAATTTAACAAAAAAACACTTTTTGAATTTAAAAAAAATAGATTTTAATGACAAGATCGATAAATTATATGTAAATTTTGAGGTTAACACCAACTTTGATGAAAGATATCCACTAATTAAATACTTTAATAAAAAAACATGGGCAATAGTAGATACTAAAAAACTGTCACTTGAAGAATATGTAGAGAATTTAAATAAGTATAAATTTGTTTTATGTCCTCCAGGAAATGGTATTGATACACATAGAATGTGGGAAGTACTTTATTCAAATTCTGTACCTGTGATCAATAATTATTTAACTTATAGTGCAGCAAATGATTTAGGCGTATTAAAAATAGAAAAGTTTACCAACCTAACAGAAGAAACGTTAAAAAATTTTCACAAAAATACAACTACTAATGAAATATTATCAACTGATTATTGGTTTGATAAAATTAATAAAAATGTAATTGATTGTGAAAACAAAAGTATTCTAATTAAAGAAAATGATAAAAAGCAAAAACAAGCAGTCTTGAATTACAATAAAGAACTGAGAAGACTGAGTAGAATAAAAAAAATTAAAACAATTAAGAGAAAAATTATTAAAAGAATATATTAAATGATTAATAAAGCTAGAAAACTAATTAAAGATATTTTATTTGTATCAAAGATTACAAATGTTACAGGTAAAAAGAGAACAATAATAGGTGCAGTCTTATTTGCTCAGATTTCAGCTTTAACAGATATATTAATAATTCTTTTTTTTAGTATTTTAATTACTGGTGAATATCCTACTTTTTTAACACCTTATATGGATTTATTTGATAGATTAAAAATATTTATACCAATAGTAATCATTTTCAGATTTCTATTTCAATACTTGCAAGGAGTTATTTTAAAAAAGCTGGAGCTCAAAGTCACCCTAAATATGAGGACATATTTATTAGAAGAAATATTTAATCGAAGAAATTATTCAGTCGCAGATGCCTATTTTTTCATGAATACTCTCTCGGGACATATTGCATTTTTTTATTCCAATGTAGCTTCGTTCATAAATAGCTTGCTTCAAATTTCAGCTTATTTAATTTACCTCGTATACACCGATTCAAGAACTCTTTTTACTTTTTCTTTAGGTCTAATCATATTATTTTATCCCATAAAAACATTAATCAAAAAAGCAAGAGCAAGCATGCATAAAGTTTATGATTACTCAAAGAGAATGAATGAAGAAATTCAAAGAATTGTTGAAAATTTGTTTTTAATAAAAATTTTAAATAAAGACAAAGATGAAGTAAACAATTTTAATAAAACGGTTAATAATTTAATCAAAAGTGAATTAAATAATTTTAGCTTAGGTATGATCAATTCCTACATACCTGGATTTGTAACTATGTTCACATTTTCAGTTATATTAATATTTACAAATTTTGCGAGATCAATCTCCCTTGACTTTGTCGGTGTTACATTAAGATTATTTCAATCTTTTGGAACTTTAACAGGAGCTTTTAATCGAATTGTAAACAGCAGTGTTCATATTGAAAACTTTTATATATTAGAACAAAATAAGAGCGTCGTCTTCAAAGACAATTTTGTTGTTAATAAAAAAAGTAAGAATTCTGTAATTGAATTTGAAAATGTAACATTCAAATATTTCAATAGTGATATTTCAATTTTTGAAAATATCAACATTCAATTTAATAAAAATGAACACATAATCATAACAGGTCCAAATGGCTCTGGAAAGAGCACTCTTTTAGGTTTAATTGCAGGAATATATTACCCAAGCTCAGGAAAGGTATTTACTAATTCTGATAAATTTGGATATATTGGTCCAGTCCCTTTAATATTTACCGATTCATTAAGAAAAAACCTAATGTATGGAAATGAAAAAAACATTGCAGATGAAAAAATAATTGAAAAATTGAAAATGTTTGAAACTTTTAAGGAAGAAGGCAACTACAATCTTGATAATATTATCAGCAATACTTCTCTTTCTTCAGGGCAGATGCAAAAAATTGCATTTGTAAGAGCTCTGTTATCTAATGCTGAAATTTTATTGTTGGACGAATCTACTTCTAATTTAGATGACAAATCAAGAAATAAAATTTTTGAAGTATTAGAAGAACAGAAATTAACAATTATAAATTCTACACATGATCCTAATAAATTTAGAAATGTAAGCTCTCATTATAAGATTGAAATAGTTGGGGAAAAAAGAGTTTTAGAAAAAGTAGAAAAGTAAAATTTAGAGAACTTACAATTTTAAAAATGTATTTATAGAAAATTTTAACTTTTTAATTAAATATTTTCTTTAACTTACCTAACTTGGTACGTAATTTTAAATATAAATATGTAATTACAAAATCAAAATTTTTTAACCTGAAATATTCGATAAAAGCAAAGTTTTCCACTGCGTTTAAGAATTCATCTGGATATTTAATTTTTATCTTATTTTTAAATATCAAACTATATTTAGGAATTCTCCATCTAGTAAAATCATCTTTTAGAGAACTTGTAAATTGAAATCGATTAATTCTTACTACTTTATCTATTAAATTTATATTTTCTAAATGTAATTTATAAATTGTTTCACAGTTTAAATAAAGATTATCAACATTTTTTAGATTTATTGAATCTATATATTTACATATCCCTAAATAATCTTTAATAAATTTTGAATTAACTATTGCATGTCTATCGTTTATTCCAAAATAGTCATCTCCTTTTGGAATCCAAATAAATTCACCAGAAAAGGAAGGATGAATATCTGTATAAAATTGATCAAATCTTGAGTAAATTATGTAATTGTATTTCTTTAAGATATCGAGATAGTTTTTCAAAACGATATCTTTTAATGCAAAATGTATGATACCAGATTCCCATAATCCAGCACCCTCACCTTGTTTTAAAACTTTTATAGCATTATCAGAATAATTACTTTTGTAATAAGATATCCAGTCATCTTTTTCATCAAAAAGCCATAAATAGTCAGCCATTGAGTATAAGTTAGTAGACTTATCTATATTATTCTCGGTGCAAATTGCAAGGTCAGCATCTAATGGTTCCAATACATTTTTCTTTAATGTTGTCCACGTTTTTTCACCACCTCTTGGCAACCCTGTTAAAACAACTAAATAATTTTTCACAACTTTATGATAACTAATTTTTTTTCTACACAGTCCGAGATAAATTATAATCTATTTTTATTTAGCTAACATGAACTTAATGAATGATAAACAACGTGTTTTAACTTTAACAAACAAAGGATATATTAAATATACAACAAATTTATTAAATTCTATAAAGAAAAACAACATTGATATGGATGTTGAAGTTTTCGCTATGGATAAATATTCTTTTAATTATTTTAAGAACTACGGAAAGAAGACATATTTAATTGAAGGTATTGAGAGTAAAAAATTTTTAAAACAAAACTCTAAAGATTTTGGTGCTTATATGATTCAAAAACTTAAAATTATACACTCTGCATTGTTAGAAAATGAAAGTGTGATTTATATGGACGGTGATATAGTAGTAAAAAAAAATTTTTTGAACCATATAAATAATTATTCCAAAGAAATTGACCTTCTGATTCAAGATGATAAGAACCCAAAAAAGCCAAATATTGAATATCTTTGTGCTGGATTCATGAAAATAAATAGAAATAACAAAACATTAAATTTTTTCGATATAAAAAATATTTCAAATGAGAAAATTATGACAGGACTTCATGACCAACAATATATAAACGAAAACAAATCAAAACTTAATTTTCTTAAACTGCCATTAGACCTGTATCCTAATGGAGCTCATTACTATTTAAATGGTCAAAAAATAGATCCCTTTATAATTCACTTTAATTATGTTATGGGACACGAAAAAAAAAGATTAATGAAGAAATACAATGAATGGTATAAGTAATCTTATATTTTTTTATCCCACCTTTCCCAAATAAATGGAAAATTAAATTTACAATCATGGGTAATTTTTAAAACTTTTCTTATTTCCCTTCTTTTTTGTTTTGCTTGGTTAACGAAATTATGAAATTGAATTTGAAAGTGATTAATTTTATTTTGATAATTATTCTCAAATATATTTGTAAAAAGATCATATTCAGAGCCCTCTATATTCAGATATAAAAGGTCTATTGAATCAATATTTTCCATTTTCAAAAAATCTACAAAAGACACAACATTAATTGTCTCATAATCAGAATTTTCCACTCTTTCTATAATGCTTGAACCAGCACCGATATCAGAAATCTGGGCAGTACCTGTAAAGTTTGATAAAGCAAAGTTAAATATTCTTACATTTTTATTTTTTTTAAATTTATTCATAAGGTAATTGAAATATTCATTTTTTGGTTCAAACGCATAGACAATACAATCAAACCTATTTACTATTTTCTCTGTAAAACTTCCGGTATATGTTCCAACATCAAAAACAATACTTTTATTTGTGAAATCATAATCAAGTGAAAGCTTTTCATCACCATTTCTTAAATTCCAGAAGAATCGACTTCGCCTTTTTTGGTTGTAAATTATCCTTAAGAGGTCTCTTGAACTTAACAAAAACTTATAAATAAACTTATTTTTTTGTATAAATCTTTTCATACTCAATTTATATTAATTTTTAATTTTTGATCTGAAAAATCATTTAATAAAACAATTGTTTGATATGGTTAATGGATATGCTTAAATATTTCATTGATATTAAAAATAATGAAAATAAATTCGTAATTATTTTTCTATCAATAATTTCTTATATTTCTTTTATAACATTTTATTTAACCTACGATATTACCCTCTCCCCAGATTTCCTTAAATATTATGATTATTATCTTTATTACAATAACGATCTACCAAAAACTAATTTAGAGCAAGGACATCTTTATTTTTTCTTAACATACATAATTTCAGTTTTATTTCAATCTGTGTTTAATAATTTAACAACTCACGAACTTATAAACTATTCAATCCACTTTTGTAATAACCTTTTTTTCTTGATTGGTTTAGTAGGATTTTATAAATTACTTATTTTCAAAAAATTTCAAAAATTTATTACTACTTTGTTACTTTCAATAACAATTTTTATGCCTGCATCTATCGCTCTCAAGTTGTCATTTAAACCAGAATTAATCGCTTTTTCATTAATTGGATGGCTTTTATTTTATTTTGAAAAATATTTAGATAATTATGAATCAAAAGATGCGGTAAAATTTGTTTTAATATTTTCTATATTGTTAACTTCTAAGATTTCTATAGTATTTATGTCTTCTGTGTTTTTCGGTTTACTATTTCTTATTAATTTTAAAAATCTCATATACAAAGTTAAATTTAAGTATTTATTATTACTTTTTCTAACTTTAATTTTGCTATTAACTGAAAGTTATATACACAATGGAAAATTAATAAATGATGTTGATCATGATAAGCAGTATGATAATAAAGCTGAACTTGAATTTTTAACATATATTAATGTTGAGCATTTAAAAAATAATCCTAATAGATACTTTCATAGTCAATCTTTTGTGTCAATTACTTTATTTGATACCTTTAACGATTTTTTTAGATTGTACTGGAATTCCGAATACACCGAACTCAATGAAGACAGAAAAGAATTTTTCACAATTACAACTTTGAACAATGATTCTTTTCCAAATATTAGATTCGACAAAGATAACAAACAATTCAGGTTTACTGGTAATTATGATGAAAGATGGTTAGATATAAACTATATCGACGAAACTAGAATGAGATTTAGTTTTATTGCCTCATCAATCTTTTACTCTTTACTGGTTGTTTTTGGAGTTTTCTTTTCGAGATTTAGGCTTTACATAATTTCAGTCTTTATTGGAATTACTACAATTGCAATGTCTGCATTAGGGCTATTTGGTACTAATAACTATAACCCTTTAGTTTCTGACAGCGTCAAAACCTTTTATTATGGTTTTTTTATTCTTTTAAGCTTTATTTTTCTCATGAGTGAATTTTTTAGAAAATTTAAGTTTGGCAGAAAATCTATTTGTTTTTGTATTTTATTACTTTTTTTATTTTTAATAGGTTTTCCATTTTCTTACTCTCAAGAAGTTATTACAGGAATAAATTATAAAATTTCACAAATTCCATTATGCAATTTGAATTCATTGTTTATAAACGAAATATTTCTATTTGAAGATAGCTTAGATTGCAATAGAAATTTTTCAACAGATGAAATTTTTACTCCTGTGATAGAAGTAGATTATAAAAACTTTTCGATCAACATATCAAAAATTCCTTTTTTAAATTTAATTATTTTTATTTGCGCAATTTTTTATTCTAGAATTAATGACATATTGAAATTCAGTAAAAAACAAACTTTTAAACATGAGTAATGATAACGACTTAGTCATAAGGTTATGTGGTGAATATCCAGAAGGCTTTGAGCCAATTAATTTAGAAAGTAATCCAGATTTTATTTTTACAAATGATCCAGCTTATGAAATTGTAAAATTATATGATTATGATGATAATTCTGTTTTTGTAAACTCTTTTATTGAGTGTGAACATTATGTATCTGGAGGGTGGGATTTCTTACCTGAACAAAGAAATGAAACTTTTTATCACAACTCTCTTTTGTTAATTGCAGCATTACTAATATCAATTGGAACTATTTACATTTATAAATTTTCTTATAAAAATGATAAAAAATAATAAGAATTTAATAATTAAATTAGTCTCTATTTTTTTGTTGTTGATTATCCCGTTTTCAATCTCAGATTATTCAGACAATGTTCAGCCCGAAAAAATCACGTCTGACTTGAGATTTTATGAGATAAATACTTGTAGCATTTCTCTTTTTGAATTTTTAATAAAAAATCCAAATGTGATTTATCAGGATCACTATAAGATAAGATTCAATAATTACTCATCTATAGAGTGTTTCGGTCAAATTACAGGAATTGATCAAATTGGATACGTATTTAATATTTCTATAGGAACAAATACCTTACTTAACTTATTTTTGCAATCTGGAATATGGATTTTACTAATTTCTTTGTTTAAAAAAAAGGAGATATTTAAATTTAAAATAATAAGAATTAACTCTTCATTATTTGTATCACTTTTAGTATGCATTTTGATTTATTCTGAAGCGAGATTTTACAAAAATAACATGTATTTAATCGATTTAACTCTTGTTTCAACATATAAATATATTTTTTCTTACATTTTATTTATTGCATTTTATAGTTCAACAATCATTGAAACTAGAGACAATAGATTTGTTAACTATTTCCCATTCTTATTTTTGATCATGGGTCTTTATAGCGGTACTAACTTCTATTTTTGGATAATACCATTTTTGGTAATGGGAGTAGAAACTATTTACTTGAATTTAAGACTTAGAAGGTTTTTTTATATTTATAATATTTTTGTTTTCTTCTGGTCTTATCAGGCATTAGGTGTATATTACTTTTTAAAACCTGATAAAATTCGAGGCCTTTCATTAACTTCGTATAATTTCTTGTCAGTAATGGTCTGGAGTTATTTATTTATAATTTTTTTGTTCGGGATACTAAGTTATATAAAATCAAACTCTAAATATGTAAATTACACAGATGTAAGTAATAATTATCTCGTTGTTAGTACAATCATTATCATTTTTGGTTATTTGGGATCATCAATGCCGTTAATCAATTTTTTAAATTTTTATTTTTTTGGACAAACAAAATTTGGTACTACTAACCAAGATTTATTTTCTCAAACTTTATGGGGAGAAAACATTGCATGGAGAGGATTTTTCCCAAGTGCCGAGACAGTAGGAGAGTTTTTTGCTATTGCATTATTCCTATATTGTATAGTTCAATTAAAGAATGGATTTAAATTTTCTTTAAAGCACCTATTATTATTTTTTCCGGTTTTGGGACTTTATCTTTCTAATAATAAAGCAGCAACTTTTCTACTTATAGTTTCTTTGTTTTTTGTTTTGAGAAAAAGTTACTCCTTCAATAAAAAATATGAATATCTCTTTTACTTTTTTTCTATTATTTTTTTGTTTTATCTTATTAGGTTTGAAAATCTTTTATTTTCTTTCGATTTTACATCAGAAAAAATCTTGGAGATGTCTTCAATTTACGGTTTTGAATATGATAGGTCAACTGCATATGAATATCTCATTTCTGTTAGAGAGAGTAATTTTTTAGTTTACATTATGTTTTCGTTATTTAGTTCATTTGCTTTTTTTATAAACAGGTCAGAGCTTTGGGGACTATTTTTTGCTAGATACAATCCCAATATTCAAGAACTAATGTTTGGAACAGGGCCATATTCTCTCTCCAACCATTATAGCGAAATTGACATTGCTTCCTTAAGAGTAAACACAGGTGATCCCTTAGGATTTTTACTTCCTCATTCTTCACTGTTACTTTGCTTCACTTTTTTTGGATTATTTGGAAGTATTTTTATTATCTACTTACTGATAAATCAAATAAGGAAAACTAAAAAATATAATTATGAAATATATATTATCGCAATTTTTATATTGATTAATTTAATTAAAAGTGACTCTATTTTGTATATGCCATCATTAATTACATATTTAATTTTTATCTATTCGTCAGGCACTAAAAAATGGAAAACGAAATTCTAACTTTTATGAGAAATAAAATAAATCAAATTCTAAATAAGCCAGTTTTAAGAATTAAATTTCGAGATGATATTACAGCATTGAGAGCTATTGCAGTAATCTTCGTACTACTTTATCATGCAGATTTCAAGATATTTCAAGGAGGATGGTTAGGTGTAGATATCTTTTTTGTAATATCTGGTTATTTAATTTCAAATATTGTTTTCTCTGAATTAACAAAAAATTCATTTTCCTTCAAAGAATTTTATAAAAGAAGAGCAAAAAGAATACTGCCAGCTGTCTCAGCAATGTTAATTTTTTCTATTCCCTTTTCATACTTTTTATTGATACCAAAAGAGTTAATAAACTATTCTCGCTCGTTAATTTCCTCATTATTCTTTTATTCTAATTATTACTTCAGAAACTTAGATTTTTATAACTCTCCACCAGCAAAAAAAATGCCGCTTATTCATATGTGGACCTTGAGTATTGAGGAGCAATTTTATTTAATCTTTCCACTTTTTTGTTCATTAGTGTACTTTTTAATCAAGAAAAAATATCGATACATAGTTCTCATTCTTTTTATATTTTCTCTATTTCTGAACTCTACTAACCAAACTGACGATAAATTTTATTTTATACAATACAGAGCTTGGGAGTTTTTATTAGGTGTTTTAATTATGTTTATTGGAACAACATTCAAAACAAGATACATAAAAAATATTGGAATTTTAATAATGTTATTTGGATGTTTTTATTTTACAGATTCACAAATAAATCAAATTGAGCCAAAGCTTTTTGTTTTGTTTGGAACTTCGTTGTTTTTAATGTTTGAACAACATGGTTTAACTAAACAAATAATAAATAGTAAATTTGTAAATTATATAGGGCTATCATCATTCTCAATTTATCTTTTTCATCAACCAATATTTAGCAATTATAGAGTCTACTTAGAACGATCATTTGACACATTTGATTTAGTCGATAAATTAATATTGATCATTATCAGTTTATTTATTGGTTACTATTCCTGGAAATATATAGAACTCTACTATATTAAACATAACAAATTGTTACCTACATTAGTTTTAACAGGTGTAACAATCATTATCTCTTTAAGTTTTTATCTATCTTCAGAAAATACTTCTGGATTCAAATACCGGTATAATTTTTTACCTGAAGAAGTGATTTTTTATTCTATGAATACAAATTTTTATCCAAATAACAATCCGGAAAATTTAATAAATTGGAAAAACTTTAAATGTGGTAGTGGAACATGTAATTTCTATAATGAAGAAAATAAACCAAATATTTATATTTTTGGCGACTCTCATGCAAATATTTTTTCAGTATCAGTAGTGAGAGATTTGGGATTACTATCTGAGAATTATAATATCAGTATTGCAAATGGTGATGCTGGTAGGTGTTTACTTTCTGGGCAAGTTGATTCAATAAATTATGTTGGAGCTTGTGAACGAAGTTATTTTGAGGAGTTTATTAAAAGAATATCAAAGAATGACTTTGTGGTAGCAACAGGTAGATTTGACCTATGGTTAAGTGAAGAAATTGGCAAGGCACAACTTCAATGTAAAGAATGTAATTAT
>MDTA01148577.1_pt1 | contig 14663 bp, 13 predicted proteins | sample 811151 | NCBI WGS metagenome assembly MDTA01 (sample SAMN05326648, study PRJNA326480) | marine metagenome | isolation source: seawater | place: Indian Ocean: South | collected 2010 | reverse complement strand
CATTTTTTCTGGTAAACACTGAGCTTGCTCCAGTCCACGATCAATCGCTGATTATCTTTCTCACAACAATGACCCAGAACATCATCAAGACCAAACTCCTCTAAAGCACCCAACAATTCCTGATCAGAGTAATTGTTACCAGGGTTCAAATACTCACCAAGGGTATCAGGATAAAAATCATGATTTTTATCGATATAAAAGAGATGTTCCATCATCGAAGCATGAGTTAATTGCTCGATATGAATACCATCAAACAAGATAAAACCTGACGCTGGAGAGCGGAAACCGGCAATGGCCTGAAGAAGCTCCGATGCTTTCCTGCCATCATCTGCCGCAGAGATACAAACGAGCTGACCGGAATCAATACGCAAAGAAACGGACTGTTCATCTGTAGATTTACGATCTTCATCCAAGAGCTCGACCTCGTGGAGATACACATCTCCAGACAAGTTCTTGTTGAAACAATCCGGATTAAAGCCAACGGAAATTGGGTTATAAAGAAGATCCTTGCAGTAAGCCCAGAGTGCAAACACCGTTGAAAAGCGATCAACCAACGTGATCGCCGCCGAAGTCACAGACGTGTTAAAAGAGATGAAAGCAACATAGAAGGCGACAAAGTTTCCAACCAAGGAAGGGTCCCTCAGGACCAGAGGATCCGCAAATACTCTGAAGATCAAAATGCTGAAGAAAAGAACAGCCCCCGATGTCGATAGGGATTGCGTCAGCAATGAAATGGTTTGCCAATACAAGTCAGATCTCAGTCCGAGCTTTGCCGTTTCAATGAATGATTGAAACCATCGATCAAGCAAAAATGGTTCCGACTGCATCGCCCTCAGAGACAATGAAGAATTTGCGATTTCGATTGATTGAGACGAAATACTCGATTTCAAATCATAGAGTTGCACCCAAAGCCGAATCGAGGCTCGCCCAAGAACGACAACCAGCAACAGATAACCTGCAACTAGAAATACAACATACGAGGCCAATGTAGAATCATAGATATACATCAATGCCAAGTAGGCCAGGGAAAAGACTGCTGACATAAAACTGGTAATGGCCCTTGTATTAAGTTGCTGCCGGATGCGGGAGATGGAATTAAGCCGAACATAAAGCTCTCCAAGATTATACTTGGAAAGAATATCCAGAGGCATTTTAAGGAATCGATCCCAGACTGCTGTTTGCAATCTAAGATCAGCTGATGTTTCAAGCCTGAGTATCAGAAGAGCGCGGACATAACGACTTGCGATTGAGGCAACAATGATCAATATCATCGCAAAAATAGTGCCTATCAATCCCTGCATATCACCCTGCGGCAAGATATGCGACACCAGATTCCCCGAAAGAATTGGTATCGACAGACCAAAACATAAAACAGCAACAGAGATAAGTATGATCACAATGATCATCGAGCCATTATTGGCATAGGCTAATTTGAGAATATCTAATGGTGAATTAATTGTGGCTTGAAAGGAAGGATAAACTTCAATCGAATTGCCTGCCAAAGCGGGGTAGGGGGCTAGCAAGGATTCCAAGATGCCATTCCGACATCGCTTCAGCTCACACCCTGATCGAGTAAAGCAGAGAAGATAGGGTTCATGGGTATTGCCATCAAAAACAATCAATTGACCTGGGCGTGAGTCAAGACCATGCGTCAATCTTGGGGTCGCTACATGACGAGAGTAGATCCCGTTCATCACTAGAATTTGATCAACACTGGAGTCGTTGGAACCGCTCAACCGAGCTCTTTCGTCACCAAGACTTGCGATCGCTGCATGAACAATAGCCTTTGCATTTGAACCAAATTGGACGGGAGACAGGCCAGACTGACGTTCGAATAAATATCGAGAATTTTCAATCGCAGACAGAATCCTATTGCGAGACGAATTCAGCTGATTACCGTTACGCTCAGCCATACTATGACCTCAAGCATTGATTGGACGACAATTGTTCCAGAAGCTCATTTGATGGTCCACAACAATCAATCTCGCCAGAGCTCAAACATATCAAATATTGGGAATGCGCCGCAATTTTATGACGTCCAGTCACATAAACAATTCGACTGGCTGAAGAATTGATTAAACCAAGAATCTCCAAATGAAGAGACTCATCAATTTGACTGTCAAGCGAGTCCATAATGATGAGTGATGGCTTTGAAAGAAGCACTCTTGCCAATTCAATTTTATAACGGATTGAGATTGGCAAGGCCGAATCATTCGAGCGAAGCACATGTGAATATGCATGTTGAAACTGATACACATACGAATGCAGGCCAACCATCTTTGCAACATTAAAAATCTCACTGGCACTGACTTCATCGTTGAAGAGAGAAATATTTTGGCGAAATGTTCCTTGATAAATCATTGGACTTGAATGGAACCAACAAATATCAGCTGGGATGATCGGCTTGCCTGCTTTGAGCTCTTTCCGACCGACGCAAACTCTGCCTTCACTCGGTGCAATCAAACCGGCCAAGATTGCAAGAAAAGTACTTTTGCCAGATTGACTGTCTCCAGTCACAGCGATTGAATTGAAAGCAGAGATTTGAAAGCTGATATCCTTAATCGCATAGGGCTGCTTGTCGTTGTATCGATAATGAACCGATTCACAACTGATGGACAATGGATGGAGCAATAAATCGATCGGCTCACAATCCTCGGAGTGCTGAAGTGTTTTTGCTTGGGTATTTTTATCGCAGCACAAATCATAGTAAAGCCTCATATAGGCGTCCAACCTTTGCCACGATTGAGCAAGATTTGGAATCGCATACAAAGCACCAGCAACCTGCTCCTCAATGAATAAAAAAGCAATAAGTGTTCCAAGTGTCACCCTTCCATTGAGGATTAGCAAACCACCGACTCCCAGCAATAAAGCCTTAATCGCAAAGACGGCCCCACTAATCGTTAAATTGCGTGCGATACTTAGCTTGCCAAGTTTTTGATTGACATCAACAATGACCAAAAAATGATCTTGCCACTTTCGTAGTGCTACGGACTCAATCGCTTCACCCTTGATGCCTTCAAGCGAGGTGATGCAGGACATACCCGTTGAAAACGCATCGTTGTATTCTTTGGCCTGGATTGCCTGGTGTGGAAGACTTTCTTTGGTCACTTTATAAGTCATGTATCCAGTGGCAATGACGCCAAGCAGCAAAAGAGCAAACAACTCAGGTGAAATCAATATCGAAAAAACAAGCACGAGTGAGTTGGTCCATAATCGGACTACAGATGGAACAAAAGAATTGAACAGGATGTCTGGCACATACCAAGGGATCAACATCCTTGCCGCCAGTTCATTAGGATCACGTTGCTTGAGATATTCATATGAGGAGCCCACGATGTTTTCAAATATATCAACTGACATCAGCTTGGTGAGCACATATGCACACCTTCGACTTGCCAAAAAACGAGCATATGTCAGGAAAAGGCTGACACACATGGACAATGTAATTAACCAAACAATTGGCAGACCAAAAGAAAGCCTTTCCTGATCAATGAAATTATTAATAAACTGGGAAGAGCATGCAGCGATCAGCAGAAGAGGGATGACGCGCACAGTCCCGATAAGGGCAATCAACTTGAGGCTGGATTCAACAGGCGCAAGCAGTTCAAACAGCTTTTGATACACCTTAGGAGAGTGACCACCAGTCTTAAAATCACCAGTGGGAGTTAAGTAAATGGATTGTTGATACTGAAGTTCTGAGCGTCGGATAAACGTGTTACCCCGCTTACAATCATATAAAAAGGCACGATTGGCATCAAACCCGAGAAGAATTCGATACGTTTGATCTTCATGATAGAGGATTTGTGGATAATTATCATGAGCAATAGCAGTTTTTTCCTCAGTCGCACGAATCCAGTCACCTTGAAGATTCTGTTCGATAGCAGCACTAACTAATTGCTCAGGGGTCATCTCTTCAATGGTGACTCCGCAGAGATTTTTGAGTCCAGCAAGATCAGAAAAGAAACCATAATGAGCCAAAATTCCACCTAAAGCAACCACACCGGATTCAGCATCGGAGATCTGCAGGATCTCATAATTCAATCGTTTAAAATTTGAATTCACGAATGCCATCTATTCAATCGCTATCTGGATGTTTCAGGCGGCGTCAGGCCTGTGACAGTTTTCAGCCATGGCAAGAGCAAACTGATTGGAGGTATGCGTCTTGTTGTGATCTGTAGGCTCAAGAGATCTCCAGTCCGCACAGCAAATGGTTTGTCACCAGCTGATGACCACTCAAAACCAACCTGGTTAAGGCCGGTCATTTGATCAGTTTTAAACAGGCGAATTTCAGCCATCACTGGATCCTTCACAAGGTCGATCACATCTTTACCGATACCCACATCACCACTGATTTCACTGATTTCCACATCCGTTATCGGACGTTGCCAAACACGAAGTACGTCACCTTGTATTCCTCCGTATTCTGCTTTATCCATTCCCATGGGAGTCAAAAGAGCCTTCATGCCACGAGACGCCTGATCAGCATCTCGCTGGCTGAGAAAGCCCACAATCTGTTCTTGAACGACCTCGGGATTCGTCTGAGTCGTTGAAAGAATCACATCACCTCGATTCACAACACTAAGCTGAGGAAAAAACAAATCTCCAATATATGTATCTTGGTTCGTAAAGTACATGCATCGAGCAATATACTCCTGCAGTTGGTTGATAAGGTGGATATCTGCTTTCGTCAAAGCCTCTTCAGCGTTCACAATCGCCTGGGCATTTTTTGCAATGCGCTCGCTGATCTCAATCGATTCCTTGATTAATTGGTCGACCTTGGATTGCTGTTGAAGAAGCCTTGCTTTTCCTGCATATCCTATTTTGTTCAGCCTTGCGATCTCCTCGAGAAACTGCACTTCGCTGGATCTTATTTTATCGAGTACCAGTTTTTTATCTTGCAATGCTTTATTCAATTCTGCATACTCAAGTTTGACACTGTCTAATTTAGCCACTGCCAAATTATGCGCATTCAAAGAAGACTGGAGAGCCGCACGTTGTCCTTGCGAGTCAACCCAAAACAAAATTGTTCCATCAGCTATTTGCTTTGTAGGCTTACCTGAAAATTGGTGATTGGCATCAACAGGAAGGGAAAGCAAATTCTTTGTGATGGTCGCAATATCAACATTTAAATCATCAATTTGGCGATTAACAACCTCCCACAGCTGACTAAATAGTCGCTTTCTTTCGGTTGAGGATTGCGAGAATTGGTAGTGTAATTTGCCCTCTTCCATCGAGGGCACCATGGACTCGCCGCCAATTTTGACCATGTAGGCATAACCATTCACATAAATTGGAATCTTTGCAAAAAAGGCCCACGTCACAATTCCCACGCTGATCACAACAGATGTTGCAATTCCAAAACGAACTGGTGCTGAAACGAGTTCAACCGGATGCCTCACTGGCGCTGGTTTTCGTTTTTTCAATACGGATGGTAGTTTCATTGCACGTTTCCAACTTTGCTCTGGTCTATGAATGACAGATGATCTGAAATAAATGGTGGCCATTCTGCAGAGTATCGATACAGTTCTGCAAGAGAATCTCGTAATAATTTCCTTGTAGCGAAGAGGTTGCTCGCAGCTTCTCCATACAGCTCATTGGCCTGCACAATCGTTGTTAAAGATCCAATCCCAGCTTCATATCTCGTTCTGGCAACATCGACACTCCGAGCGGCTGCTTGGAAAGCAGTTTCCGCTCCTAAAAGAGCAAGTTTTGAACTTTCATAGTTGGTATAACTTGTTTGTATTTCACTCCCCACAACCACTCGAGCATTTTCGGCCAGCTGCAATTTAGATTCCGCCATGGATCGTGCGGCGTCTGATTGATTCGCATTGATCCCACCATCATAGAATTTCCATTTAATTCCGAGTCCCAAGATCACATCAGTAGATGTCTGGCGACTGAGAAAAGGCTCAGGATCTCTACCTACAGTTGCTTCATAATATCCTTGCAAGATTCCATAAGTAGCCAAAGCTCCAACACTCAAAACAGGCAGATACTCGTTCATCAAACGAGTCGCATTCCACTGAGCTGAAGATGCCTCAGCCAAGGCAATTTGAATCTCCTCTCTCAAATCAAGACCTGCCCTGATTGATTGCTTCAAACTGTATGGCCAGATGGCATCTTGGAGTGTCTGCTGAGAACCTGTTTCTGCAGAGGAGCAGACTCTTGACCCGGGCGGTAAACCCATGAGCGCAGCCAGTTGCGCTGAGAGTGCAGCCTTCCTTTGGTAGAAACCAATCAACTGCTGCATTTGGTTGAGAAGCAGCGTCTCTTGCTGGAGAACAGAACCTACACTGGTCATCTCAGCTTTGTACTGAGCATTGATGATGTCAAGCTCCTGACTGTTATCATGATAAATTTTTTCAAAAATATTGATCAAACGGTCTAATTCTTGAAGCTCAATATATTTAACCTGAGTAGCGAGTATCAGACTTCTGGCCACAACTCGGATTGCCAAATCCGTCGCTTTCGCCTCGTCTCCCCTTTGGTTGATCAACGGCTGTCGAACAGGGCTGAAGACATCCCAGTTGACCATTAAATTGATGTTTGCCAAAGGATAACTACTGAATTCATAATAGGTTTCTGTGTAGGTGTTGGTCGCATAATCCCCTCCTGATAGGCTATTTGGATAGACAGCTGTTGTGGTATTGAAAAGCTGTCCTAAAACCGGAGCGTCAGAATCAGTATAGAATTCTGCATACGGCAGCCATGATTTCTTGGCTGCTAAAAAATACAACTCACTTGCATCCGCTTGTTTTTGAACACTCAAAAGGTCGGGATTATTCGATAGCACTGCACGGGCGGCCTCTTCCAGCGTCGTTGGATTTGCTTGATCAGACAAACGCTTGATTGTGGATAAGTTGTTGGATATCTGTTCAAAACGCTGGGCAGGAGTTGCCTTGGCAGGCTGCCAAATCACTGATTCAGTTGTCGCATGTGCAGAGTTGGGAACGAGCCAAAAGCACATCACCATCACCAGGGGAGTGATGCTGGAGACGCGATCCTGCAGCGTTACCGTATACACGGACTGATCGTTTTCATAAATCCTAGCCCTGTTCATGGAAAAACCCACCACGATCAGAGCTCATTGCTGCAAAAGCTGACAACTACTTTCTTTGATCAGCGACGCCTTTCGACACATAAAAAAAGCGGGTCATACCCGCTTTTTTTATAAGCGCTTTGAACAGAAGTCAATCAAGAGAGGGCAAGAATTCCAAACCAAAGCAGACAGACTGCAAACACCGAACTCGCCAGATGACTTGTGATCCGGCGTCTCTTGCTCTGCCTGAGCTCCAACCAATGCAACACAGCAGCCTGAAGCATGTAGATGCCAAACATCAGAACAAGAGATCCCAGAACGAGAGTCCCCCAGCCTTTGACCCAGGCCACGAGAGCGACGATGCCCCAGGCAAGGTTGGCAAAGCCCACCTCTATCTGAAAGTCATTGCGCTGCCCCAGATCCCAGCCCATGCGCACGGCATCACTGCGATGGAAAACAGCATGCCGAATGAATGACACAAGGCCCACACCTCCGACTGCCCAGACAGCAACGGATTGAATTGCTGCAGGGAGATCACCGGTATTCAGAGCGTCGAATCCATTCCAGAATCCAACACCGCCAAGGATCCAGGTGAGTTGCATGAGCAACGTGGAGACGCGGGGATTGTCAGAAACCATGATCATTTGCCTCAGTCAACCAACTTTGAATCGATCTCAGTCATGTAACGGGCCTCACAGCTCTTGATGATCTCGACTGCTTTCTCGGTGCCGAAGAAACCGTTGACGCTGCAGGTGCCGGGTTTCTTGAGATCCTTGTAGTGCTCCCAGTAGTAGGTGGTCTCTTTCTTCCAGTGATCACCGAGATCCTCAAAGCTCTTGATGTGATCCATGCGCTTGTCGTCCGCAAGCACGGCAATCACCTTGTCATCCACCTCACCCCCATCGTCAAACGTCATGATGCCGATGATGCGAGCTTCGACAATGGAACCTGGAATCAGAGGCTCGGTGACGTTCACGATCTCGATGTCCAGCGGATCTCCGTCTTCATCCCAGGTGCGGGGAATGCAGCCGTAGGCGAATGGATACGCCAGGGAGGAATAGCCAACCCGATCAAGCTTGAGGTGGCCGGTCTCGGTGATCAGCTCGTACTTGTTGATCGTGTTGGAATTGAGTTCAACGATCGTGTTCAGCCGCAGCTCGGATTCATCTGCGAACGCCGGCAACACATGCAGCAGATTGGGCATGCTGCGGCTGGGAGCCTGGTCGAGGTTGGCCATGGAAAACGTCGATCGCAGCGGTGATCTTACGGGCACATCACTGCGCCCATGTCGGGGGCGTCTAGACCTTGAGCGCCCAGCCGGACTGATCGAACAGGCGTTCCAGTTTGGCCTCCAGATACCGCAGAAACGGCGCACTGGAGAGTGGGCGTCCACTCACCTGCTCAACCAGCTGCTCGGCATTCAATGCACGACCGACGGGATGAACATGCACTCGCAACCAATCGAGCATGGACCTGAGATCACCTCTGCGCACATGGTCTTCAGGGGAGCCAATCGCAGACTCCATCGCCTCGCTCAGCTGAGCACTCACCAGATGCCCCAGCAGATAGGAAGGGAAGTAGCCGAACAGACCCTCACTCCAGTGAACATCCTGGAGGCAGCCTTCAGCATCGTCTGCGGGCGTGACACCAAGCAGCTCTCCGTAGCGAAGGTTCCACTCCCTGGGAAGATCCTCAACATCAAGGCCCTGTTCCAGCAGAGCCAGCTCCAGATCGGTGCGAATGAGAATGTGAAGTCCATAACTCAGCTCATCCGCTTCAACCCGGTTGCATCCGGGCGCCATCGGGTTCATCGCCTTCCAGAGATCAACCGATGACTCCAGGGGGGCGCCCGCAGCTGAGAAGCGCTGCCACCAGCGCTCTGAAAACGGTTTGCTGCGAGCCACCCGGTTTTCCCAGAAGAGGGACTGACTTTCGTGAACCGCCATGGACGTGGCCTGACCCAGCGGCCACGCGAACCATTGATGACTGGTGGTTGGCAATCCCTGCTCGTAAAGGGAATGCCCCCACTCATGGGCGGTGGCAAGGAAACACGACAGGGGCTGGCCCGGAACCACACGGGTGGTGATGCGGAAATCCCTGGGTCCGAGCGTGATTGAGAACGGGTGGGGGGAGGCGGCAACGCAGGTGATCGATTGATCACGGCCCCACTCCTCAAGCAACTGGTCACAGAGCTGCTGCTGAGTGGATGCGGATAAATCCCAGCTGAGTGATGAGGGTCTGGGACTTCCCTTGAGCTGCTCCAGGAGCTGGGGCAGACGGCGACGCAGAGGCGCAAACAGCTCCTGAAGACGGGCCAGAGTCAGGTCCGGCTCAAACGGCTGGGCCAGCGTTTCCCAGCAGCCACGCGGTTCAGCCAGCTGGCGGGCCTGCTCCTGACGCAAGTCGACCATCTGTCGCAGCGCAGGGGCAAAGGTCGAAAACGTTGATGTGCGTCTTGCCTGTTGCCAGAGGTCATAGCCCTGTGATTTCGCCGTGGCGAGGGCACTGACCAGATCAGGATCGAGTGCCTGCTGTCGCCGAAGGTCCTGCTCGAGCAGATCAAGGTTGCGACTCTGCTCCTGAGCGAGAGGTCCACCGATCTCCACAGCATGGTTTCGCCATTCCTCTCTGGCATCCGCGATGAGCGCCGCGTAGCGGTCGGAGCTCTGACGTGCGTGCAGTTGACGTGCCAGCAGAGCCAGCTGTTCACCACGCCACGCAGCGCCTGCGCTTGGCATGCGGGTGTTCTGGTCCCAGTAGAGAGTCCGGTTGATGGAGTCAATGACCTGGGTTTCGTGGAGATGGTCGCCGAGGCGATCCCAAGCCGTTTTGCCGGCACCCATTGGCTTCATCGAATTCAGATGACCCTAACGAGACCCGAGCCCTGGAACAGAGCAAGACAGCGATCGCAGCCACAGGTTGCAACGGATCAGCCAGGCTTCAGGCCGGATCCTGACCATCGTGCTGCCGTTGATCTGGTTCAGCGTCCTTTGCGTTCAAGGCCCTCTCCAGTGCGTTGACCTGAGCGGTTCGCTGCGAGGATTCAACGATGATCTTGACTTCTCGCACCGCAACGAACTTTCGCCAGAGCAAAACGATCAGCCAGGAGGCGGTGGACACCACCGCTGCGAAATACAGCAATCGCATGATCTCCTCGCAGTCGGATCACCGACGTTCTAACGGACCGGGGTTCGGGGAAGTGGACGTCCGAGACCTCTCTGCCGTCAATCGGGCCGGTCAGCGCGTTCTGACTGGTCGCGGTCATCATCCCGTGACTGTTGCTGGTCTAGGTGCAGATCAGTCAACTGTCGCTTGACGTAGTCCCGCCTGAACAGGTCCTGGAAGCGCTTGATCAGATAGTCAATGTCAGTCATCGTCGACTTGCTGCAAAACAGACCCAGGGCGATCGCTTCTTACTGTCGCCGGCAGTATCCACCGCCGATAGCCCCCCAACCAGCAGGACACTCGTCTCCCATCGAGGGTCGAAGGGTGTAGGTCATGAGTCCCAGAGCGCTGCACCTGCCGTTTTCAGTGTCGATGTAGCCCATGGGGCATTCGTTGGTGAGTTTCTTCACCATCCGCTGGGCTCTGACCGCAGGAGTCAGCGTGCCGATGGCTGTGACCAGGACCAGCACAGAACGGACGATCCTGTTGCACATGCGTTGACCGGACGTTGACCGGAAACTCTCCACGTGCACCAGGCTAGGGCTGAAGTTCATGGATGTTGTTCATCATGGCCGTATTGCTCAGCTCCGAAGAACGCGATCGTCTGCGCACCACCCTCCCGAACTGGCAGCTGAGTGATGACCGGCTCAAGCGCCACTGCCAGTTCAGGGACTTCAGCGAGGCCTTCGCATTCATGACCCGTGTGGCCCTGCTGGCGGAAACCATGCAGCACCATCCCAACTGGAGCAACGTCTACAACCGGGTGACGATTGAACTGACCACCCACGATCTGGGAGGACTCAGCGATCTCGATGCTCAGATGGCGCGCTCCATCGATGTTTTGCTCGAAGGCGCTGCCAGAATGAAGGAATCCATCCCCTCGACGCAATGACGGCCAGCGCGACCCGGAACGCCTCGGTACCAGTGACGATTCTCACGGGCTTTCTCGGAGCGGGCAAAACCACACTCCTGAATCACATCCTCAGCAATCAGGACGGCCTCAAGACAGCCGTTCTGGTCAATGAGTTCGGGGAGATCGGTATCGACAACGAATTGGTGGTGAGCACGGATGAGGACATGGTCGAGTTGAGCAACGGCTGCATCTGCTGCTCGATCAACGGTGAACTGCTGGAAGCTGTCGACCGCATTCTCGAAAGACCAAAACCCGTGGAATATCTCGTGGTGGAGACAACAGGCCTGGCTGATCCCCTCCCCGTCGCAATGACCTTTCTGGGCAGCGAGCTGCGTGATCACACACGTCTTGACTCGATCATCACCCTGATTGACGCAGAGAACTTCGGATCCGAAACCCTTGCAAGCGAGGTGGGGCGATCGCAGGTGATCTATGGCGACATCCTGATGCTCAACAAGACAGACCTCGTCGATGACGCGCAGCTCGATGCGGTGGAGGCACAGCTTCGCGAGGTGAAGAAGGATGCGCGCATCCTGCGCTCGGTGAAAGGGGAGGTTCCCTTGCCGCTGCTGCTGAGTGTTGGCCTGTTCGAGTCCGATCGTGTCGTCAACGAGTCCAGCAACCACAGTCATGAGCACGGGCACGGCCAAAGCCACGACCACGACCACGGGCATGCACATGACCACGACCACGGGCATGCACATCACCACGACCATGGGCATGCACATGACCATGACCATGGCCATGACCACGGCTCATCTGATCATCTGGCCATCGAAGGCTTCACCTCACTGTCCTTTTCCAGCACTGATCCCTTTGACCTCAGGGCTTTTCAAAATTTTCTGGACAACCAGCTTCCCGAGAGCGTGTTCCGCGCGAAGGGCATTCTGTGGTTCAAGGAAAGCGAGCGCCGTCACGTCTTCCACCTTGCCGGCAAGCGCTTCTCGATCGATGACAGCGACTGGACTGGTGAGCGCAAGAACCAGCTGGTCCTGATCGGGCGGGAACTGGACCACGACACCCTGAGAACTCAGTTGAAAGCCTGTGTGTCCAGCGGCCATGGCCGCTGAGTTCTGACGAAGTCGCGCCGCTCCCGGAAATCCCGATTAAGGTGGCACCCAGAGAGGGGATCACATGGTTGAGGTTCTCACGGTTGGCAGCCTGCTCGCAGCTTTGGCGCTTGCCTTCTGGCTTCTTCTCGATTCCGACGATGACAACCGCGGCGGTGGGCTGATGGAGCCCACCCTGGTTCCCATCCCTGTGCGACGCAACGATCGCCGAGCTTGATTGCAGAGCCGACTGAAGTGGCGGGGATGCACCGCTCAACACGTCGAAACTTTCAACATGTCGGAAGACAATGGACGTGTGCAAGAAGAGGAACTCTTGAATAGCTTTCTCGAATAACTCAGAGTTATTTGTGATTCTCAGGTTTACTCCTCGCGTAGGCATTCATCCAGTCATACCTCCGATCCCCCACACAGGCGTTGGCAACCCCACTGATGCGGCAGGGCTCTGCGTCGGGGATCAACCATGACTGGCAGTGATCAAGCGGTGAGAGGCAACCAACCCGATCCCGGTGACCTCGGTCCCTTGAGCGGAGGAGAGTTTTCTGGGGGACGCAACCTGCTTTCCGGAAGGGTTCTGCTGGTTTCAGGCGCCGTCCTGATCGCATTCCTGGCCCTGTTGCCGGTGATCGGACTGCTGGGGGAGGGCCTGCGTGGTCTGAGTGATGGCAACGCCAGCCTCGGCCCCGACGGTCTGCTCCAGATTCGCGGCACGGTGCTGCTGCTGATCGGAACCAGTGTTTTCGGGGGCATCATCGGCACCGCCAATGGCTGGCTGCTGGCCAATTGTCGCTTCCCGGGACGCCGTTGGTTGCGCATTGCACAATTGGTGCCACTGGCCACACCCTCCTATCTGCTGGCGGCCACCCTGGTGGACCTCGGAAGTCTTCAGGGGGTCTTCATCCATGGACTGGGCTGGGGGGTCGCCGTGATGGCCCTGACCACCTATCCCTATGTGTTCCTGCTGAGCACAGAGAGCTTCACGATCTGCGGACGCCGTCAGCTCGAAGCCTGCAGGTCGCTCGGAGTCGGTCCCTGGAACAGCTTCCGTCGAATCGCGCTGCCGATGGCCCTGCCTGCAATCGGAGCTGGCGTTGCCCTGATGGGCATGGAAGTGCTCAATGAGCTTGGAGCGGTGCAACTGCTGGGGATTCCCAGTCTTTCGGCCGGGATCATCCAGGCCTGGCGCATGGAGGGCAATCCCACCGGAGCCGTTGGCCTGGCGCTGATCACCCTCTGCATTGTGCTGATTCTGCTGATCGGGGAACGACGTCTGCGGCACCGCAGCCGCCGCTGGTCCGAAGGCGTCGCCGGTGGGGAATCGCCGGCATGGATCCTTCGCGGAGCGCGCGCGTTCGGCGCCCAGGTGATTGGGGCTGTCCCACCGCTGCTCAGCATCGGCATCCCGCTGGTGTGGGCTGGCATGAACTGGCAGCAGCTGACCACCGGATTTCAGCCGGAACTGCTGTTGCTCACGGTTCGCACCCTTGGTCTCGCCCTTGCAGCGACATTGTTTGCAGGCATTGCGGCCCTGTTGCTGGCCATCGCCAAGCGCTGGAACCACGCCAAATGGTTGAGCAGTGTCACGTTCCTGGCGGGCATGGGCTACGCCATCCCGGGTGCAGTTCTCGCACTCGCCCTGCTGGTGCTCGGCGGTCCTTGGCAACTCTCTCCGATCCTGCTGCTGCTCTGGGGCTACACCGATCGATTCCTAGCGGTGAACAAAGGCGGCATTGATGCAGCACTTGAGCGACTCTCACCGAGTCTCGATGAAGCTGCCACAGGCCTCGGCCTGCGCTGGCCAGCAGTGCTCAGACGCGTGCATCTGCCTCTGCTGCGAGGTCCGATGCTTGTCGGGAGCCTGCTGGTCTTCGTGGATACGGTCAAGGAACTGCCTCTCACCTTCGCGCTCAGACCCTTCGACTTCGACACCCTCGCAGTGCGGGTGTTTCAGTACGCAGGCGACGAACGACTGGCTGCTGCTCTCTGGCCGGCACTGATGATCCTGGGACTGGGACTGGTCGCCTCCTCAGCCCTGGTGCCCAGGCTGGACAGGGAGACCGATGAGTCAGCAGGGATCGGTTAAGCGTTGAACAGGCCTTCACGACTCGAGACAGGACGGTTCAGAGCGCCGGAACATCCCGATCAAAAGGCGAACTGATCGGGACCACACCCGGGTCGATGGACAGGCGCCAGCACGGAAAGCCAGTTGCGCTGCAACGACGAGAAACCATCGTCATTCACCATCACCAGGGACACACGACCATCGCCGGTCATCGGCCCCCAGGCCATCCCTTCCCAGTTCGCAGCGGGCAATCCGGAGGACAGAAGATTCCACCTGTGCAGCGGTTGAATCGGCGGAGCGGCCGCTCGACCGCTCGCCGGCATCTGCACGACCGCCAGGTGAGCCGTCCATCCACGGTCCGGCGAGACACTGCGCAACAGGGCCAGCACTGCTGACGCATCCTCCATGGCCAGCAGT
>MDTA01047531.1_pt1 | contig 14663 bp, 13 predicted proteins | sample 811151 | NCBI WGS metagenome assembly MDTA01 (sample SAMN05326648, study PRJNA326480) | marine metagenome | isolation source: seawater | place: Indian Ocean: South | collected 2010 | reverse complement strand
TTTTTGTTCAGATCTTTTGATCGATTCGCGAGGGAATTGTTGCGGCGCAAAGTTGCTCGATTGTAAAAAGGCTGAATGGATTGATATTGTCGCTGGTATTACAATGATGTCTACCGGAGGTTGTGGCCAAGTATTTAAAAATACCACGAATCCGGAAGTAGCAAGTGGAGATGGAGTTGCAATGGGCTGGCGCGCAGGTGCCGCTGTAGCAAATATGGAGTTTATACAGTTTCATCCAACTATGCTCTATGATCCAGGTAAGCCGCCTTTTTTAATAACTGAGGCTTTAAGGGGATACGGTGCAAAGCTGGTAGATAGTACGGGGGAAGAATTTATAGATCCGTTGAAGACTAGAGATATTGTTTCTCGAGCCATCGTACGGAAGATGCGAGAGACGAATAAGCCATGCGTTTATCTAGACTCGACATGCATTGATGGAATCGATTTACGTGTTCGATTCCCCAATATTTTCCAATACTGCTTTGAACGGGGTATTGATATGGAAAAACAGTTGTTGCCGGTTGTACCTGCCGCTCATTATAGCTGCGGCGGTTTATTGACGGATAAATCGGGTCAAACATCCGTTCCTGGCTTGTATGCCGCTGGTGAAGTTAGTATGACGGGTCTACATGGAGCAAATCGTTTGGCAAGTAATTCGCTGTTAGAAGCTATGGTTTTTGCTAGAAGAATCTTGGAGGTTGCGCAGGTTTCGAAACGAGAATCCTATCGTGGATCTGAAAGAAATGAAAAAGTCGGAGGATTTTCGGATTTGAATATGGTGGTAGAGTTAAAGCGTAATATACAGAAAATAATGTGGGAAGATGTAGGAATTGAAAGATCAGATTCGGGTTTGTGCAGAGCGGAGGGTTTATTAGGAGATCTAGCTCTGAAAATCGAATCAATCTATGAGTTCAACAGGACATGTTTAGATACAATTGAAGTAAGAAATATGATTTCGGTGGCGCGTTTGATTACTACTTCGGCTCGTTCGAGATTAGAAAGCCGGGGGTGCCATTATAATGTTGATCATCCTGAGCGAGATGATTTAAACTGGCAACGTGACACTATTGTTAGTGGAGAGTTATAGCCAAGAGAGACCGTTATGAAACTTTGGATTGCGATAGCGATTATAGTAGTTGGAATAAAAAATTCTGATGCTGGCGAGGCACTTGTAACTAAGGTTCGTGGCTCGGTAGTGACAATAGATGCTGGTGTGGAGAGCGGTTTAGTCTCTGGGTTACCTGTTGAATTTATCAGGCCCCCTAATGAGGAAATTATTCACCCTATTACAGGTGAGAATCTCGGAGCTCCTGAGGTGATTTTGGGCCAGGGGGCTATTTCTAAAACCTCAAACCGAGCCGCTAATGTGAAAGTTAGCCCTGGTTTGGTAATGGCAGTAAGGCCTGGAGATATTGTTCGTTATGTTACTCCTGACGAAGGGATGTTAATTGACCAGGAACGCTCAATTGCGACGGAAGAAAGAAATGATCAGGATCATAAGGTTATTCGCGGAGAAGTTTCGCGTCTGACGAAAAGCATTAAAAGCGTGCAGAAGCGAATTGGTGGTTTAGAAACAATGATGAAAAGAGTCGAACGCGTTGAAGAGGGGTTTCGTGTTCAATTGCGAAGCATAAATACAGATGTCAATACTATGAAAGATGACATTTCGGATTTAAAAGAATCTGTATCCTTAATGGGCGCGATCCCAATAGCCGGTTTAGATGAAGAGACAGGAAATGATATTGATTTCCAAAGCGAAGAGAATGCGGGTAAGATAAGGGAAATATTTATAGAACTTTTGGAGGAAGAAAAAGCGAATCGGGTTGACCTTGATCCCATAGATTCTGGAATGCTTGATGAAGCTGTATTAGATGATCCGTTGTTAGAATCGTTAGATCAAATTGAAGCAGAAGAGGAGAGCGGGCCTTTTTATACCTCTTGGTGGTTTATTGGGTTGTTTTTACTACTTGGGATAGGTGCAATCGCGGCCTACGTCTATTTGTATGTGTTAGGCGAAAAAGAAGATGAAGAATTAGTAGTTCAAGATGAAAATCCGGAACAAGTCGAAGCGACCGGCGACGGCTTGGATATTGAGGATATGGAAATTGAAGATGATGACATTGTAGTCGAGGAGACGTCGTAATATGACTGAATCAAAAAGGCTGTATACAATTCTTGTTACATGTTTACTAGTTATTGCAAATGACTCTGATATAGAAGCTGCTGCAATTGGTGAAGGTCTTATCATTCGTGTTATGGACCGTATGGTGTATGTAGATTTAGGACTTCAGGATAATATTAAAAAAGGCGACCTTTTTAATATTATCGAACCCGAAGTATTTACTCATCCTTTAGATGGGGACACTTTGAGCGTTAGTCCTAAAAATATTGGTGCTCTTCGAGTTATTCAGGTTTTTCCGAAAATGGCTCTAGCAGAAGTGACTCATATCGAATCTCCTAAGGACCCCATGCTCAAACACATAGCTCCTATAAAGGACGCCTTGCGTATAATGGAGGTTGAACATTTTGAAAAAATGGCAGTTGCTAATGGACAATCCATAAAATCTGTGCTAATACCTGGTTTGTACCAGTATCAATATGGTGACAAAAGAAAAGGCTTTGGATTGTTAGGTGCTGAGGTTATGGCTATGGTAGTAGGAATAGGTTATCGGATGAGTAGTAACGATTGGAATGATCAATATCGTAATTTAGGTCCTGGTGCTTCCAGGGCGGATTTTGATTTTTACCATAAAGAAGCGGACCGTAGGCGTACTGTTAGTAACAGAGCTTTTTTTATAGCGGGAGCTTTATATGCCTATAATCTCTTTGATGTTTTGTGGATGCAAGACAATCGATTTCCTTTGTCTATCGATGTAGGTAGTTCATCCGATGATATTGCAATGCTTAAATTAAAGCGTCATTTTTGAGGTGCTATGAGACCTGCTATATCAGTTATTCTTTTATCTTTCCAGATTATTTCTTGTGGATCAGTAGATAGAAAAAATCCGAACGACCCGTATAACTCAAATATAGCGGGTCTGGCAAATTCTCTTGTCGGGACTTGGAGTCGAGATGATACAGATGGTAATCAAGTGTATACATTTAAGGCTGACGGAAGCGTTGTTCTGCGGGACTATTCAGGTGCTGTTGGAGAGGAAATTGATCGTAATGCGATATTCCCAATTACGTTAGTGTACAGTTTTTCTGGTATCTATCAGTTAGATGGTAACTTATTGCACATGGATTTTGCTGCTGTCTATTCAAACGATCCAGATGCGCAACTGCCGACATTAAGGAGTAAAACTGTCAACTTAAGAATTATTGATAACACACTTACATTGATTGACCAAATAGACGGGGAAATGATCTTTCGTAGAGGCCTTTAGTATAAACTTCCTCCCTTTTTTCATTCCGTTGTCACGACGGGATGCACTTTTTATATTCCTCGAAAGAGTTTTTCATTCTTTTCATTTACTTGCAAGGGATCTTTCGTGGGCATTGTTGTCGTTGATTTTGGTGGGCAATATGCTCACTTAATTGCTAATCGTATTCGCCGATTAAACGTATATACTGAAATAAGGTCTCCTATGGTCAAAGTGGGAGAGCTTGAAAATGTAGATGGCGTTATCTTCTCTGGTGGTCCTTCTAGTGTGTATGACAAAGATGCCCCACCTTTCAATGATGAATTATTAAATATCGATGTCCCCCTTCTTGGATTGTGTTATGGTCATCAGCTAATTTGTAAGAAATTTGGCGGTTCTGTTGAACCGGGAGACAAGAGTGAATTCGGTGCAGCATATTTGGATATTCACCTTCAAAAAGATGTTTTTTCTGGCATGCAGAAACGCGAGTTGGTATGGATGAGTCATCGTGATAGTGTTTCTTCATTACCTGCCGGCTTTGAAGTTTATGGTTCAACAAACGATTGTCCGGTTGCAGCTATGGGTGATCCAAACCGGAATATTTATGGATTTCAATTTCATCCGGAAGTAACTCATTCGGAACATGGGACAGATATGTTGGATAATTTTATCTCTATTTGTGGGTCAAATAGAAATTGGACTATGAAGCGTTATATTGAAGAAACTTCTAAGAAGATTAGCTTGCAAGTTGGAGATCTTAATGTGTTCCTCCTTGTAAGTGGCGGAGTGGATTCATCGGTCGCATTTATGTTGCTTAACCAGATTTTAGGTGAAGATAGAGTCTTGGGTTTGCATATTGACAATGGATTTATGCGAAAAAATGAGACGACAATGGTTGAACAGTTCATGAAAAAATCCGGTTTTCACAATTTGCATGTAGTCGATGCCAGTTCCGAATTTTTGCGACAGACTGAAAAAGTAGTTGATCCCGAGGAAAAACGACGAATTATCGGTGAGGAGTTCATACAAGTACGCGACCGTGCTTTGGCTGATCTAAAATTAAATCCTGATGAATGGTTATTGGGACAAGGTACACTCTATACTGATACGATCGAGTCAGGTGGCACGGATAATGCCGCAGTCATTAAAACACATCACAATCGTGTTGGTGTAATCGAGGACTTGATTGCTCAGGGAAAAGTAGTTGAGCCATTGGATCAACTTTACAAAGATGAAGTAAGAACGTTAGGTGAAACGCTTGGGCTGTCAAAACAACTTGTTTGGCGGCATCCTTTTCCTGGTCCCGGTTTAGGTGTGCGAGTATTGTGTAGCAATGGTAGTGAGTCTTCTATTCAACCAAAAGAGGTAGAAGAAAAAGCAAGAGAAATTGCTTCTCTATCTGGTTATGAACTGGACATCCTCCCTTTGCGAAGTGTAGGAGTGCAGGGTGATTCCAGGACTTATGCGCACCCGGCGTTGGTTTCGGGCGACCTTAACTGGGATAAACTGGAAGCCTTGTCCACTTCATTAACTAACACTTTTAATGAGATAAACCGCGTCATCTATACCTTGAGGTCACTCACAACAACTAGTCTTAAGCTGAAAAAAGCGTACCTTACAAGGGATCGACTCGATTTGTTAAGGGAAGCTGACAGTGTGGTTATGGAAGCTCTTCGGAAGTATAAACTAATGGGGGATGTCACACAGATGCCTACGGTCCTAGTACCTTTGTCTTCGGATAATTCATCAGAATATATAGTGCTACGACCTATTTCGACGGATGATTTTATGACGGCTCGTTTTAGTCGTTTACCGCCAGCATTTTTGGATGAAGTATGTGATCAGTTAATGGAGTTAAATGGTATTGAAGCAGTGTTGTACGATGTTACGCACAAACCGCCTGGTACTGTCGAGTGGGAATAATATAAACTACTGATCTCGCTGTTTTTAATACGTTTTTCAGTAACAAAGTATTCGCAAAGTCTAAAGCGCAGTATCGATCTTTTAGAGAGAATTAATTTTGAACCGACGGAATTTTTTTATCAAATCTATTGCATCACTTTTGTATTTTACTAACCCAAGTTCTGCGAAAGCTGGTAATCAGTCAATAGCACAAAATGAAAACGGAAATTATAAACTACCTGACTCACCGAATTTTAATAATTTAACAAAGCGCTTTCAGCACCCTGATGGCGACTTAAATGACAAAAGCTTTAGTGAATTATTTGATTTTTTTATAGAATACCTTAAACGTGAAGATGATGATTGGGAAAACACAGGGTTTCCAATTGTTAGGAAGTCAAACGTTGAACTGCAGGATTTTTCAGAAAATGTTATGTGGGTTGGTCATTCCACTGTAATGATAAATCACTCAAACTTGACTGTTCTTACTGATCCACAGTTTTCGGATTATGCGTCACCCGTTTCATTTATAGGACCGAGACGTGCTACACCCGCACCCTTTACACCCGCTGAATTGCCACCGATTGACGTCGTTATAATTAGCCATAATCATTTTGACCACCTCGATGAGTATAGCATCAAAGAAATTTGCAAACATCAACCAAGTGTTAAATTTGTAGTCCCTTTAGGGGTGAAAAGGCTTTTGATAGAGTGGGGGGCAATAGACGTTACAGAATTAGATTGGTGGCAACCTGTTGAGGTTAATGGCGTCATGTTCCAGCCGACTCCAGTACAACATTGGTCTAAACGTTCTGCTTTTGATCGGAATAAAACGCTATGGGCCGGTTGGTTTGTACAATGGCAAGATTTCTCATTTTATTTTGCTGGGGATACTGGTTATTCCAACGACTTCAAAGAGGTAACTGAGAGGCTCGGTAGGCCGAGCCTAGCGGCGATCCCTATTGGCGCTTATGAACCTAGGGAATTTATGAAATCTTCACATATTAATCCTGAAGATGCTGTGAAGGTTTATAAAGATTTGGGTGCCAAATATGCCATTGCGATACATTGGGGGACTTTCAGATTGACCTTAGAGAAAATGGATGAACCACCTAATAGATTAGACCAGGCAATGAGAGATGAGGGAATTTCAAAAACTCGTTTTAGGGTCCTACAACATGGCCAGAGTTGGCCTGAGGTTTTTATTAGCTCTTAGTTGAAATTCTGGCCACTTTGCATGTATGATTGTTGAAAGTCTTTTTTTTGCACAAACTTTGTAACTACTTTTTCAAGTATTGTGGTTGTTGACGATTTGAATTTTTAAAGATGTGCTGAAAATGAGAAAAGACCTACAAAATTTTTACACAGTAAAAACAATGTATTCGATGACACGTTTTATCGAGTGGGAGTAATAGGTCTGATGCAGAGGCAAGAGTGATGGAACAGAGGCTTACTCTAATTACCTTAGGTGTTTCGGACTTAAAAAAGTCTGCCAGATTTTATCTTGATGGGCTTGGTTGGAAAGCAACCTCGGATAGCTCCGATTATATTATTTTTATCAAAATGAATGGATTTTTCTTGTCTTTGTATCCTCATGATGAATTGGCTGCGGATGCAAAAATTCAGGAAAACCGTTCCAGTTTCCGAGGTTTTACGCTGTCTTATAATGTTTCGAATAGATCGCAAGTAGAGGAAGTTCTCCGTTTTGCAAATAAAGCCGGGGCAAAGATCATTAAGCCTGGACAAAATGCTAGTTGGGGCGGTTATTCGGGATATTTTTCAGACCCGGATGGTTTTCTATGGGAGGTTGCCTGTGGAACTTCAATGGATCCGTGAATGCGAATAAGGCTAAAAATAGTTCAGGTATGATTGATCGGTTACTGTTATCAAGGTTTGTGAACCGATCTTATTTTAAAAGAGATTGGGCGTTCTATGAAGGTGTTAGCATCGAGAAATATGTTCGGTTTTTTGAGTCGTCGGCTTAAAAAGATCATATTCAATAAAATGACTTCAAGGGGTTTGAAAATCTTTTTGCGTAAAGGAGATATTTTTTCTTTTGCCCCCTTATTTGAAGGTGTGCACGAAAAACCTCTAACTAATCTGATACATTTTTTTTCAGAGAAAGATTTCTCGGATTACCTTATAGACATCGGAGCTAATATCGGTCTTTCTTCATGCCAAAATGGAAATTCTTTTAAGAAAGTAATTTGTTTTGAGCCTAATCCTTTATGTGCAAATATTCTTAGAACTAATTTAGCAATATCGTTGCCAAGCAAAAAATTTATAATCAATCAATTTGCTTTAGGTGATGTTGAAGGAAGTTTTGAACTGTGTATCCCAAAACACAATTGGGGTGGAGCCTTTATTCGCTCTGAGGACAATGCTTATTCAGAAGATATTTTAGCCTCTAAAGACAGCTTTGACGATTTCGATTCAGATAATTATGTGCACAGCGAAATTCAAGTAAAATCGACTAGAGATACTTTCATAAAGATATTTTCAAATTTAAGTGGACAAGACCTCAAAAAAGGTGTGATCAAAATTGATGTAGAAGGTTTTGAAGAAGTTGTTCTATTTGGAATTGCTGAAGTCCTTCCTGCAGATTTTAATGTTGTAATTATATTCGAAAATTTCAATAAAGACTTTGACTTTGTTCGATTGGAAAAAGCATTCTTAAATCGAAAAATTTCGTTGTGCAAGATACAAAGTACCATAGTCGATTCTACTCACACCAAATTAAGTCAAATTTTTTCTTTGTTAATGGGGAAAAATGATGATCACTGTCTTGTTAAACTAAATGATGCTAATTCAATGGTTGGTGACATAGTGGTCGAGGTTTCGTAAGATGACCTATTTAAAAAATCCTGTCTGATTTTTTTACTAAGGGTAAAACATGCTAAATAATGAGATTTCACAAAGCCACCTATTAGATGATCGAACAATACAGGAGTTTCTACTCAACGGGTATGTGTTAGTTAAAACAAATCACGAGCCTGAATTTCATCGACAAATTAGAGATAAATTAATACACGTTTTAGATGAGGAGGGAAATCCTGGAAATAATATTTTGCCGAGGATACCTGACATATCGAAAATTTTCTCTGATGACTCTGTTCGTGGTGCCCTTACTAGTATATTGGGAGAGGATTATACTATGCACCCGCATCGATATTGCCATTTAAATCGACCGGGAAGTAAAGGGCAAAATTGGCACAAAGATGATTATATTTTCGACCAAAATGTTCGTCACCATCGTTTCAGGTGGGTAATATTATTTTACTATCCGCAAGAGGTGACTTCCGATATGGGGCCAACAGGCATACTACCCGGGCGGCATAATTTTAATACGATTTCTAGTAGCGATCCTAGGCAATCGATCGAAGACGAATATAAGCTGTGTGGTCCGGCTGGAACGGTTGCAATAGTTAATTTTGATGTTTGGCACAGGGCCACTGCTAATATTAGCGATAAAAATCGTTTAATGCTCAAATTCCAATTTTTAAGAATGTCTGAACCTAAAGCTCCAAGTTGGAACAGTCAGGGAGAACATTGGTTGATTGGAGATCAAGAAGGATTGATGTCCGGATCAACTGAAATTTGGCATTGGTTGCGGGGTGAAACGCCACCACGATCGGCTCGTGATGTAAACCTTTGTGCGACGTTAAAATTGTTAGCATCTGATGATGAGAAGCAACGTCTCAAAGCAATTAACTTACTCGGAAACATGGGTACTGAAGCTGTAGAGCCATTAATTGATGAATTGCGAAACCAGGCTACCAGTCTCAACGAACACAAGCTCGGAGGCTCACCTGCTGATCCGCAGGGCAGTAATCCGGCAGAACTTAGTGCTGCCCATGCTTTGGCGAGAATAGGTGAAGCTGCGGTTGATCTACTTATTCATGAGTTTTCTCACGAGGATTGGAGAGTCAGAGCAGTAGTTGCTGATATTTTAGGCGATATGGGTAGCAAAGCAGTCTCTGCTGCGGATCATTTAAGCCGGTTGTTGGCCGACGACAACTTTTGGGTCAGGCGCAATGCTGCTGAAGCCTTAGGATACATCGGTGTTTCAAATGAGGCTATTGTGAATTCTTTGATTGAAGCGCTGAACGATGAGGACGAAAGAGTTCGTCGAAATGCTACATTGACTATTGCAAAGATAGGTCCACCTGCTCATAATGCAGTTGAGACACTAGCTGGGCTTACTGAAGATGAAAGTAGGTATGTGCGCTACAATACTCTTTTGGCTTTACGACGTATTGAAAGTCCTGAAGCATCTGCAATACTCTGGCGGGAATTAGATAACACGCGTTGGTGTGAGATTACAACTGTTGATTCACCTTATTAGTTCGCACGAACAGTTTAATTGTGTAGGTATTTTGACTTCAGAATGAATTGTTACAAATAGTGAAAAAGTTTTGATCTTATAGTAATCGTTGATGCTTAATATTTTTGTAACGAAAAAGGAAATAATCTATTATGTCTGTCATAGAGCGAGTAGAGGTTGTAGATCTTCGCGTCCCTACCTCTGATACCTTATTAGGTTCGGATCCGTTTCATAAAAAGCCAAATTACTCTGTTGTCTTAACTCGTATACACGCGCATGATGGTGGGATTGGGATTTCAGTAAACTTTACTGCTGGAGCAGGTAATGATTGGATAGCACATGGAGTTCGTGATTTATCTAAAATTATTGACGGAAGAAATTTAGAAGAATTTATTGATGACCCCGGAGCTTTTTATCGACTACTTGTCGACCACCATCAACTGCGTTGGCTCGGGGATGGGGTGGCTCGGATGGCTATTGGGTCTATTCTAAATTCTTTGTGGGATCTCTGGGCAAAAAAGGAAGATAAACCGTTATGGAAATTATTAGTTGATCTTCCTCCCGAAAAAATTGTTCAATGTGTTGATTGGCGTTACCTCCGAGATGTACTTACTCCTGAAGAAGCTAAAGAGATATTGGAAGAAGGAAGAGGTTCGAATATTAAGCGAGAAGACGAGTTTAGAGTCAAGGGACCCAAAGCATATTCTACAGCTGGATGGTTGGGGCTTACCGATGAACAAATAATAAATACGATTGAAGAGGTGAAATCTGCGGGTTTAGATTGTTTTAAAATGAAGGTAGGAGGCAGTCTCGAGCAAGATCGTGAACGGTTGGCCTTCATTCGAGGTGCAATAGGAGAGAATTCGTTATTAATGACTGATGCTAATCAAATCTGGGGTGTCGATGAAGCTATAGAGCATATGAAGGCATTAGCTGAATTCCGACCTCATTGGATTGAGGAGCCCACAGCCCGGGATGATGTGTCGGGATTTAAAAAAATTTCGGAAGCACTTCGACCATATGGAATTGGCGTGGCTTGCGGAGAGCAGGTACCGTCTCCGGTTATATTTAAACAATTGCTGAAAACCCATTCGATTCAATTTTGTCAGATTGATGCTACCAGATTGGCGGGGGTCAACGACGTAATAGCTGTAATTCTTATGGCGGCGAAACAATCTGTTCTTGTCTGTCCGCATGGTGGTGGCATTGGACTGTGTAATATGATACAACATTATGCATTGTGGGATCAGATATCCGTTGCCGGACACAGTAATGGCCAAGTTGTTGAATATCTAAACTTTTTACAAGACGATGTTTTTCTAAATCCAGTGAAAATGGCTGATGGTGCGTATTGTACCCCAACAAAACCAGGGTGGGGTTTAGAGATGCATGAAGATTTTATTGTAGAACATACTTATCCTTCGGGCTCGGTATGGCAAGGACGAGAGGATTCAGGAAGTATTACATTCCTTGCATGATGAAAAATAGTTTTCTTAACTTGACAGTTTGGTTGATAGTAGGGCAGAGACTTGGAATTCTTTTAATCGAGGGAAACGCTGATAAATGGCAACAGTATTTATAACGGGTGGGGCAACAGGGATTGGTGCGGCCACAGTTCGTAAATTTATTTCTGCTGGTGATCAGGTAGTGGTGTTTGATATTAATACTTCAGCGATGAATGAATTAATGAATGAGCCTGACATCGGTGATGTTTATTTTTTTAAAACAGATGTTAGGTACCGGGATCAAGTCCGTCGATCAATGAGTGAGGCTGCGGAAAAGGTCGGACCGCCTGAGGCGCTTTTTGTCAATGCAGGAATTCAAAAGTTGCAGGGCATATTCGATATGGAAGATGAAGACATAGATTTGATTATAGATGTTAATCTGAAGGGAGCTCTCTACACTGTTTCGGAAGCGGCCGGCTATATGAAGGATGCTGGCAACGGCGGGACCATTGTACTCATGGCTTCGGACCAGGCTCTTGTCGGTAAAGAAGGATCGATAGTTTATGGTGCGACCAAGGGTGGGGTAGCTCAAATGGCCAAAAGTCTTTCTGTGGCACTAAGTCCGTATGATATTCGGGTAAATGCCGTTTGTCCGGCAACAGTACGGACACCTTTGACAGATGGTGTGTTTAAATGGATAGCGGAAAAACACTTTGATGGCAATGTTGATGCTGCGTGGGAAGCCGAGGCTAAATTATTGCCTATCGGTCGCGTAGCAGATCCATCCGAGATTGCCGAAGTAGTCTATTTTTTGAGTACGTCATCATCATCATTTATGACAGGATCGTTAGTTCCTGTCGATGGTGGGTTAACGGCTCAGTAATACTTTTTTAAAGTGCAAAAACTGGAAAAGGTGAGTCACAAAATGATAAAATGGGGAATATTAGGTCCGGGGCATATCGCTCGTGTATTTTGTAATGCGTTGCGTTTCTCTTCTACTGGTTCGGCAGAGTCTGTGGCAAGTCGAGACCTCGAAAAGGCTACAGATTTTGCATCTATGTTTGGCATCGAAATAGTTCATGACGGGTACGAAGCGTTACTGGCTGATCAGTCAATTGATGCCGTTTATATAGCAAATATACACCCTGCACACTTAGAATGGGTGACGAATGCAGCTCGTGCCGGAAAACATATTTTAGTAGAAAAACCGATGGGGATGAATCAATCAGAAGTTTCGTCGATGATAGATGCAGCGCGTACAAACGATGTCTTTCTTATGGAAGCTTTTATGTATCGTTGTCATCCGCAGATAGCGAAGATGGCAGAGCTTATCCAGGATGGAGCAATAGGCAGTGTTCGGATGATTCGATCGGCTTTTGGTTATAATTCACCGTATAATCCGGACTCCAGGGCTTACAGCACGGAATTGGGTGGAGGTGGTATTATGGATGTGGGTTGCTATCCAGCGTCAGCCGCGCGGCGCGTAGCCGGTGCCGCAGTAGGACAGGAGTTTTTAAACCCAGTAGACGTTAGAGCAACGGGTGTTATCGGTGAGTCCGGAGTAGATTATTATACAGCAGCAATTTTGAAATTTGAGAATGATATTGTGGCCGAAGTTAGCACGGGAGTGGCGTGTGCTCTGCATAACAATCTGGAAGTCTATGGAACAGACGGGAAATTAATTATAGAAAATCCATGGCTTCCATCCTCTCCATGTCGTACTGCACAGGAGCCTTTACCTTTGGATACTGCGTTTCCCAGTGCCGAAATTGAGTTATATCGTAAAGGTGAAAAAGAGATTGTCGTCGTAGCTGCTGATCGTGACCTATTTACGTATGAAGCGGATACGGTTGCAGAACATATTGGCCAAAGGCAGGCACCTACCATGACATGGGCAGATAGTCTGGGGAATATTCAATTGCTTGATGCGTGGCGAGAACAGATAGGTGTGGTTCATCCGCAGGATAGATAAATGGAGGAATGGCGGTCGCATGGAAGAAACACCCAATATAATTCTAATTATTACAGATCAGCAGCGTTATGATACCATTGCGGAACTTGGTTTCCCGCATATGGAAACTCCTAATCTTGATCGTCTCGTTCGCGAGGGTACCACCTTTGAAAACTGTCATATTACAGCTCCCTCATGTGCACCGGCCCGTGCGAGTTTGTTTACTGGATATTACCCTCATACGACGGGTATATATAAGAATGCTGACCGTTGGACCAAGACCTGGGTTTCACAGCTCGCCGATACGGGTTATCACTGTGTAAATATTGGTAAAATGCATACGTATCCTTTTGAGACGGAAGCCGGTTTTCATGAGAGATACGTGGTGGAAAACAAGGATCGATATTTGGAGGGGCGTTACTATTTTGATGAATGGGACAAGGCGCTGGCGGCCCAAGGGCTCCAGAAACAGCAACGTGAATCCTACCGAAAAAGATCGGATTATGATCAGGCCTTAGGTGCTTTCGATTGGGAATTGCCGGAGGATACTCATTCAGATAATTTTGTCGGCAATATGGCAAAATGGTGGCTCGACACTAAGCCGAAGATGGGAAAACCGCTTTTTATGCAAATAGGATTTCCGGGGCCTCATCCTCCATACGACCCTATCCCGCGTTATGCAGAATCCTATATGGAGAAAAAACTCCCTATTGACGAGGTGACTCAGGAGGACTTGGATAGTCAACCCGAACCTTTTAAGCAAATGCGTGTACATAATACAAAGGTCGATCACGATTCTGTTGTTCATCAACTTGACCCATCCCCGGAGGATCGGCATCGTCAGCGAGCTTATTACCTTGCAAATGTGACAATGATCGACGAGAAGGTAGGCGAAATCTTACAATCGCTGGATTACAACGGGTATCTTGACAATTCGGTAGTAATCTTCACTTCTGATCATGGAGATTGTTTGACGGATCATGGACACTCACAGAAGTGGACGATGTATGACACGATAACACGCGTCCCAACAATAGTATGGGCTCCTGGACGGTTTGAGAGTGACCGCCGTGTTAGTTCGTTGTGTCAGTGGATGGATTTGGGCCCGACGATTCTTGAATTGGCTGAGGTTGACCCCCCCGAATCTATGGAGGCGAAATCGTTGTTGCCCATACTTGAGAAAAAAGAAGATAAACTCAGGGATTATGTTTTTGCCGAACATATTCGCGATGGCATTTTGCAAGAAACAGAATTTATGATGATGGTTCGCTCGGAAGAATGGAAACTTGTTAATTTTATTGACCTGCCTTGTGGCCAGTTGTTTGATTTGAAAAAAGACCCAAAGGAACAAATAAACCTTTGGGATGAACCAGCTTTTCAGGAACAAAAAGACAAGCTGTTAGACATACAACGCCGATGGCTTATTGAGAGCAACATCCAGACAGGTTCATGGAAGGAGGATTGGCGGTAGGGGTTTAATTATTTGTTCGTAATGAATAACATGTTTTGTCCTAAGTCCTTTTATTAACCCCGGTTTGGTTCTTCACCCTTTCTATTTTTAAATAATATCTAGCGCAGCGGGATCTATAGAGGCTCCTTTGGGGCGCGTTCCTGTTGGACGAGCAGGCAGTTGGTCGTATGATGAATACGAAATGTCGAGGTATGGTGTTTCTACTCTT
>MDTA01109796.1_pt1 | contig 14665 bp, 16 predicted proteins | sample 811151 | NCBI WGS metagenome assembly MDTA01 (sample SAMN05326648, study PRJNA326480) | marine metagenome | isolation source: seawater | place: Indian Ocean: South | collected 2010 | reverse complement strand
GTCTACATCAGGTTTGTCCAATCTGCCTAAAAATAACCTTGCATATGCACTCAGACTCTCTACATACCTTCTTTGTCCTTCAGCATATAAGGTGTCAAAAGCCAAAGATGATTTTCCACTCCCAGAAAGACCTGTAATTACAATAAGTTTTTTTCTTGGGATTTTTAACTCAATATTTTTTAGATTATGAACATTTGCTCCTTTAACATGGATTTTATCACTAACTAATTGATTTTCTTTTATCATAATCATTTCTCTGGAGAAACATCAAATATAACATTAAATAGAAAATAAAATTTTGATTAATTACATTAATAATTATATATTTGGAATGAATATAAAAACGATTCGCCTATATAATAACATTACTTAAAATAGATTAATAATAATCAAATTTCATCTAACAATTAGATGGTTTTATAAAAAAGTAATGTTATGAGAATTCCTATAATTTCAGATTCTGAATTAGTTTCAAGTTACATTGATGGTAATGAAAAATCACTTGAAACACTAATAAAAAGGCATAAGCAAAGAATTTATAGTTTCATCTATTCAAAAGTTTTAGATAGAGACCTTACAGAAGATATTTTTCAAGATACATTTATTAAAGTCATAAGAACTTTGAAACTAGGTAATTATAATGAACAGGGTAAATTTGTTTCTTGGGTTATGAGGATAGCTCATAACTTGGTTATTGATCATTTTAGAAAAAATAAAAGGATTCCAAAATTTGAAAATTCTTATGATTTTGATATTTTTTCAGTTTTAAGTGACTCTTCTTTAAATGCTGAGAAATCGTTAATAAAGGATCAAATACTCAATGATGTTAAAAAACTTATTGAATATCTTCCAGATGATCAAAAAGAAGTATTAAAGTATAGGTTTTATAATGATATGAGTTTCAAAGAAATTTCAGAAAAAACAGGTGTTAGTATTAATACATCATTAGGAAGGATGAGATATGCTTTAATTAATCTTCGTAATATTATTGATAAGAAAAACTTAGTTCTAACTAGTTAATAAATAATATTTTCTAATTATAATAATTGATTTTTTTTTTCGTTCTATATGAAAATTAATATATGGAAGAAAACTACTCTGTAAGTCAAAAAAAATTTCAGCTTAATCCAAAAAAAGAAACTATTGATTTTATTATCAATTATTCTAAATCAATGAATATTTTAAAATTAAATTCAAATAGTTTTGAATTTATGTTGAATTAATTTATTTAATCAAGGATTTTCTACCTATTTTTTTTGTAATAATATCTTTCTCAATATTCCATCCTCTTGCAGGAGAGTACTCTCTTGCATAATAGATTATCTGTAGATGTAGTTTATTCCATAAATCTTTTGGAAATAGTCTCTTAGCATCTTTTTCAGTAATAATTACATTTTTCCCGGATGAAAGACTCCATCGATACATCATTCTATGTATATGAGTATCTACTGGGAATGCAGGAAAACCAAAGGCTTGTGACATTACAACGCTAGCTGTTTTATGTCCAACAGAGGGGAGTTCTTCTAAGTCAGCAAAATTAGAAGGAACTATTCCATTATGCTTTTCAATTATAATTTTTGACAATCCATATATACCTTTGCTTTTCATTGGAGATAGTCCGCATGGTCGAATTATATTTTCAATATCTGTAACTGATAATTTAACCATATCATATGGGTTATTAGCTTTTTTAAATAGGGTAGGAGTTATTTTATTTACTCTTTCATCTGTACATTGTGCAGATAGGAGAACTGCGACTAGTAAGGTATAAGAATCAGTATGGTTTAAAGGTATTGGAACTTCTGGATATAATAACTCAAGAGTATCAATAATAAAATTTACTTTATCTTTTCTATTCATTAGATTATATTTGTTAGAAGCAAAGAACTATAAATATAATAAATATGGGTTTATTAAAAATTGGAGATAGCGCACCTGATTTTGAATGTATAGATGACTCAGGTGATGTTGTCAAGTTAAATGACTATAAAGGTAAAAAACTAGTAATTTTCTTTTATCCTAAGGCGAATACACCAGGCTGTACAGCTCAGGCCTGTAATCTAAGTGATAATTATCAAAGTTTAATTTCCTCAGGTTACAATGTTCTTGGAGTTAGTGCAGATGATCAGAAGAAACAGAACAATTTTAAAAATAAATTTAACTTTCCTTATAAACTTTTATGTGATGTTGAAAAGGATGTAATTAATGCTTATGGAGTTTGGGGTAAAAAGAAGTTTATGGGCAGGGAATATATGGGTATAATAAGGACTACATTTATAATAGATGAAAATGGACTTATTTCGGATATTATAGAAAAGGTAAAAACTAAAGATCATACAAGCCAAATTCTGATCTAATTTCCTTTATAACCAAATAGATTTTGTTTTTTAATTTTTGATGCAACAGATTTAGGGAGCAGTTTTTCCCAACCTTTTTTGTTTGCTTTTATCTGTTTTACTACTTCGTGTGAATGAATATTTAAGGACTTCAAATCATAGTTTTCTACATCTATTAATTTTCCATTGAATTTAAAAAACTTATAAAGTTCTTTTATTCTTGGATGAACTTTAAGGTTTGCACTATTTATTATATCTCCATCCTCAGATAACACGGGATATAGATAAACTTTCAATTTCTTAAAGAATAATTTTCCAAAAGCCTCTAGTATACCTCCACTTAGTTTTATATAATATTTTGGATCAAAAACTTCAACAAGATTGTTTACCCCCATACATAGACCTATTTTTTTGTCTGTATACATTGAAAAATACTCAGCTAGTCTAAAATATTCTTTATAATTAGAAATAAGGACAGTTTCACCTAAAGAGCCTAAGAGTTTGGTTCTGTCCATAAAATCTTTTTCATCAATTTCACCTTTATTTTCTAAGTCTGCTAAGGTTATCTCAAAAATAACTATGGTATTATCTTTATTTACCTTTTTCTCTTTTTCAAATAATTTTAGTGACTTAACATACATATCCTCATTTACTTTAGTAACAGGTCTAAATCTACCTCTTAGTGCCAAAATATTCTTTTTATAAAGAATCGCAGCAGGAAGTAGGTTATTACCATCAGGACCAAACATTACTGCTTCAGTCAATCCATTTTTAACTAGCTCTAAACTCATTAATCTATTATCAACACTTTTAAAAGCAGGTCCAGAAAAATTTATGGTATCAATTTCTAGCTGATCTTTTTCTAGGTTATCATACAGGTATTTTATAATTTTTTTAGGACGATGGTATTTGTAAAAAGCACCATAAATTAAATTAGTTCCTAAAACACCAAGTGTTTCCTGTTGCTGTCGTGCAATGTTTTCTTTAAATCTTACGTGTAGAATAATCTCATTATAGTCATCATTAGGGTTAATTTGAAAACGAATTCCAACCCATCCATGTCCTTTAAATTTTTTTGCAAAGTCTATTGTAGCGACAGTATTTGCGTAGCAAAAAAACATCTTGTTAGGATGTTTTTTTCTTCCAACTCTTTCTTCAATTAGGTTAGTTTCTTGTACAAGCATTTTTTTTAGGCGATCTTGAGTTACATATCTTTTATCATCTTCAATCCCATATATTGCATCACTAAAATCTTTATCATATGCAGATAAAGATTTGGCAATAGTGCCAGATGCTCCACCAACTCTAAAAAATTGCCTAACAGTTTCTTGCCCAGCACCAATTTCAGCAAAAGTGCCATATATATTTTCGTTAAGATTAATTTTTAATGCTTTTTGCTTGATTGTAGGAATTGAATCAAGCATTGGATCACCATTATGAATTATATCATCCATTAAATGTTGTTTTTGCCTATAACAAAGTTATTAAATTACTTATGTTTTAAAGAAAAAAAATAGTTTATTTTTGATTAATTTTATTTATGATTAAAGTTACATTTTTAGGTACAGGAACTTCTCAAGGCATACCAATAATTGGTAGTGACCACCCGGTTTGTAAAAGTAATAATCCAAAGGATAAAAGACTTAGGTCTTCAGTTTTGATAAATTGGGATGATTATAATTTCCTTATAGATTGTGGTCCAGATTTTAGAATGCAAATGTTAAATGCAAATTGTAAAAAAATTGATGCTATAATTTACACACATGAACATAGTGATCACGTGGCTGGACTAGATGACATAAGGCCTTTCTTTTTTAAACAAGGCAAGATACCAGTATATGCTCATGAACGAGTCTTAAATGAGCTAAAAAAGAGGTTTTATTATATTTTTGATGATGATTATAATTATCCTGGGTCACCAAAAGTTGAGGGTAATATTATTTCTTCTAGTTTTAGGGTTAAAGACAAAAAAATTACACCTATAAATGCATTTCATAAAGATTTGCAGGTTTTTGGCTATAGATTTGAAAATTTTGCATATTTAACAGATGTAAAAACTATTGAAAACAAAGAAACTAATAAGTTAAAAAACCTTGATGTTCTTGTTATAAATGCTCTTAGAATCGAAGAGCATTATTCTCATTTCAACCTTCAACAAGCATTAGATTTTGTAGATGTGGTAAACCCAAAAAAAGCCTACTTAACACATATAAGTCATATGTTAGGTTTTCATAATGATGTTGAAAAAAAATTACCAACTAATGTTTTTCTGGCTTATGATGGGCTAGAAATTACTATTTAACATTGGTGTTTATCCAGTTTAGTAAATCGTAAAAATTTTCTTGATTAACGTTGTGTGCCATATCATATTCTTTGTATATATGGTCTATGTTGTTGATTTTTAGCCAATCTATAGACTCTCTACATAAATCAATAGGAATTACCTGATCTTGAATGCCGTGTGAACAAAAAAAGTTAAGATTAGAAAAATCATTATTTTTTTTATCAATTAAATCTAAATTAATCTTTCCGCTTAATGCTATTGTTTTGCTGAACAATTTTGGGTTGTTTAAAGATAATGCATAACTAAGTATTGTGCCTTGACTAAATCCGATTAAACAAATTTTATTAATATCAAACAAGCATATTTTATCTAATTCATTGTTTACAAAATCTTTTATTTTTAACATAGAATCTTTTGCTTGGCTTAAATTTATTTGAAAATTCATCTTATCATCCATTCCAAAATCATACCATGAATAACCTCCATAAGCTATAGGATAGGGAGCTCTTAATGATATTATTTTATAGTTTTCAGGAATGTGAGATGCAAATGAGAATAGATCATTTTCATTACTTCCATAACCATGTAGCATAATAATTATGGGTGAGATTTCATTTGGTTTATCTGAATCTCTAAATTTATATTCAAAAGAAAAATTAGGATCCATTAATTTAATTCTATTAATCCATTATTGATAACACCATAAACCTTTCCTTTTAATTTAGAGCCTAAAAAAATTGAATTTTTTGATTTAGACAATACATTCTCTTCTTTAAATATATATTCTGAGAGTGGGTTGAATAGTGTTAGGTCGGCAACATTGCCTATTTGGATAGAGTCATCAACTATATTAAATAAATTTTTTCCTTTTGTAAGTAGATTTATTGCTGTTTTTATAGGAAATACTGAGTTTAAGGCTCCAAAGGCTGATTCTAAACCAATTGTTCCAAAATTAGCATTATCAAATTCGAGATTTTTAAGTTCAATATTAAGAGGATTATGATCTGAAGTTATCATATCAATAGTTCCATCTTTTAAGCCATTTATTATCGCGTTAATATCTTCTGATGTTCTTAAAGGGGGATTTACCTTAAAATTAGTATCAAAATTTTGAACCATTTCATCTGAAAAAAACAGATTATGTATGGCAACACTACACGAGACATTTAATTTTTTAGATTTAGCTTCACGAATTAGTTCTACTGATCTTGCAGATGAAATAGTAGGAATATGCAAATAACCCATAGTATATTCCAATATTGATAAATCTCTAGCAATATTTATTTCCTCTGCTATTGAAGGAATTCCTCTAAGACCAAGAGATGTGCTTATTAAGCCTTCATTCATAACTCCTTCATGAGAAATATTCTTATCTTCTGGATATGAGAAAACAGGTGAGTTTGATAAAGAAGTATATTCTAATGCTAGTTTGAGAATGTTGGGGTTAGTTATAGGTCTTTTATAATCTCCAAAAGCAATTGCACCAGATTCTTTCATATCAAGAATTTCACTTAACTCATCTCCATTAGATTTTTTAGTTAAAGCTCCTATAGGGAAAACATTTACAATTTTATTTTTAGTTATAGAGTTAATATATTCTATTTCAGTGTTTTTTTCTATAATAGGACATGTGTTGGGTTGAAGCCCAACAGAAGTAAACCCCGATTTTGCCGCGACTGTAATTCCATTTAATATAGTTTCTCTCTCTTCATATCCTGGTTCACCGAAACATACGCTATAATCAAACCAGCCTTTGGAAACATGTAAATTATTAAAGGATATCTCTTTATAGTTCTTAGGATTTTTAAGATTTTTCCCAATATTAGTTATGATATTGTTTTCAATAAGAATGTCAACTTTGGAATTATGAAAATCACTTTTTTTATCAATTATTGTAGCTGATTTTATAAGTGAATTCATTTATAATGGAATAAATTAAATGAAATAAATTTTGACAAAAATAATAAAACCATTTCTATTTTATAGATGAATTTTATTTTAAAAGTGTGGTTTGAGAATACTTTTAATTAAAGAAAAACGAATTGTCAACTATTGCTGTTTTAATTTTAAAATTTTCTTTGCTTTCTGTCCAAGCTATTATTGTATTGCTTTTTTCTTTGTTTAAGGTAATTACTGGAAAACCAGAAGACCTACTTTCAGAAGATTCATCAATTAGTAATAATTTAGCTTGACTTCCATCTTTTGAAATCATCTGCAGTTTTATATATGCTTTGTCATCTATAATGTCTATAAAACTAATAATAGCATTATTTGGATTTAATAATTCAATATCTACTCTTCCAATAGGATCATTTGCTTTAACTAGTATTGGTTGTTCAAAGCCATTGATTATATTATCTGAAAAAACAACTTTTATTTGATTTTTATTTTTTGAAAATGTATACCAAACAACAGCAGAATTATTTTTGTAAGATGAAATTGCAGGCCCATTTACAGGACATCCAGATATCTCCCAATTATCGTTATAAATATTTAGAGGGTTACTCCATACACTATCCTTTTTGTATGAATAATAAATATCTCTTATTTCATCTTCAGATCTATCTCTATATACAACAATCGATTCTCCATTTTCTGTAATAGCTAAATCGGTTTGACAACAATCACATACTCTTTCATCAATTAAAAGATCTTCTAATATATTTCCATCAATGTTGTAAGATGTTCCTCTAAGGGTCATTTGAGGTCTAATAGATTTGTCGTGATTTGACAATTCATTTTGTCTTCCATCTAAGTATGTAGATAAGAATCCATTTTTGGTATTTATAGTTGAAACAAATCCATGCTCAGTTTTGGTATCATCACTATGAAGTTTTAGAGGTTTACTCCATTTTAATCCTTGATCAGTTGAATTAACAATTTTAATATCATAAGAATATTTTTTTTCACTACTCATCTCTAGATAATGTGCAGTAATTCCATTTAAATTGTCAGTTGTTATTTCAGGAAAATCAGCCCAATTAACAAACATTTTATCTGATTCAACTATTAAATTAGGTTTATTCCATGAAGAATTTAAATTGTCAAACATACTGAATAAGAGACTACTTTCTTTTTTATCAGGGTTTGAAGATATGTAGCTTAGATAAATATTGCCTGAATTCGATAAGTGTAAATTTGGTTCAGAAGCTTCTCCCAAAAAATTAGTACTAATATGATCAATATATTTAGTGTTTTCACAGCTATATGAAACAAAAAATATTGATAATATTAAATATCTTATCATTATCTAATATTTGGCTGATTTGCCATTAGTAAGAGAATTCTTAATAAAATCCCTTAAATCATCATTTGAAGATTTTAAATCTTCAGATCTTAGATACATCATATGTCCGCTTCTATATCCTTTAAAAGTAAACCTGTCTTTCATTTTTCCACTAGGATCTATTTGCCACATTGTATACTTTCCTTGAAAGTATGTTGTAGCACCATCATAGTATCCTGATTGAATTAAAACTTTTAAATATGGGTTTTGAGCCATTGCTTGTCTTAGATTATCTCTTGTATTATCATTTTCTCTATTCCATGGATGAACTGGTCCAAACACGTTATATTTAATATCAGTGCTAAAATTCAATTCATTTTTGAAATAATAATTAATAGCTGGAGTAAAAGAATGTTCCCAAGAGTCTAGTTCAGCATTAGAATCTGGTCTAGAACCAGCTTCCATCTTGTCTAGACCTAAATATCTAGAATCTAATCTACCTATAGTATACCCAGATTCATCTCTTAGCAATTCTTTCCAAAAAAAGTTTGTAGGTAAATCTAAATTATGCCTAATTATATCCTTATAGCTTATTCCAGAATAATAAGACATTTTCTTTGCTACACTTTCTTTTTCAGAATCACTAATAAAACCACCTTTAGCAATAGCAGGTATAAGCTTATTAATAGTAAAATCTTCAGATTCCGGAAGAATTTCTAAAAGATCTCTTTCTTGTAATGATTTGTCTAAAACTTTATGATACCAAGCAGCAGCAGTATAATATGGCAAATTTATGGCTGATGATACAGCACCGCCAGTATCATAAACCCTATAGTCAGCAGGCGAAACCATAATTACTCCATTTAAATACATCCAATGTCTGTTTTGTAATTCATGTGCTAATCCCATAACCCTTGTTCCTCCATAGCTTTCACCAATAATATACTTTGGAGATTCCCACCTATTTTTTCTAGTAATGAATGTGTTGATCCAACCGGCTAAATATTTAATATCTGCATTAATTCCAAAGAACAATTTTTTGTCAGGTAAGTTTCCTTTTGAATCTGCTATCATTCTTGAATAGCCTGTATTGACTGGGTTAACATATACTATATCAGCAACATCTAGAATAGAACTTGGATTATTTTTCATTCCATATGGTTGAACTGGAAAACCTTCATCATCTATTTTTAAAACTCTAGGTCCAGTATAAGCAATATGCATCCATAATGAACCAGATCCTGGGCCACCATTAAAAGAAATAATTATTGGTCTTTCAGCTCTGTTAATTTTACTATTTTTTAATGGAACTCTTGTGTAATAAGTATAAAATAAAGTAGCTATAGGTTCACCTTTTTGATTCCAGACAGGCTGTGTGCCTACTTCTGCTTTATACTTAACCAATTGGCCGTTAATTGTTGTTTGGTGGTATGAGTCAACTATTGTGTCGGCAGGTATTGAAATATTTTGAGAATAAGTAATGCTGCATAATAGAAATATGGAAAATAATACAAGTCTTTTCATTATAATAAATATTAGGATTTGTACTAATTTAATGAATTTTGGCTGATTTTTTTATTTAGAATTTTTCAAAAACTCCTAAACCGAATAATGCGAAATCATATTTGACAGGATCAATTAGGTCGAATTCTCTTAGTTTTTTATCTAATTCCATTACTGCTTTATGATCATTCTGTTTTCTTTGTATTAATCCTAATTTTCTTGCAACATTTCCAGTGTGAACATCTAAAGGGCAAGATAAATATTTAGGAGATATTGATTTCCATATTCCAAAGTCAACTCCTCTAGTATCATCCCTTACCATCCATCTTAGAAACATGTTAATCCTTTTTGCAGCAGATCCTCTCATTGGATCTGAAATGTGCTTTTTCGTTCTATTTGTATGGGGGATTTCAAAGAATATTTTCTTCATCTTATGTATTGCATATTGCAGTGAGTCATCTTTTATGTTATTTCTAAATATTTCTTCTAATCCATTATAATTTCTATAGATATGTTTTAAACTTTTAACAAATTGAATTAAATCTATTCCATTAAAAGTTCTATGAACAAAAGGCTTAAGTGTGTCTAAATCTCTTTTTTTATGATTTAAAATGAAGTCATAAGGTGAATGATCAAGCAATTCAATTAGTTTTTCTGCACTTTTAATAATTGATTTTCTGTTCCCCCATGAAATAGTTGAGGTTAAGAATCCAGAAATCTCTACATCCTCTTTTTTATTAAACAAATGTGGGATTTGTATAGGGTCTGTTTCAATAAATTTTATGTTATTATATTGATTAGACTTATAATTTAAAAATGATATTATTTCCTCTTTACTTAGCTTATTCAAAGTTATTTGATCATTCCATCAGCAATTTCAAGAACTCTGTCTGATTTTTTTGCAAGTTCAACATTGTGAGTAACAACAATAAATGTATGATTAAATTCTTTTCTTATATCAAAAAAGAGGTTGTATAAGTTATTTGCAGATTTGCTATCCAGGTTTCCAGAAGGCTCATCTGCTAAGATTAATTCAGGATTGTTTATTAATGACCTTGCAACAGCAACTCTTTGTTTTTCACCACCAGAAAGCTCATTTGGCTTGTTATTAATTTTATTTCTGAGGTTTAAATATTCCATCAACTCAATAGCTCTTTTTTCTAGCTCTAAAGAATTAGTTTTTTTAATATACCCAGGAATACATATATTTTCAAAGGCTGTAAATTCTGGCAATAATTGATGAAATTGAAAAACAAACCCTATATTTTCATTTCTGAAATTAGCCAATGATTTTTCATTTAGTTTGCTTATATCAATATCATTAATATGTAATTCAGATTTTGGATTTTCACTTGGCAATTCTAATGTCCCTATTATCTGTAAAAGGGTAGTTTTTCCAGCCCCAGAATCACCAACAATTGACACGAATTCACCTTTATCAATATTAATATCAACTCCTTTTAAGACATGAAGGTTATTAAAGTGTTTATGTATATTGTTTCCTTTAACCATAATTTATTAATATTACACTAATAAAAGTACCAAATTAATAATCAAAAATGAATAGTAATAAAATTCTAGAATTTAAATTATGAATAAAGCATCCAAATTTGCATTTTTTGCTGGCGGTTGTTTTTGGTGTACTGAAGCAATTTATCTAAGAATTAAGGGGGTTTTAAAGGTTAATCCAGGTTATTGTGGAGGATATGTGGTTAATCCAACATATCAACAAGTATGTTCTGGAAATACTGGTCATGCCGAAACCGTAAAAATTGAATATGATCCTGAAATGATTGATTACTCAACTCTAGTTGAAGTTTTTTTTAATACTCATGATCCTACCACACTGAACAGACAAGGAAATGATGTTGGAACACATTATAGGTCTGCAGTATTTTGTTTGGATACTTCTGAAAAGCAAATAGTGATAGATTATATAAAAGAATTAGAAAAATCTGAAGACATAAATAATAAGATAGTTACTGAGGTTAAAATGTTAGAAGCTTTTTATGAATCAGAAGATTATCATAAAAACTATTATAATATGAATAAAAACGAACCTTATTGTTCAATTGTTATTAGTCCTAAAGTTATAAAGTTTATGAAGAAGTATAATAAAATATTAAAATAGCTATTTAAGGTTTTTAAATCCTATTTTCCTTAACATCTTCTTTTCAAATTCCCAGAAAAATTTAAACTCAAAAAATATAGCTGCAACAATTAGTAATATTGGTTGATATACCAATGTTATAATTATAATTTCTAACGGCCAAAAAAGAAACCAATCAAGGTTGTCATAACTCAAACCTAAAAACTCTTTTAAAGGAGAAGTAATTAGTGCTGAAGTTGAACCAGTAATTGCAAAAACTATAAAAATTTTAGCAATTTGAAAATTAGAAGAAATACCCCATCTTTTTTTTAATTTTTCAAACATCTTTTAAAAATTTAATTATTTGATCTGCGAGCTCTATGCCTATCCTATCTTGTGCTTCTGTTGTGGCTGCTCCAATGTGAGGAGTTAAAGAAATTTTTGGATTCATAAGTATTTTAATTTCTGGATTGGGCTCATTTTCAAATGTGTCTAGAGCTGCAAAGGATACCACTCCATTCTCAAGATATTTGCTTAGAGACACTTCATCAATTACACCACCTCTAGCAGCATTTATTATACCAACTCCCTTTTTCATAACTTTAAACTCATCATCTGAAATTAGATATTCTTTTTGAGCAGGTACATGAAAAGTTATAAAATCTGAATTCGCTATCACATAACTGAAATCATCTATTTTTATGTTAAATTTTTTAGTTGATTGATCAAAAAAAGACAATTCTATAGATGTTTCTTTTAGATTTAAATCATAAACTGAAATTTTCATGCCTATACCTAATGCAATTTTTGCTACTTCTTGACCTATTCTTCCAAATCCAATGATACCTAATGTTTTTCCTCTTAGTTCAGCTCCTTTTGCAAAAGATTTTTTCAATTCTTTAAACTTGCTGTCACCATCAAGAGGCATATTCCTGTTAGATAAGTGTAAATATCTAACACATCCATATAGATGAGCAAAAACAAGCTCAGCAACTGATAGAGAAGATGCAGCTGGTGTATTAACTACATTTATTCCTTTTTCTCTAGCATATTCTACATCTATATTATCCATTCCAACGCCTCCTCTTCCGATTAGTTTAATAGATTGACAATTATCAATTAAATCTTTTCTTACTTTAGTCGCACTTCTAACAAGAATAACATCAATGCTATTATTATTGATATAATCTATTAAAAGATCTTGAGCAACATGATCTGTTATTACTTCAAAACCTTTTGATTCTAATCTTTCTATTCCGCTATTTGATATTCCATCATTCGCTAAAACTTTCATACTATATTTTATTTTCTAATTCACTCATTACTTCAACTAATAATTTTACACTGTCAATAGGCATAGCATTATACATGGATGCCCTATATCCTCCTATACTTCTATGGCCATTAATTCCGACTATTCCTGCCTCATTAAGCATAACTTCAAAAGTTTCCTTAAAGTTATCATTAACTAGGTTAAATGTTGCATTCATCATTGATCGATCCTCTTCCTTTGCATGACCCTTAAAAAGAGGGTTAATATCAATTTCAGAGTATAAGATTTTTGCTTTCACTTTATTTACTTCTTCAATTTTTTTAATTCCACCATTATTTTTTAACCATCGCATGTTTAATAGTGAAACATATACTGAAAAAACTGGAGGAGTATTAAATACACTGCTTTTATCCATATGAATTTTATAATCCATCATTGAAGGAATTTCTCTTGACACATCTCCTAAAACACTATTTTTTATCATAACAAGAGTCGCACCAGCTGGTCCCAAATTCTTTTGTGCTCCTGCGTAGATCAAATCAAATTTTGAAAAATTTAATTCTCTTGAAAAGATATCGCTACTCATATCGCAAATCACAGGAATAGGGGAGTCTTTAAATTCTTTTATTTGAGTACCATATATTGTATTATTTGATGTGCAATGAAAATAGTCAAATTCTTGATTTATAGTATAGTCTTTTGGTATATGATCATATTTACTTTTTTCTGAGGAGGCAATTATAGAGACTTCTCCAAATAGTTTAGCTTCTTTTATTGCTTTTTTGCTCCATGAACCAGTATCTAAATATGCTGCTTTGTTTGATAGTAAATTGTATGCTACCATTAAGAATTGCATACTTGCCCCACCTTGAAGAAATAGTACGGTGTAATCTTTGCCATTAAGTCCAGTCAATTCTAATGCTAAACTTCTAGCTTCCTCCATAATGTCAATAAAAGTTTTGCTTCTATGAGATATTTCTAAAAGCGATAATCCACTTCCATTAATATCTAAAATTGCTTCACCAGCTTGAATTATAACTTCTTTAGGTAAAATCGAAGGTCCTGCACAAAAGTTATGTTTCTTCATCAAGGATCTAAATTAAGGTGCAAATTTCGTCAATATATATTACATCTTATTTAGGAAATGAGTAAATCTTTTTAACTATTTTGTTAACAAGAAGTTTATTGTATCAACATTGTCAGCATAATCATAAAGTTCTGGGCTTTGTGTTTGACCAAAACCGATTTCATTTTTGTATAGATTTTCAGATACTATACATTGTAGATTGTCTTGAAGTGCTTCTATCTTTCTTTTTAAATCATCAATATTATCGTAGTATTCATACAACAGAACAGAGATAGGAGAGTGGTTGCTTTCACTTTCTTTAAGTATTATAAAACCATTTTCTAAAATAGTTTGTCTATCTATTAAATTAATTGCTTTATTATAGTTGTAATTACTTATATATTTATGATTATTAATTATATTTTTCCATTTGTATATTGATTTGAAAAATAAATCAAAACTGTAATTTTTTGGAACAAATAATTTTGAAACATTTCTACATCCTAGACCAAAGAAGGTGAATATATCGTCACCTAGTTTTTCTAAATTTGCTTTACTTTCTTTACCAGATAAAATAGCTATAGAAAATCTGTTTTTCCTAATGATTGATGGTTTATTTTTAAAATAATATTCAAAATATTTAGATGTATTATTAGATCCTGTAGCAATAACTCTATTAAAATCTTTAATTATTGATTCTTTTATAGTGATCTTTTTATTAAAAGTTGGGTTAGTATATAAAAGATATTCAATTAAAAATCGGATTAAAACATCGTCTTTTTTTGAAAATTTTATTAGTAGTCTATTCCCAGTTATTAGTACACACAATAAATCGTGGAATCCTGCAAGAGGAAAATTACCTGCCATTACTACCGCTATTGTTTCTGG
>MDTA01221648.1_pt1 | contig 14667 bp, 13 predicted proteins | sample 811151 | NCBI WGS metagenome assembly MDTA01 (sample SAMN05326648, study PRJNA326480) | marine metagenome | isolation source: seawater | place: Indian Ocean: South | collected 2010 | reverse complement strand
TGTAAAAAAAAAGGTCAACCTTTATTAATATTTACCGCAAATATAAATAAGTCTGAACATTATTCCGAGCTATTAAAAAAAGAAGATATCGAACACATTATTTTAAACGCAAAAAATCATGAAAAAGAAGCAGATATTATTGCAAATGCTGGTACAAAAAATTCATTAATTATTACGACAAGTATTTCAGGAAGGGGAGTAGATATAAAATTAGGAGGAAAAAATTCGGAATTAAATAATGAAAAAGAAGAGATTAAGTCTTTAGGAGGACTATTTGTAATTGGAACAGAAAGAATGGAAAGTCGTAGGGTCGATAATCAAGCAAGAGGTCGTTCTGGAAGACAGGGTGATGAAGGAAGCTCAATTTTCTTTGTAAGTTTAGAAGATGATCTCATGAGAATCTTTGGTTCAGAATCTATGAATACTATTCTTGAAAAACTCGGTCTAAAAGATGGTGAAAGTATCGATCATCCTTGGATAAATAAAGCTCTAGAAAGAGCACAACAGAAAGTCGAAGCTAGAAATTTTGACGTAAGAAAAACTTTATTGAAATTTGATAATGTTTTAAATGATCAAAGAAAAGTAATTTTTGGGCAAAGAAATGGTATTATTAGCAGTAAAAACGCTTTCGAATATTCAGAAGATTTTTTAAATGAAATAATTAATAAATTAATAAATTTAAAAAAATTAAATTTAACGAAGGTTAAAAGTACTGAATATATTTCGCAAATGAAATCTATTTTAGGAAAATCTTTTGAAGAAAATGAATTTAAATTAATATTAGATTTAGAAAATGATAAATTTGAAAAAAAAATAAAAAACAAATTTCTAGAAAAAAGAGCAGAAAGGGAAAAAATTTTAGGAAAAGATCAAGCTTTAGAGTTAGAAAAAAGAATACTGTTACAACTTATAGATCAAAACTGGAAATCTCATATTCAATACCTGGAACAATTAAGAGGAGTTATTGGGCTTAGGTCATATGGTAACCGTGATCCATTAATAGAATATAAAAAAGAAGCATTCTCATTATTTGAAAATTTACTAAATAAATTAAAAACTGATCTAATAACTGTTTTACTAAATCTAAAAATAGTTCAAGAAAATGATAAAGAAGTTAAAAATAAAAAATTTAATAAAGAAAATTTAGAAAAATTTGCAAATAAAAAAGTTGGAAGAAACGAACCATGCCCATGTAAATCAGGGAAAAAATTTAAACACTGCCATGGTGCTTTATAACAAGTATAAAAAAATTGATATAATTAAAGTTATTACAATAATTAAAATATAATTTTTATATTTTGAAAAAATATTAACAAATTTATCAATTAAGTTAGTTTTCATAGAAAGACTTTCAGATGGTTCTGAATTACTAATAAATCCTCTGTTTCTTCCAATTGATAAAAATTTATTTTTTCTTTGTTGTAAAATTTCATTCTTTTCCATACTAGCAAAATTTTCTAAATTATTTTTTATTGAGCTTCTAACATTGTCTAAAATTAAATTTTTATCTCTATGTGCTCCACCAACTGGCTCTGGAATAATTTCATCTATAATTTTTAAATTATAAAGATCTTTTGATGATAGTTTCATTGCTTTGGAAGCTTCCAAAGTTTTTTTTGGATCTCTCCATAATATAGTTGCACATCCCTCTGGTGATATTACTGAATAAATTGCATTTTCTAACATAATAACTTTGTTGGATGAGGCAAGTGCTATTGCACCTCCAGATCCTCCTTCTCCAATAATAATTGAAATTGTTGGCACTGTTAATTCCATACAACATTCAATTGATTTTGCTATTGCTTCTGCTTGGCCTCTTTCTTCTGCTCCAACCCCTGGGTAAGCTCCTGGAGTATCAATAAACGATATAACTGGGATTTTAAATTTATCTGCAAGTTTCATCAATCTAATTGTTTTTCTATATCCTTCTGGACTCATCATTCCAAAGTTTCTTTCAATCCTTGTATCTAAGTCCTCTCCTTTTTCTTGTCCAATTACTAAAACTGATTTGCTTTCAAATCTTGCAAATCCACATATTACTGATTTATCTTCCCCATAAAATCTGTCACCAGAAAGTGATATAAAATCATCAAAAAGATTATCAATAAAATATTTCGATTTAGGTCTGTCCTCATGTCTTGCCACAAGTGTTGTTTGCCAAGGATCCAAATTAGAATAGATATTTTTTAATTTCGAATCTATTTCATTTTGCAGCTTAGAAATATTGTTAGTATCTACTTCAGACAATCCTTCTTGATTATAAGGATCTTTAAGCTTATCAAGCTCTACCTCTAAATCTTTAATTTCAGTTTCAAAATTTAAATAATTTTTCATTTTTTTCTTATAGGTTTTATAAAGTAAAAATAGGCAATAAAATGGTAAATTCCACAAAATTATTAATTATAAATTGACTATTTAAGCGGCAAAAAGTTATATTTAATGCTTAAAATAATCGGCTAATAATTTATAATGAAAGAAAAATATAAAAAAATTAATAATTTATCCGTTTCAGAGTATTTAGCAAATTTTGTCAACAAAGAGTTATTACCAGGTACTAATATAAGTAAAGAAAAATTTTGGAAAAGTTTTGATAAATGTGTTCATGAACTTGCGCCTAAAAATATAAAACTACTTCAAAAAAGAGAAAGATTACAAAAAACAATTGATGCATTACATATAGATAAAAAAGAAAATCGATTAAGTTTAAAAGAATATACTCAATTTCTAAAAAAAATTGGCTATTTAAAAAAAACTGGTCCAAACTTTAAAATCAAAACTAAAAAAATTGATAAAGAAATATCAAGTATATGTGGTCCGCAATTAGTATGTCCGGTTTCAAATTCTAGATTTTTATTAAACGCAGCTAATGCAAGGTGGGTAAGTTTATATGATAGTTTATATGGCACTGATATAATTCCAGAAACTCAGGGAGCTCTTAAAGGAAAAACTTATAATCCAGTAAGAGGAAAAAAGGTGATAGAATATGCTCGTAACCTGCTAGATAAGTTCATCCCTTTAAAAAATGAAAGATGGAAAAATCTAATAAAAGTTCCAGAAGTAAGAAATAATAAATTAATATTAAATCTTAAGAAACCAGAACAATTTGTAGGGTATAAAAAGAAATCAAATAAATTATCTTCACTTTTATTTGTTAATAATAATCTTCATATTGAGATTTTATTTAACCAAAAAGAAATTTTGGAAAATAGCAATCCTGAATCACAACGAATTCAAGATAAAATTAAAATACACGATGTAATATTGGAGTCTGCAATATCAACTATATGTGATCATGAAGATAGTGTAGCTGCAGTAGATGCAGAGGATAAGGTTTTGGGATATAGGAATTGGCTTGGTTTAATGAAAGGTGATTTACAAGTAAAATTTAAAAAAAATGGTAAAGAAGTTTTGAGACGATTAAATAAAGATCGAGAATATATTTCATCAAAAGGTAAGAAATTAAAATTGCATGGTAGATCTTTATTATTAAATAGAAATGTTGGTCATCTAATGACAAATCCTTCAATACTTCTTAAAGACGGATCTGAGTGTCCAGAAGGAATCCTGGATGCTTTTATTACTTCTGCTGCGTGTTTACATGATTTTAAAAAAAAAGGAAATTCAAGAGTCAATTCAATTTATATAGTTAAACCCAAAATGCATGGACCTGAAGAATGTGAATTTACTAATTTGATTTTTGAAAAAGTTGAAAAAGCTCTCAATTTAAAGAAATGTCAAATTCTTTGTGGAATAATGGATGAAGAAAGAAGAACTTCTGTTAATTTGAAAGAATGTGTAAGAGTTCTAAAAAATAGAGTATTTTTTATTAATACCGGTTTTTTAGATAGAACTGGAGACGAAATTCATACATCAATGGAAGTTGGCCCGATGGTTAAAAAAGGTGACATGAAGTCAACAAAATGGATCAATGCTTATGAAAATAACAATGTAGATATTGGCTTAGCATGTGGTTTTTCTGGAAAATGTCAGATAGGTAAAGGCATGTATCCAGCTCCAGATTTGATGGATAGTATGATGAAACAAAAGATTGCTCATCCTTTATCAGGAGCTAATTGTGCGTGGGTTCCATCTCCAACCGCTGCATCATTGCATGTTCTTCACTATCATGAGGTAAATGTATTTGATAAACAAAAGGAATTAGCAAAGAGGAAACCTGCAAAGCTAAGTGATCTATTAACGATTCCAGTTGAAAAAAGACCTAATTGGACTGCAGAAGAAATTAATAAAGAATTAAAAAATAATGCTCAAGGAATTTTAGGATATGTAGTTAGATGGATAGATCAGTCAGTAGGCTGTTCAAAGGTTCCTGACATAAACGGAATAGGATTAATGGAAGATAGAGCTACTTGTAGAATAAGCAGTCAACATATTGCAAACTGGTTACACCATGGGATATGTAGTAAGAAACAGGTTTTAGAAGTAATGAAGAAAATGGCAAAAGTTGTTGATATCCAAAACCTTAAAGATCCAAGCATGAAAGGACATGCTCCTTATAAATCTATGTCTGATGATTTTGATAAATCAACAGCCTTCAAGACAGCTTGTGAGCTTGTGTTTAATGGAAAAACCCAGCCTTCAGGATATACTGAACCAATACTTCATCTTAATAGATTGCTTAAAAAAAATTAATTCTTTTACTTTAAACTTAAAAATTTTGTCTATTCTTAAATGCTGATATTAATGTGCCATCATCTAAATTTTCTATTTCTCCACCAACTGGTAATCCTTGAGCAAGTTTTGAAATTTTCACATTAGTTTTTTTTAAAGCATTTTGAATATAAAAAGCAGTAGTTTGTCCCTCTACTGTTGCACTTGTTGCTATAATGACTTCTTCTATATTATCTTTTTTGATTCTCTCTACTAATGAATTTACTAACAAATCCTCTTTTTTTTGATTATTTAAAGACGAAACTGTGCCCCCAAGAATATGAAAATAACCTTTATAAATACTAGAATTTTCTATGCTCCACTGATCAGCAATATTTTCAACTACACATATTTTATCATATTTATTTTTATTGTTTTCACAATTATTACATCCATTGGAATTAGATTTTAAAGAACCACAGATTTTGCATCTAGAAATATTTTTATAAACCTCCGCCAAAGTTTTTGCCATAGGCTTTATTAGCTCTTCTCTATTGCTGATTAACTTTAAAAATATTCTTTTTGCTGATTTGGGCCCTAAACCAGGAAGCTTAGAAATTAATTTAATTAGTTCATCAATTTCAGGAATATTCTGCATTTAATTTATAAAGGCCACTTAAAACCTGGTATTCCAAACCCACCTGTTGCTTTTGAAATTTCTTCAGATGTTTTTGTTTTTAATTGTGATTTTGCATTATTATGTGCTGCCTTAATCAAATCTTCTAAAATTGATTTATCTTCCTTTAAAATTTGATCTGAAATGTTTAAACTGATAATTTCACCTTCTCCGTTAAGAGTAATTTTAACTAAATTTCCACCAGATATACCTGTAACATTAATATTTTTAATTTTTTCTTGGCTTTCTTTCATTTTACTTTCGAGTTCTTTTGCTTTATCTAAAATTTTACTAAAATCTGTCATTTATTTTCATCATTTAGTTTTATATCTATTAATTCAGCATCGGGCATAAGCTCTAATACTTTTTTAAAGTCATCTCCTCTTTTTTCCTCATCAATTAACTTTGATTTTTCAAAATTTTTTCTACTTTTTTTTGATAATTGACCCTCTTTCTTTGAAAAAGCAATAATCCACCTTTGACCTGTCCACTCATTTAGTTTTAATGATAAATCCTTAACAAAATCTTTATCCAAATTTTCATTAAATGAAATCTCAATTCTTTGATCTGTAAAATTTACCAAACTAACATTAGTTTCTAGTTCATATTTAAGTTTTAATTCTTTTTTTTGATTACACAAATTTATTAATTCATCAAAATTATGAATTTCGTTTTTTTTTAGCTCCATATCGGGTTTAGTGTATGGATTAGATGAAACCTCTTGTGAAAAGTTTTTAATTTGGCTTATAGTTTTATTTTTAATATCTTTACTTTCTTCCTCTGAGATTGATTTATTTGGGGTCTCTTTATTATTGCTTAAATTCTGATCATAATTTAGATTTGAATTATTTTTTTCAATTAAAACTTCTTCATTTTTCAAATATAACAATCTTATTAAAAACATTTCCATTGACAAATTTTGATTTGAAACAATTTCTAATTCATTCATTATTTTAATAGTATACTGCCAAAATAATAATATGATATCTGGACTAACATTTTTTGATAAATTCTCTATCTTTTTATACTCATTATCGTTAAGTGAAAAATTGTTCCCACCTAACTTTATAGAAGAAATATTTTTTATATAATACAATATTTCTAAAAAGTCATTTAAAAATACTTTTGGCTCAACTCCCTGAGAATAAATAGACCTATAAATATTTATTACTTCTTTCTCATTTCCAGTAAACAAAAACTTAAATAAATCAATTAAATAACTTTTGTCAAAATAACCAAATATTTTTTGTGCTTCTTTTAAATTTAGTTCTTGATTTTCACTTTGGCTTAGTAGAGCTCTATCTAAAAGTGAAAGAGCATCTCTAACAGATCCTTCAGATATTTTAACAATTAATTTTAAAGCTTCATCATTAACTTTTCCTTTTTCTTTAATTTTAACTTCTTTAATAAATTTAAATAGATTTTCAGAGTTAATTCTTGAAAGATCAAATCTTTGACATCTAGAAACTACTGTTACAGGAATTTTTTTTACCTCAGTTGTTGCAAAAATAAATTTTAAATATGCTGGTGGCTCCTCAAGAGTTTTTAATAGAGCATTAAAAGCCTGTTTACTCAACATGTGAACTTCGTCTATTATAAATATTTTATATTTTGCAGTCGAAGGTCCATATCTTGAAAATTCTATTAGGTCTCTCACATCATCTACTCCAGTTTTGCTAGCAGCATCCATTTCAAGAACATCAATGTGATTTGAATTACTTATTGCAACGCAGTTTTCACAAAAATCTTCACTACAAAGTTCATCAATTCCATTCGAGCAGTTTAACGATTTTGCAACTATTCTTGCAATTGTAGTTTTACCCACTCCCCTGATGCCAGTAAACAAATATGCATTGGCTAATTTATCATGTTTAATTGAATTATAAATTGTTTCAGAAACAACTTCTTGTCCAATTAAATCTTTAAATGTTTTTGGTCTATATTTTAATGCAAGAACTTTAGAATTATTATTCATAAAATAAATTAATTTAGGAGGTTAGAACCTGAGTAACTGTCTTTACGATTGCTTCCGTTAGGACCTGGTCGGGTTCAAGCAGCACCCACCTCTAACCTCCAAAATGTATTATAGCAGTAAAGATTCTTATTCTTCAAGAAAAGTAATAATTATTTATCCCTATATTTGTCAGCCTCAAAAACACCCAGGACGTGCATATCATCACAATGAAGGCCCAACTCCTCCAAAGAATTTTTTACTTTTATTTCTTCAATATGCCCGTCTAGTTCACATAAAAAGAAGTAAGATGAAAATGAATTTTTTTCTGGAAAACTTTGTAATTTTGTTAAATTAACTCCATTTAACATAAAACTTCCAAGTGCACTATAAAGTGCACCTGCTTTACTTTTTAATTTAAATAATAAAGATGTAATATATTTATTACTATTATTTAGATCTGGCTGAAAAATATTTTTTTGCATAACTAGAAAACGTGTTACGTTCTCTTTTTCATCCTGTATATTAGCTTGTAAAATTTTCAAATTATAAATATCTGCACTTAGTTTAGAGGCTATAGCAGCCTTTGATTTATCTCCAGCTTGAGAAACATACTTTGCTGAACCAGCGGTGTCTGCTCTCACATTTTCATTTAAATTATATTTTTTTATAAAAATTGAAGATTGACTTAAAGCTTGAGCATGCGAATAAACATTTTTAATTTGACTTATATCTGAACCTGGTAAGGCAACAAGGTTATGGTTAATTGGATAAAAGTGTTCAGCAAATATATTCAATCTATATTTAAAAATTAAATATTCAACTCCAATATTTCCTGTAGTTTTATTTGACTCTGGTATTATAGCCTTAATTGAATTATCACTGTTTGCTTTTTCAAAGCATTCATCAAATGTTTTGCAAGGAATTGTTTCGCAACTTGGATACACCATCTTTGCACAACTTTCACTGTAGCTACCAGCTATGCCTTGATAAGCAATTTTCATTTTAAGAGTTATATTCCAAAATTTTTTTTAAAGCTAGATAATCTTCCATTGTATCAATACCTATTGGAGAGAATTTTGCTAATGCTACATTTATATTTATTCCATTTTCTATTGCTCTTAACTGTTCTAGCCTATTATTGATCTCATTATTGGTTTGTTCAAGTTTAATTATTCTTTTTAAAATATCAGGTTTATAAGCATATATTCCTAAATGATGGTAAATATTAAATTTTAGATCATTTACTTTTCTTTTAAAATCTAAAGCAATAGGAAAATTATGTTCGTTAATCTTATCCTTTGTTATAACTTTAACAATATTTTCATTAATAAATTTTTTTTCATTATCTATTTTTGAAGCTAATGTTCCAATTTCTGGTTTATTTTTTTCTAATAATTTCTTTAAATGTTTTAAATCATTGATATCTAGATTTGGCTCATCTCCTTGTAAATTAATTATATAATCAATATCTTTTAGATCTAATTTTTGAAAACATTCAAAAATTCTATCTGTTCCTGTTTTATGTTTATTACTAGTTAATATTGCTTTTCCACCATTTGAATTAACATCATCTAAAATTTCTTTATCTTCAGTTGCTACACAAACATCGCCAATATCAGCTTCCTTGGCCTTTTTTAAAACGTGGGAAATAATTGACATCCCATTAATTTTTAGAAGTGGTTTGCCAGGCAACCTAGTAGCTGAAAGCCTTGATGGTATTAAAATTATTGTTTTGAACATAATAATTATTGATAATTTATGCGTCTAAGAGACGCAAATTGTATAATTAAATATTTAAGCTTTTTAACAACTATCATGTTATATGAATAGTAATAAATAATATAAATGAACTCATTTGAAATAAATAAAATTATTACTGCAATTCTGGTCACTGTATTAGTAGTTTTTGGTATTGGAAAAATATCAGATCTTATTTTCGATAAAGATGACGATAACATTGTTGCTTACAAAGTTGATGCACCGGAAGGTACAGTGGTTAATGCAAGTGCTGAGACAACAATAGATATATCAAGTTTATTAGCATTGGGTGATATCGCGCACGGTGAAAAAGTTTTTAAAAAATGTAAAGCATGTCATAGTATTAAACAGGGTGGAGCAAATAAAATTGGACCAAAGCTTTGGAATGTCATGTTTAGACCAGTCGGAGCAGTAACTGATTATAAATATTCAAAATCTCTATCAACATATCAAAAAGAATGGACATGGGAAGAAATGAACGGTTTTTTAATAAAACCAGCAACTTGGATTAAAGGAAACAAAATGGGATTTGCTGGTCTTAAAAGTGAAAAGGATAGAGCTTCAGTAATTTTATATCTAAACCAAAATAGTGATAGTCCAAAAAACTTACCTTAATTTATCAAAGCAATATAGTAATATGCTTTTTTGAACGTAAACTCTATTTAGTGCTTGCTGCCAAACTTTAGATTGCTTTCCTAAAAAAACTTCATCCGATACTTCAGATCCTCTAGGCAGACAATGTAAAAATATTGCATCCTTTTTTGCATAGCTCATTACTTTTTTTGTGACTTTAAAATTTTTGAAATCTTTTATTTTCTTTAATTTATTAACTTTATCGTTCATAGAAATAACTTTGTCTGTAAATACAACATCACTAGATTTTGCTGCTTCAAAACAATTGTTAAACAATTTAATTTTTCCGTTATTTTTATATGTCCACTTTAGTAAATTTTTATTTGGTTGATATTTTTTTGGACTACCAATATTTAATTTAAAAGAAAATTTTACTGAAGCTTCAATTAAGCTATTTATAACATTATTGTTAGCATCACCAATCCAACAAATTTGTAATTTTGAAATTGGTTTTTTTTTTATTTCTTCAATAGTAAAAATATCAGACAATACTTGAGTTGGGTGTGAAGAAGGGCTAAGGCCATTTATTATGGGGATTGTTAAATATTTTTTTATTTCTTCTAATTTTTTGTCACTATCAGTTCTAATCATAAATGCATTGCCAAAGGTAGAGATTATTTTTGATGTATCTGCAAGGCTTTCACTACCTTTACTTAAATGTAATTCATCAGGTCTTAATGTTAGAGCTCCGCCACTAAGTTGTTTAATTGCAATATAAAAACTTAGTCTAGTTCTTAAACTTGATTTTTCAAACATTTGAATTAAAAGCTTACCTTTTAAAGGTGAACCTTTATCTGTATCTAAAGCATTCATTTTTTTTCTTCTGTTTTTTCTTTTTTTTGCGTCTGAAATTATTTTTTTTAAGTTTTTGGTTGAAATATCTCTTATATTAATAAAATGTTTCACTAAGTTCTCAGACCTTTACAAACTTTTCTAATTATTTTTAAAGCAAGGTTTATTTCAGATTTTTTTACATTAAGAGGAGGTAGTATTCTTACTACATTTTCAGCAGCTCTAATTGTTAATAAATAATTATTCTCTAATTTTTTAATAAACTTTTTTTGATCTATAAAGAGCTGTAAACCAATTAATAAACCTTCGCCTCTTATTTCTTTAATAATTTTAGGATAGTCATTTTTTATTTTATTTAGCTCAGAATGAAAATATTTTGATATATTTTTAACATTTTTTAAAAACCCTCTTTTAAAAACTTGATCCAAAACAGCATTACCTACACTCATAGCTAATGGATTTCCTCCAAAAGTTGAGCCGTGTGTACCTGCAAAATTAATACCTGAGGCAGCTTTTTTCGTCATTAAAACCGCACCAATAGGGAATCCTCCACCAATTCCTTTGGCTATTGGAACTATATCAGGTTTTACTTTTGAACTTTCAAATGCAAAAAAATTGCCTGTTCTGCCTATTCCACATTGAACTTCATCTAAAATTAAAAGAATTTTTTTTTTATTACAAATTTTTCTAAGCTCTCTTAAGCACCAGTCAGGTATAACTTTAATTCCACCTTCACCCATAATAGGTTCGACCATAATTGCAGCTGTTTGATTAGTGATAGCTTTTTTTAAAGACTCATGATCACCAAACTTAAAATGATTAAAACCTCCTACCTTAGGACCAAAGCCCTCTGTCATTTTTTTTGAACCACTAGCAAAAATTGCAGCAATAGTTCTGCCATGGAATGAATTTTTTATACATAAAATTTTATTTTTTTTAGGCTTTCCTTTTAAATAAAAATATCTTCTTGCTACTTTTATTGCTGCTTCAGTTGCTTCTGTTCCAGAGTTCTGAAAAATAACATAATCAGCAAAAGTTTTTTTGGAAAGTCTTTTAGCAAGTCTCTCCCCTTCAGGTATCGTAAATGCATTTGATACATGCCAGACTTTGTTGGCTTGTTTATTTATTGCTCTGTTCAAATGAATATTAGAATGCCCCAAAGAATTAACCGCTATACCTTGAACAAAATCAAGGTATTTTTTTCCATTGGTCGCGTAAAGAAAACTTCCTCTACCTTTTTTAAAAGCAAGTTTTCTTCTATTATAATTTTTAGCTAGTGAACTCATTTTAAATTAAGATTTTATTTTATAACCTTTTTTATAAAGTAGAAATGCAATAAACCAAGTTAATATTGAAAGAATAGATAAATATATTAGGCCAAATTGAATTGATCCATCCATTTCGTTAATAAATGAATATCTAAAACCATCAATCATATGAAAAAAAGGGTTAAATTTACTTAATGAATTTAAAAAATCTGGTAATCTATCAACTGAATAAAAAGTCCCTGATAAAAAAGATAGAGGAACAATAATGAAATTTGTTGCTGTTGCCATATGATCAAATTTTTCTGCCCATAGACCAGCTATAAAGCCTACTGATCCCATAATGAAAGAACTTAAAAATAAATATACTGTAAATAGTAAATAGTTTTTAATTTCTATTTCTATCATAAAAGAAAATACAAATACTGAAATTAATGCAATCATTAATGCTCTGGTAATAGAAGCAAATACTATAGCAATAGTAACCTCTGCGGATGATAAAGGTGCACCAATTAAATCAACAATATTTCCCATAATTTTTCCCATTAAAATAGAGGAAGATGAATGAGAAAAAGCCTGCTGAACAATCTGCATAGCAATTAAGCCTGGGGCAAGAAATTCAATAAATGGAACACCTAAAACACTTGGTCGGTCTTCCCCAAGAGCTAAAGAAATAACTGCTAAGAACAATATTGAAGTTATAATTGGACCAACAACTGTTTGTCCAAAAACTGTTAAAAATCTTAGACTCTCTTTTTTGTATAAAGTATAAGAGCCTACCCAGTTTATTCCAAACCTTCTTTTTCCTATTTCATACTTGTTGTCTAATTCAACCATAAGTCATTATTCATAAACTTTTTTTATAAATTTTGTTAAAAAAACCAAAAAAAAGCTTGTTTTTAATATAATTGTGTGAGTAACTTTATATTGTTATAAATAAACTACTAAACACTATATATAGTATTATATGAGTTGGACAGAAGAAAAAGTTGAAAAATTAAAAGAGCTTTGGGGTAAAGGCAATACAGCCAGTCAGATAGCTGAAATAATTGGTGGAATAAGCAGAAATGCAGTAATTGGGAAAGCTCATCGACTAAATTTATCTGCTAAAATAATAAAAAGATCAAAAAGTAGTTTATCAAAAAATATAAGTTTTGAGAGAAAAAATGTTCAAAGAAAAAGTAGAAAATTTAAATTTAGGTCATTGTTATTAGATAAAAACTTTGAACCAGCAAAAAATTTAAATTTAGAGGAATTAACTGAAACTACTTGCAAATACATGGAAGGACATCCAAGTGATAGCAACTCATCATTTTGTGGAAGAAAAACTGTAGAAAAATTTTCTTATTGTCCATTGCATCTTATTTTAGTTTTCCAGCCTCGGGGTAAAAAAGAGGATTTAAGTGATGAGGAAGAAATGCCTAAATTTATCGAAAAGAAAATCAAGTCTGCGTAGATAATATTAGATTGTCTATTTTGAATATTGTCCTCCATCTTTCCACATATATGAATATTTTTTTATTTCACTTTCAAACTTTAATTGTGAAATAAATCCTATATCGGCATTTGACTTATTTTTTCCTGAAAGAATATTATCATACTTCAAAAGTTTTAACTGATCGATCGTTAATAAAGGTTTTGGGAGTTTTTGTAAAAAATATGCTATTGACTTAGCAGCAAATAATGGGAATGGTATCAAAAATCTACTTTTCCCTATTGAAAACAACAATTTTTCTAAAATTTCTTTAAAAGAAATTTCTTCAGGTCCAACACATTCTATAATCTCTGAACTAATATTATTTTCAACAATTTTTAAAATAATTTCTGCTATCTCAGAAACATGCATTGGTGAAAACTTTGTTTTACCATTATAATAAAGTGGAAAAAATGGCATCACGTTTATCAAAGACATAAGATTGGTTGTAAAATTATCGTCCACAGAATATATTACTGACGGTTTAAGAATAGTTGCATTAGGAAAATTACTAATTACAACTTTTTCTCCTTCAAGCTTACTTAAAGCATACTTGCTATCTTTAGCAGCTTCAATTCCAAGTGCAGAAACGTGAATAAATTGTTTTAATTTATTTTTTTTAGATATTCTTGAAATAATATTTGGAAAGTTGACATGAATATTTTTAAAAGAATTATTTTTACTTTCATAAAGAATACCAACAAGATTTATGCAAATATCTTTACCTTTAATTAATTCATCTAATTTTTTTTCATCAAAAACATTGGTCTCAATTATTTCTATATATCCAGGATTTCCTTGAGTTTTTAATATTGCTCCTTTGGTATGAGAATTTCTAGTTGCAACTGTAACTAAATGGTTTTTATTTGTTAATCTTCTAATTATATGGCGCCCTATTTGCCCAGAACCACCAAATACTAGAATATTTTTTCCTATCATATATATATAATTTAATGAAATTGGATATTAAAGTTCACAAAGATGATTTACCAGATGATTTAAATCTAGGCAATATAATTGCTGTAGATTGTGAAATGGGAGGATTAAATGTTAAAAGAGATCCACTTTTTTTGATTCAATTTTCTTCAGGAAATTTTGATGCTCATATAGTTAAAATCAATAGGAATAATTATAAAGCGCCAAATACAATTAAAATATTAGAAAATCCTGAAATAAAAAAAATATTTCATTTCGCTAGGGCTGATTTAGCCTTTATAAATTATTATTTTAAAGCTAAAGTAAAAAATATTGATTGTACTAAAATTAAATCAAAATTATCAAGAACATATACAGATAAACATGGTTTGAAAGATTTAATAAAAGAATTTATTGGAGTCGATATTAGTAAACAGAAACAAAATTCTGATTTTGGTGGAGAATTAAGTGACTCACAAATAAAATATTGTGCTAATGATGTTTTATACTTACATAAACTAAATGAAAGTTTAGATAAAATTTTATTAAGAGAAAATAGAATGAAACTTTACAAAGATACTATAAAATTTAT
>MDTA01156998.1_pt1 | contig 14668 bp, 15 predicted proteins | sample 811151 | NCBI WGS metagenome assembly MDTA01 (sample SAMN05326648, study PRJNA326480) | marine metagenome | isolation source: seawater | place: Indian Ocean: South | collected 2010 | reverse complement strand
AATTTTTTTCAATTTCAATTTTTTGCTCTTTGAGACTTAGGTTTTTTAGTAATTTGTGTGAGTAGGAATGCCCGCCAATTATCATCCCTTCTTTGTGCATTTCTAAAATATTTTTTTCTGACAAATAAAAATTTTTTAAAATTCTTTTTTGAATTTTTTTTTTAAAAAAAAAGTTAAATAATTTACTAATTGCTTTTCTTTTATTTTTTTTCAAAAAGAAATTGAGATAAATCTTAATAAAAATTTTTTTTCTTTCGTCCAAATTTTTTGCATATTTTATTTGATAGTTTTTTTCTCGAAACTTAACTTTTTTAAAATCTATCTTAACACCGATATTCCTTAATCCTTCTAAAATTTTCTCTAATTTATTTCTACCTAATATTAAATGTATTTTATGAGTATCTAAAAAATCTTTTTTTAAATATGGATAAGATGGTATAAAAAAAATTCCTTTATATTTATATTTTTTGAGAGTTTTAAAAACATAATAATGATCTTTTAAACCATCGTCAAAAGATAATAATATTTTGTTTTTTGAATTAATAAAATTTTCGAAAGTTTCGTTTATTTTTAGCAAATTATTTTTAAATAAGAAAATTTGTTTATTGAAATTTTTTTTATGTAAAAAATTAAAATAAGGAATTTGTAAATCGAAATTTCTTATATAATGATACATAACGATTTTATTCATCTATTTTTGAGCTTCTATGGAAAAGCTCATTGGAAAAGAAGTGTTTTTTCTTAACAAATTTTTCTTGTATTTGCTGTCTAGTTTTATGAGGTGACTCATTTTTTTTAACCATTTAGCGTTTTTTTTTCTAATTTTCTCAGGTAGATATTGAATTGCCTGGTCCCAGCAATAAGCAGATGCTGTAAATGGACCTCCGCAATATTTTACCTTAAAATTTTTGAAACCAAATTTTTTTAAAGTATTTTTTAATCCATGTGGTGTGAATCTTCCAAAATCTTCGGGTTCCTGATGTAATTATCTTATTAAAGGCTCAAAAATATATATTTTTCCTCTATTTTTAAGAATTTTTTTAATTTGTTTAAAGATTAGTTGCAAATCTTCAATATGATGAATTAAATTTGGTATTAGGACTAAATCAGCTGAATTTCGGCTTAACTTAATTTTTTTATAGTGAAAAGAAAAATTTTTGTAAACTTTTATAACTTTTTTATTTTTTATTAAATGCTTATTATAAGCACCTCTTTTATATAATGTATCTGAATAGCAGTCTACAGCAATAAACTTTTGTCTAAAAAAAGGACCAAAAAGACTTATTCCACCATATAATCGATTTCTTTCTAAGCTTACTACTGTTTTTTTTATAGGTAATTTTTTTGAGTAATTTTTAATATCTGAAAATAACAAATCAAAATGAGGCCATTTATTTTTAGTGAAAAATACATTTTCCCTTAAAAAATTCTCGTGTGTTTTTAAATTCTTTTTTGTTAATTCCATAAATTATTTAATAATGTAGCTTTTTTTGAATTTCAATTTTGACTTTTGCAAGAATTTCAGCAATTTTTTTACCAGAGTTGCCGGCTCCATATATTTTTTGAGATTTAAATCTCTTAGCTCTAATCATTTTTTTTATTGCACTGTAGATCTGTTTTGAGTCGTGATTCACTGTAATGACATTTCTTCCATATTCTCTATTAGATTGTCTATTTCCAATATTTACTGTTGGTATACCCAAATAAGAGCCCTCTCTTATGCCTGAGCTAGAATTTCCAACTATGCATAGAGAATTATTTATTAATGTTAAATAATCTTCGGGTTCGAAATTTTTGTAAAATCTACTAATTCCAGTATTATTTGACTCCCTAAAAGTTCTTAGTCCATTTGATATAGCGTCTGAACCAGCATCAACATTGGGCCATAACCAGATTATTTGTAAATCTAATTTTTTTATCGCTTTTATTGTTTGATTTATTTGAAACAAACTTTTTTTATATTCAGTTGTAACAGGGTGTTGTAATACAACTATATATTTTTTTTAAAATCAATTTTAGAACCTACTCCCAAATTAGAGTACTTTTTAATAAAATTATTGTCTATTGATAAGTTTGAATTTTTTATTAAATCTAGTGAAGGGCAACCAGTTAAAAATACATATTTAGGGTTTTCCCCCATTTTAATTAAATTTATTTTTGACTTAATTGTTGATGGAAAATGGATATGTGCCAATTTGCTAGTAGCATGTCTTACACTCTCGTCTATTGATCCAGTCATTTCTCCACCTTGTGTGTGAGCGAGGGGTATATTCATATATGTAGCGGCGATAGCAATAGGTAACGTTTCATACCTATCTGCAATAGTTAAAACTATATCTGGCTTAAGTTTTCCAAAAATAGTAGTTAATTCTATGACGGCCAAGCCAGCAGATTTTGCCATAGTTGTTGGATTTTCACCCTCAATCACTGTGTAAATAATTTCATCAGCTCTGAAACCATCTTTTTTAATGACTTCATTAACAGAACCAAATCTTGATAAAATTGATGATGACTCTAAAATTAATTGAAGTTTTAATCTTTTATGTTTTTTAATTGCTTGAAGTAAAGATTTTACTCTACCGTAGTTGGCTCTATTATTAATTATTACACAAATTTTTTTTACCATTTTACTCTATGTCGCCTCTTCTAATAATTCTTTTAGATGAGATATTTTTTTTTGCCGTTTTACCAATAACTTTATTAATTTCATCAAACTTAAATCCAATTGCAGGTTTTTTCATTAATATATTATCTTTTTTAATGATTTGTCCTTTTGGTAAATCATTTTTTAAAGCGATACTTTTCCCAAAAATTTTTTTTATCTTTAAAAGATCTTTAGTTAAAATTGACTTATTTACAGGTGAATTTCTCATTAAATATATTGCATCATTTATTTTACATATTTTTTTTAATTCATTAATATCCACAGATGAGGCAACATCTGGGCTTTTTTCATTTTTACTTATGACTACGTGAACCTCTAAAATATTAGCATTTTTCGCTATGCTATAAATAGATGGATAAATTGTGCCTGAGTGATCGGATAATCCGACAGGACATTTATATTTCTTTTTAAATTCATCAATTACATTAACGCCGACTTTGCTTAAGTCTAATGGATAGCTACTAGTGCATTGAAAAATTCCAAACTTAGCATTTCTCTTTTTAAAAAAAAGGTTAACTTTATTGATTTCCTTGTAATTCGCCACCCCAGTGCTCACCAAAATTGGAATCTTTAAATTAATTATTTCTTGCATCAAATCAAATGACTGAAATTCACCAGATCCAAGCTTAAGTGCTTTAATTCCGATTTTTTTCATCATTCTAGCTGCTTTAATAGAAAAGACAGAAGTCAAGAAAATCAGACCTTTTTTTTCAGCATATTTTTTTATTCTTTTCCATTCATTTAAAGAAAATTCTACACTTTTCCAGTACTCAAATCTGTTTTTAATTTTAAAATTAAATCCTTTTCTAAATGGTTCGTCAAAAGTTGACTCTTCTTCGGCTAGGTGTGTTTGAAATTTAATTGCGTGTGCTCCAGTTGTGCTTACTGCATCTATGTATTTAAAAACTTTAGATATTTTACCGTTATGGGCCTGACCTATTTCCGCAATAATAAAAGTTTTAAACTTATCACCGATTAATCTGTTTCCAATTTTTAGATTTTTTTTCATTTTTTTAATTTCAAAAATTTTTTTTTAAACTTTGACACCCACCCTCTTTTAAATTCAAAATTTTTATCATCTACATAAACATCAAAACTTGGTTTTGATATAAAAAGTTTATGGAACTTAAGCCCCCAACTTTTTAATTGATTATTTGTTTTTTTAAATCCAAGTCTATTTGCTTTAAGAAAATCGTCGTTAGTTCTTCCCATATATCTTGCAGTTAAAATCTTTATAAAATAACCCTCATCATATAATGAGTTAATAAGTTTAATTACATCTTCTTTTGGTTTAGATTTTGTATAGTTGTTTTTTTTGGTATTACAAATAGTATTATCAAGATCAAAGCATAGAGTTTTTTTTTTCATTAGGTCTATAAAATTATATTTTTATTTTTAATATAATTTTTTCTTAAAGATTGTGATATCATGTGCATAACACTTTGAAAGATATCTTCGCCTATACCGTAATTCTTGACGTCAGCATTAAAGTTAATATTCGATAACTTTTTGATTGCCAAATTATTGCTAAAGGAAGTTAGTGAGATAGTATACAGATTTTTATTTTTAGCATGCTTTAACAGCTTTAATATGTTTTTTGATTTTCCAGAGCATGACATTACAATTAAACAATCACCAGGTGAAGAAAAGTTTGTTATTTGATCTTCAAAAATTTTATCAAAATTTTTGTCATTTGCTATTGCAGTAATAGCTTCAACACTATTAGATAAAGAAATAACTTTAGGTAAAATTTTATATTTTGATGTTTCTTTTACACCTTTGTTAAAGTCGCATAAAAAATGGTTTGCAATTGAGGCCGAGCCACCATTTCCACATACGAATATGAATTTTTTTTCTTTAATTTTTTTTTCTATAATTTTTTGTATATTTGATATTTTTTGTAATTGTTTTGTTGAAAATGCTGAGGTATATTGACTTATATAACTTTTATAAAATTGGATTATTTGATTATTTTGTTTTTTCATCTAAAGAAAATATTTTTCTAGAATTTTTATATAGTGATGTCAACAATTTTGAAATAATAAAATGCCCTTAGATAAAACAGGTTTCTTCAATCATAGTACATTTACTAAATTTAAAACGATATTTGGAATTTTTAACAAATTTATATTATTTTTTTATTTACCTTTAATTTTAATAATCGTTTTAATTTATCCTTTTTATAAAATTAGATTTGGGCAAATATACACTAAAACACTTGGTAATTCTGTTTTATCAACCGAAATACTTTTTTATGAATTAAAAAAAAATGATTTCTTTGTAAAATCGAGGGGCGTAAATATATGGTGTACACACAAAATTATTTCAAATAAATTTTGGCTAAAAAAAATAAAATCTGAATTAATTATATTGCCTGGGATTTTGGTGTTTCCAATTTTTAACTTCTTTAAATATTTTAATTTTGGAAAAAGTTTTCTGATACCTGAAAGAGATCTTGAAAGTTCGAAAAACCCTCATAAAATAAAAAGTATAGAGGATTTGGCGCAGAACTGTGATATTCACGGTGTACTGATTGAAAATCCACCCTTAATTAAGTTTGACGTTAATGAGACCTCTAATGGTAACTCCTTTCTAATGAAAAATAAAATTTTAATGGATGATAAAATTATATGTATTCATACAAGAACATCTTCTTATAGAAATGAAAAATCAGACTCCACGAGAAATTCATCCATCGAGAATTTTGAAAAAACAATTAATTTTTTAACGGATAAAGGATTTAAAGTAATTAGAATGGGTAGGGATGAAAAAAAGCCCTTTAATACAAATAATAAAAATTTTTTTGATTATTCTGCATGCAATGAACAAAACGATTTTTTAGATTTTTTTATAATATCAAAATGTATTTTTTTTATTGGTGCTACATCTGGATTAGCACATATAGCAAAGATTTTTCGTAAGCCAATTTTGTATCATAATATGTTCCATCTACCAGACATGATTCATTTTGATGGAAACTACGAAAAAATTATATTACCAAAAAAAATTTACCTTAATAATTTAAATGAATATATGAGGTATAAAAAAACTTTTGAAAAAAATTATAAAAAACCAAAGGCTGAAAATAAATTAGAATTTAGTAATATAAAAATAGTAGAAAATACTGAGGAAGAAATATATTTTGCAACCAAAGAAATGTATGATCTTATAATTAAAAAAAAAGATTTCAATTTGAGTCAAAAAAATTTTTATGATAATTTCGAAAAATTTTATAAAAACCCTTTAGTGAAAAAAACTATGATTTCAGAAAAGTTTTATTTAGAAAATATTGAATTATTTACATGAAAGATAAAATAAAAATTAATAATAAAAATAAAAAAGAAGTATATTTTATGAATGAAAATCATAAAAAAACAAAAAGGAATTATCTCCAAAGAATGACTGACCACAAAGTATTAAGTATGATTGAGGCAAAAAAATATTCTAAAAATTACTGGGATGGGCCAAGAAGATTTGGTTACGGAGGATACAAATATATAGCTGGAAGATGGACAAAAGTTGCAAACAAAATTATTAAAAAATTTAATTTAAATAACAATTCCAAAATTCTTGATGTTGGTTGTGGTAAAGCCTTTTTGTTATTTGAGATAAAAAAAATTTTACCAAATATTAAAATTGTTGGTTTTGATATATCAAAACATGCAATTAAAAATGCACCCAAATTAATAAGATCTAATTTATTTATACATAATGCCAAAGATAAGTATCCATTTACCGACAAAAAATTTGATTTAGCCATTAGCACTGGCTGTTTTCATAACCTAAATATTTTTGATTTAAAAAAATCACTTTTGGAAATAAGGAGAGTTTCAAAAAATTCATATATTATGGTCGAAAGTTATAAAAATGAGAGAGAATTATTTAATCTACAATGTTGGGCTTTAACTTGTGAGAGTTTTTTTTCAAAAAAAGAATGGCTTTGGATTTTCAAAGAGTACGGTTATGATCGTCATTTTGAATTTATTTACTTTACTTAATTATACAAACGTAATTTTTTTAAATTTTTTCATGAAATGATTTTCATAATTATTTAGACGTTTTTTGGTATCAGTAAAAAATTTTGTATTAAACATTATAAAATTTTCTATTTTATCAATATCTTTTTTAGTTTTAAAGCTCATTTCATCTAAAATAAAATAAATTTGTTTTTTTTTTTTAACTGCCTCATTATAAAAGTTGAGCCTCTCCTTTAAATTACTTCCTAGCATAAAGCTTGATAACATGACTATTCCTTTTACTTTAGTTTCAGAAGATAAAAGTGTTTTTAAAGTAATAGAATATTTTGCCTGTAAAATTTCAGTTGGAGAAAGATAAAATATTCCATTAAGGCTATTTTCGATAAAGTTTTTCATAATTATATTTTGAATAGATGAGGGATAAATAACGCCATTTAATGGTTTAAGATTTATATATCCTGCATATTTTTTTTTCATTTAGGTACTAAATTTTTTTATATAATTTAACCCAATTTTTGTCATTGGTTTAACTTCCAGGGGTCTATAAAAATTTGGTATATTTCTATGAGACTTATTTAAAACATCATAGGGAGATAACAAACTTTTAAATCTGCAGTTTAACGAAAATCTGGTCTGGTTAGTTTTATTTACCGTATTGCCATGTAAAATTAATGGTGAAAAAATAAGAATATTTCCAAACTTTATGTCGAGAAACTTAAATTTTTTTTTATTTTTAGTATACATTTGTTTAGCAGTAAATTTGTTAGTATTTAGTAATTGATAATTCATTTTTTTATTGAAATTTGGTGAAGTAAAAAACATTGATTTTGTAGAATATACATCAACTAGTGGTATCCAAACAACTACTTGGAAAGGACTTTCCCCCGCATAAATGTCAGAGTGTAAGTCTAACAAAGAATCTTTATCATTTGGCATTTGTATAGATAAATTTATTTTTTTTTGCATAGATAGCTCATTCCCCACCAAACTATTCAAGTATTCTTTAGCGATTTCATAATAAAAATTTCCAAACTTTTTATCTTTATTTATTAGATTATAAATCTTAAATCTCAATTTATTGAGTTCTTTTAAATTTATTTTTTTATGAAAATTATTTAATTGTTCTTCTATATCTATATTTTTATTTATTTTTTTATTTTTTTGTATTTCTTTAAAAATTATTAATCTTATTTTTTTTAGTAATGTTAAATTTCCAGGGACAATTACGTAGCCATTTTTTTCAAATTCATTAACTATTTTTTTCATATAAGTTTACCGTTTTTTTGCATTTCTGATAGTACTTTAATATTAGACCATTGATCAGAAAAACTATCTTTTATAAGGTTTTTATCGAAAGCATCACACAGATCAAGAATTGCTTCATTAACACCTTTGTTAAAATTAAATCCTAAAGTTTTTTTTATTTTGTCAGAATTTATCATATAAGATCTTATATCCGAACTTTCTTCGATTTTGATATCTATTGTTTTATCATATCTCTTTTCTAATATATTTTTTACCTTTTCTGCCACATCTATTATTTTCAAATTTTCAGTGCCAGCATTAAAAATTTCACCATTAAATTTCTTTATATTATTTAAAATTATAATTTTGTACAACTCGCACATATCGTCTATATGTAAATTTGGTCTTGATTGTGTGCCTCCAAAAACTCTTATAAAACCCTTGTTATAGGCAAAATTTGTTAATATGTTTACAGTCAAATCAAATCTCATTTTTTCGCTATATCCACAAACTGTTGCCGGTCTTATTATAATACCTACAAAACTATCATCTAAATATTTTATTAATATTGGTTCGCATAAACCTTTGTATTTGTTGTAATCTGTAATAGGTTTCAGTTCATCTGTTTCAACAACATTTGGACTATCAGATATACCATAAACTGAACAGGTGGATGCATATATAAATTTTTTTACACCATTTTTTTTTGAAATTTTAACCAAACTTTCAAAACAATCATAATTTATTTTTTTTGATAAATTTGAATTTAATTCATATGTTGGGTCATTTGATATGCATGCTAGATGTAAAACAATATCTACATTGTTTTTGACTATAGCCTTTTGAAAATTTGTTATGTCTGTAATATCGTTCTTATAGTAAACAAATTTTGGATTCTTTGGTAAATGACTGTCTCCAAAAAGAGATATATCATAATTAATAATTCTCATGTCTGTTTCTTTTAACAGCTTATTTATCAGTCGAGTTCCCACGTAACCTGAGCCACCAGTAATTAAAAGAGTTTTCATTAATTTATTTTAGATATTTAAACCAATTTTTTGTTGCTTTTTTTATACTTTTTTTATCCCAAAGAATAGCGTTTTTCCAATATTCTATATTTCTTAATACCTCCTCTATACCTTTTTCAAGTGTTATCTTTGGTTTCCATTTTAACTTGGCTTTAATTTTATTTATTTTAGCATGAGTAATAAATGGTTCTGCTGGTCGTTTTGGTAGAAAAATTTTTTTCCCTCCAATTAGATTAACCAATTCTTTTACAGATCTCGCTCCACCGTAACCCAAATTAAATATTTCGTTTTTACAATTTGAAAAAATACTTTTTTCAAAAGCATTACATACATCACTCACATGTATAAAGTCTCTTTTTTGATTTCCGGTTCCAACAATAGTAAATGGTTTTTTTTCAATCTTTTGTTTAAGGAATACACCTAGGGCAGCTCCGTAAGCTGAATTAGTTCGAGATCTTGTACCATAAACATTGAATAGTCTTAAAGAAATATAATTTAATTTATAAACGTGGTTATAATGTTGAATAAGTTGTTCTCCAGCATATTTTGAGAAGGCGTATGGATACATTGGTTTAATAATATCTTCTTCTGAAGTAGGTGTTTTTTTTGGTATTCCATAACATGAAGAAGAAGCAGCATAAATTATTTTTTTAACATTATGTTTTCTCATTGCTTCTAAAATATTAAGTGTGCCATTAAAGTTTGTCTCAAGATAATCCATAGGATCTTCAATAGATGGGACTATGTCAGACAAGGCAGCTAAATGGACAACAACGTCTATACCTTTAAAAAATTTGTATATTTTTTTGTAATTTCTTATGTCTTTCTTATATAAAAAGACTTTTTTTGATTTAAGTGCGCTCTTAAGATTCTTTTTAGTACCATCTTTAAGATTATCTAATACTATTATTTTTTTAATTTTTTTAATATGGCTTAAATGTTCAACTAAATGACTTCCAATAAAACCAGCTCCACCTGTTAATAAAACTCTCATTTTATTTTAGTGAATATGTAATTGCTTTAATTACATCATTTTTTTTAATGTATGAACTGTGACCTAAATATTTTGTTGCTAATGCTCCAAACACATTACCGCAAAAAGCCATCACTTCCAATTTTATATCTTTCATATTCATCAATGATACAATTCCTAAAACCGCATCACCAGCTCCAATAGTATCAATAGGATTTGACTCGAATGCACTAAATGATATTTCTTTTATTTTGCTAGATTTTTTAAATTCAAATACTGAAATGCCAGCATTTCCCCTGGTAATTATTAGTTTATTTAATTTTATTTTTTTATACAATTTCTTAGCTAATATTTTAAAATCAGAATATCTATCAGATAGCGCTAATCTTATTTCTGGCTCATCAATACATACTAGGTTGGCTTTTTTATATTTAGTAACTAAATTGAATCCTCTATTATCGGAATTAGTTTGAACATTTATTGAAACTTTTTTTGAGTTTTTTTCAACTAAATTATAAATATCCTCATTTAAAAATCCATGTCCAAAATCACAAATAATAACGAAGTCATATTTTTTAAATTTCTTAGTAATTAAATTTTTTAAATAACGATTCAATAAATATTTTTTTTCACCTTTTTTGTTATAAATTTCAAATATTTTTCTATTATTTTCATCTAGGACTCTTGTTTTTTTAATTGTTTGAAATTTAGACTTTTCTATATATGTATTAATATTTTTGTGATTGTTATCAATACTTTTAATAAATTTCTTTTCCTCAGTAGTAAATGCTCCTGAGCTAAACACATCTATTTTTTTACAAAACTGTGATAAGTTTTTTGCAATTGCAAGGGTACCACCTTGATAAGTTTCTTTTTTTATAAAATTAACCGCATGTATATTTTCTTTTGAGGGCTTATCCATTTCTTTAGAAAAAATGTATTCATCAATGATTATCTCTCCTAAAATTGCTACTTTTTTTGTCGAAATTTTAAATAAATTTTTTAAACAATCCTTACTTAAATCTGACGCATTTAGATTTAAATTTTTAATTTCTGAAAGAATTGTCTGTGGTTTATAAAAATTATTTATTATACTCGATGAAGAAAATTGGATATTTTCAGTAAACAAAATTTTTCCTTTGTTTTTTTCTACCGCTTTCTTTTCTTTAATAATATTTTTGGTTAAATCCCCTTTTAAATCTTTATAATCTTTTCCCTTAATATATAAATTTGGCTTTATCTGATTTATCACATGCACCGCAGTTTCATTCTCACTTAAAACGACATAGTCAATAAATTCAATGCTGGCCAACATTTCAGCTCTAAGCCTTTCATTAAATATTGGCCTTGATGGCCCCTTATTAACAAATTTATCTACAGTTATTGAAACTATTAGTTTATCACACCAAGATTTTGCCTCTTCAAAGTATCTTTTATGACCAACATGCACAATATCAAAAACTCCATGAACCAATCCAACTTTTAAGCGATTTTTGTGCAATATTTTTTTTAGCTGGTTTAAATTTACTATTTTGTGCGATTTCATTTTTTTTATGATTTATTCTTTTATAAAATTTTTCATTTTATTTGATAAATATTTATAATTAATATTGTTATAGTCCAACAATTCCTCTTGGGTTCCGTATTTTTTAACAAAGCTATCCTCTAGTCCAACTATTTTAATATTTGCCTTTTTCAATTTATTTGTAACTTTTGATGAATATTCTAAAATTGATGATCCAAATCCACCAATTTCAACATTTTCTTCGACAGTTATAATTTTCTTTGAGGACAAGATCAATTTTTTTAACATAGCTTTATCAATAGGCTTGATTGTGGAAAAATGAACAACGCCACATTTAATATTATAATTCTTCAGCAAACTTTCACATGCATCCAAAGCTATTTGTGCGGTTACACCTGTTGTGACAAAAAAATAATCTTTAGCTTTCTTTAAAACTAACGCTTTTCCAATATTAGGTTTATATTTTTTTGTTATTATTTTCTCTCCACCTCTGGCAAGTCGAACATAAAGTGGACCTTTTAAATATAAAGACTTAAGCATTAGATGCTTCATTTCATGTGAGTCACATGGTGAAATTATGGTCAAATTTGGAAGAGTTCTCATAATTGATATATCCTCAATAGCTTGATGTGTGGGGCCTAGTGGGGCATAAACTAAACCACCACCATTACCAATTAGCGTCACTGGTAAATTATGTAGACATAAGTCGATTACTACTTGTTCAAAACATCTTCTAGTTATAAAAGTAGATATAGTATTTACATAAGGTTTATATTTTTCCAAGGCTAAGCCAGCTGCAAATCCAATTACTGATTGTTCTGCCACTCCTTCCATAAAAAATCTCTTTGGATATTTTTTTTTAAAATCATCTAAAACTCCTGGACCTAAGTCTGAGCCGATAAAAAGAACCTTTTTATTTTTTTTTGCTAATTCAAAAATTGTGTTCAAACAAGTTTGTCTCATGCCTTCCTTCTATCGATATATTTGTTAATTTCATATATTTCATCATTGCTAAAAAAATTTTTGTGATGCCATTTAGGATTATTTTCAGCAAAAGGAAAACCTTTACCTTTTATTGTATGGCAAATTAATGATGAGGGTTTTTGTTTTGATTTACACATTTTGTTTATTTGAATAGTCAGTTTTTTTACGTCATGACCATTTACCTCTAAAACGTTATAACCAAAAGATTTAAGTTTTTCTTTAAGTGGCTCAAGATTTAATACTTCTTTTGTTTTGCCATAAGATTGGATTTTATTGTAATCTATTAAAACATTGAAATTGTTTAGTTTATGTTTAGCTACCATCATGGAAGTCTCCCAAAAGGAACCTTCATTAATTTCTCCATCGCCAACTATCACAAATATTTTATGTTTTTTATTTTTTAATTTTGCAGACATCGCCATACCTGCTCCGATTGCAGGTCCGTGACCTAGAGCTCCTGTAGAAGCCTCAACTCCTGGAACCTTGCCATATTCTGGATGTCCACCCAAAATAGAATTAAATCGACTTGATGTTTTTAAAATATTTTTGTTAAAAAATTTTTTATCTGAAAGAATAGCATATAAAGCTAAACAACCGTGACCTTTACTTAATATAAGTCTATCTCTATCATCATCCCTCGGTTTTTTTGGATTAAATTTTAAAATTTCATCATAAAGAACTCTTAATATTTCAATTAAAGACATTGCAGATCCCATGTGGCCTCTGCCACCACCCAATAAACAATCAACCACAAGTGATCTTAAATATAAAGAGCGTTTATCAAGTTTTGTTAATAATTCAGAATTCTTTGGCATAATGTTTTATGAATAAAATTTATTAATTTGTTTACAAATATAGAGTATTTCATTTTTCTTTAAATATTGGTTTATTGGCAATGTTAATATTTGTTTTGACTGTTTTTCAGTTCTTGGAAAAGATCCATATTTATATCTAAATTTTTTTGAGGCTCTTTGAAGGTGAATTGGTACTGGATAATGAATTGCAGTTTCAATCCCTTTATTTTTCAGAAAACTAATTAATTTACTTCTTTGTGAAACTTGAATCACAAAAGTGTGGTAAGTGTTAAATTCCTCTTGTTTTTCAGAAGGAAAATAAATTTTGTCTAAATTTAAGTTTTTTAAATATATTGATACATTTTCTCTTCTTTTATTTATTACATTTTGAAGATTTTTGAGTCTAAAATTTAATACTGCTGCTTGCAAATTATCCATTCTTGAAACATATCCAAATTCTTTTACATTATTTCTGCTATGCTCCATATAATGTGATCTCAAATTTTTGATTTTTTTGTAAATAGATTGATTGTTTGTGGTCAAGTATCCTGAGTCTCCAAGAGCGTTTAAATTTTTTAAAGGGTGAGCCGAAAAACAACCAATAGTTCCCCATGCTCCAGCACTTATATTTTTATACTTCGACATAATCGACTGGGCACAATCTTCAATAACAGGTATATTATATCTCTTAGAAATTTTTAATATCTTGTCCATAGAGCACATTCTGCCTGTTAAATGTACAGGCATTATAGCTTTTGTTTTTTTTGTAATTTTGTTTTCTATTTTGTTTTCATCAATGTTTTGATCCTCCTTAACATCTACAAATACAGGTTTGGCACCAAGATGGGCAATCACAGCTGTAGACGCTATAAATGAATTGGGCGGGGTTATAACCTCATCACCACGTCTTACTCCTAATAAATGTAATCCAAGAGTAAGTGCATCTGTTCCGCTATTAAGTGCTACACAATATTTAGTTTTACAGATTTTAGATATATTTTTTTCAAATTTGCTTATTTCTTCTCCACCTACCCAAGATTCATTAAGTAACGTTTTATCAAGTATCTTTAGTAATTGGTTTCTCTCGTTTTGATATTGTTTCTTTATATTGACATAAGGTATTTTCATTTTTTATAAAATTCTTTTACACATTTAATTATATAGTCCATTTGTTTTTTGGATAGATGCTGGTCGCATGGAAAACTTATAATTGACTTTGCATGTCTCTCTGTAACTGGAAAATCTCCAATTTTGTGGTTTAAAAATTTCATTGCAGGTTGACGATACATTGGAATAGGATAGTGAATCTTTGCCTCGATTCCCTTTTTCAAACAATATTTTAATAGTTGGTTTCTTCTTTTTGCAAATACAATATACAAATGGTAAACTATTTTATAGTTTTTTAGTCTTGGAGGAATTGTAATTTCTTTTATTTTTTTTAAATTATAATCAAAATATTTTGCATTTTTAATTCTTT
>MDTA01147294.1_pt1 | contig 14669 bp, 14 predicted proteins | sample 811151 | NCBI WGS metagenome assembly MDTA01 (sample SAMN05326648, study PRJNA326480) | marine metagenome | isolation source: seawater | place: Indian Ocean: South | collected 2010 | reverse complement strand
CTCCATAATTATTACCAGTTCCCATACCTGAATTAGTATTTTTGGAAATTTTGTAGTTAGATTTTCTATAAATATCTAATAAGGTAACTTTCATTTTTTTTTATCATGAAAAATTTTATTTTTTATCAAATTATAAATTATTATTATAATACTTGAAATAATTAAAATTGAAAAATAAGAAAATTCAATTATGTAATATCCGCTTATAATAAATAAAATTAATAATAAAATTAATTCTAAATTTGCTAACTGTTTTTTTGAAAAAAATATGAAAAAAAAAATCGTTATAATATCGGCTAATAATAAATAACTTCTTTGTAAAACATTATAAGAATTTCCATAAGTTCTTTTTTTATGTTTAATTGGAATTTCTTTAATTTTTAAATTATTTTTTATGCAGTAAAATATTAAAAATCTAACTAATCCTTTATAATTTAATTCATTATAAATTTTTCTTTTAAAAACCTTTAAACCAGAAAAATAATCATATTTTTTTTTAAATAAAAAATTTAAAAAAAAGTAGTATAAATTTGACCCAAAAATTGTAAAAAAACTGTCATTTCTTTTGTTTCTTTTTGAATTTATAAAATCATAAACTGAGTTTTCTTTTCTTAAAAAAATCCCTAAATAATTTGGATCATACTGCAAATCAGCATCTATTATACATATCCAATTAGAGTTAGAATTTTCTATACCCTTATCAATCGCGTATGCTTTACCAATATTTTTCTTTAAATCCAGATAATCAAATTTTTTAAATTTTTTTTTTAAAACTTTACATTTATCCAAAGTTTTGTCTGTTGAACCATCGTTAACTACTATGACTTTAAAGCTATTAATTTTTTTTTTCTTAAGAACAAAGAAGATCTTTTTAACAATTATTTCAATAGACCCTGACTCATTATAAGCTGGAAGTATAATTGATAAATTTTTCATCAATTCTTTAATAGTCTATTAATCTCGTAAGTTAAATCTAAAGTGTGATTGTTACTTCTTTTAAATAAAAAGTTATCAATAACTTTTTTTAAGTTGTGGTTGTCATTATTAGTAAACTTTTTCATTTCTATAACTTTAGGTGACAAATATGTTTTGTTCTTGATAACTTTATATTTTGAAAATTCTATTGTGGACTTAATTTTTGAAAAGTTGGCTAAAATAAACGAATTCTCATAATACAATCTTAATTCTTTAATTCTATTTTTTCCAAAGTAATTACTCGAAAGTTTTAAAATACCAATTAATTTTTTTTTTTCATAAATTTTAGAAATCCCATTTTGGGTAATATTCTCCCTTTTTATTAAACTTTCATTTTTTAATTTTACATTTTTCAAGTTAATAAATAAGCTTGCTATACTTAGCGCGTGCACTCCCAACAAATCAAAAATACTAAATTTATTATTAAAACGACCTGCTTGTTCCATAGATATTTCTATAAATTTCAATTTCCCTAATTTTTTTTTATTTAAAAATTTCTTAACCAAAGAGAAAGTTCTTGAATAAATATAAGGATAACTGACACAAAGTTTTTTTTTATTTTTTTTTAAAGTTAATGACAATTTTTTTTTTATATTTTCAGAAAAATACAACGGTTTTTCTACCAATACATTTTTATTTTTATTTACAAATTTAGTTACTAATTTTAAATGAGTATTTATTGGGGTTACAATATCAACATATTCAACCTTTTTATCATTATAAATTTTACTTAAATTGTTAGTAAATTTAATTTTCTTGTATTTATTTGCAATTCTTTTTGGAAATTTCTTTTTATAAAAAATGTATTTTATATCAATATTTTTGTGTTGGACCAAATATTTTAAATGTTTTTCACCCCAATATCCTATTCCGATTAATGCTATTATTTTTTTTTCTTTTATCAAAGTAAAATTTGATTATAAATTTTTTGATGATTTTAAAAATTTTTCGTAGACTTTAAATGATTTTGGTTCAGTAAAACTTTTGATATTCTTATCGTTGCTGTTCCAACTTTTATTTTTATCTTTATAAACATGCTTTCCTAGTGCCTTATTTTTGGGTCCTGTATAAATTGTCGGTTCTTTTTCAGCTATATCATTTCTCGGTTTATTATATGCGTTCCACTCCGTATTAATCTCTAAAGCCATCCTATTGCATCTTGCCGTAGACTCGATACACGTATGGCAATGAAATTTTTCATCTTGTGAAATTTTTATCATTTCTTTGAATTCATCAACCGTTTCAGGTTGTTTTCCTAAAATACCATAATCAAAGGTTGGTGTTGCGATGCTTGAACATCTATAAATATGACCACTTGATCCCAAGGTAGTTTGATAATAGGTGTAAGCACATTGTTTGTAATTATCGTCTAGCATTCGATCTATGTCTTGATTTACTGGAGCGAAATAAAAAATAAATGGTTTTTCATTATTACTCTTTGACATATAGGGCTCAAGTAATTCCTTAAATTTTTGATGCTGCTGATTTTCAATTTTTTGTTTATAATTTTGTACTTTATTTACTTCGTTTCCGTACTGTGCATAAGGTATTGAAAACCTTAAAGAATCTACTCCTATGTCTTTCATTAAATTGATAAAATTTTTTAATTCTTCTTCACCTGAATTCCACTTATTAAGTAAGTACGCAACTCTGATAGATCCTTTTGATTTTTGTTTGTCTCTCTCAGAAACTAAAATTTTTATTCCCTCAATGATGTCTGTCCAAGCGTCATATTTAATATTTTTTGTTTTCATATGACTTTTGGGAGATCCCCCATCCAAGCTACAAGAAAAATAGTCATATTTACTTTCCATGAGACTTACTAATTCAGTACAAAAATTTTGTTCATTTTGTAATTTTTTTAATTGTGACCCATTTGAGTGTATTCCAAAATGGGCATTCAATTTTTTGGTGAGTCTCATAAAGTCCATGAAATAAGAATTTAATAACGGCTCCGTATATGCTCCTCCGTATACATAATATTCAAAGGTATTAGGTCCTATTTCTTCCATCAGCTTTAAAGCTTTTTTTTCATCTAATCCAAGCGACATGTCGAGATTGCTGCCTTGACAATAATAACAATGAAAATCACATGCTATTTTTTTATTTGCTGGTAAATGAATTTCCATTTGACGAGGCCACACAAAATCTTTTTTAAAAATATCATCCTTACTCACCCAGTCAGTAAGAATTTTCATATAATTATATCCGTCTAATCTCTTTGTCATTTTATTACTTTAATTAAATCTAAATATCTTTATTCTAAATTTACACAATAATACTTTAAAATGAATAACAAAAAATTAAATAAATTACTATTTATCCTATGTTATTTATTAGTAATTTCACCAATAATTTATACAGAGATAGTTCCATGGATCTTGACTCCTCATGGATTTGATTATTCACCAGTAAATACTTTTGCATTCAGGCGGAATGATACATATTTCTATGCCTCCTTTTTCAGAGAGATTTGTCAAAGTGGTTTTATATTTAATTCTCCAAGCACAGAAACAAATCTTGCAGGTGTAAGCCAATATAGCTTTTTCTTTACTTCAAATTTTTTTATATCAATTGGATGCCTATTTGATTTTAGAACATCTTTTATAATCACGTATATTTCAGCACTTTTAATTATTTTTATTTTTTTAAACAAAATTTTTTTTGTATTTACAAAAAATAAAAATTTTTCATATATTTTATCTATATTCTTTATTCTGTACTCAAAACCCATGTTTCAGGATATACCTTTCATAATTACAAATTTGGATTTATTATTTTACTTTAAAAAAATATTAATTAATTATTTAAATCCTTTAGAATTAGACTCTTCAAGTCAGATTTTTAGATATTTCAATTTCAGTCATCATATAATTTTCTTTGTAATTATTATATATTATACAATTATTTTTTTTATAAAAAAAAAAAATAAACATTTTTTTAAATTAATATTACTCTCAGGATTTGCCTTATTCCAATATCCTCCATTGGCCTTAATTAGTTTCTCATTTATTTTTTTTAATTACTTTTATTTTTGTTTTTGGAAAGATAAAAAATTATTAATTACTTTTTTTTATTTATTCATATTTTTATTAATATTATATTTGCCAACTGGAGTTTTGAGTTCTTACATTAATTCATTTATTGAAAATGATGTAGCAAGTCATTTAACCGAAACATCAATAATATTACCAACAAGCTTAAATTTTTATTTAAATTTTTTATTAAATAAATATATTTTTTTTTCAATTTTCATTTTCATAGTTTTAAAAAAAAATAAAAAAACCTTAAATTTTGTTAAATCAATAATTACTATTACAGCAATTTTTTTGATTTTTAAATTTATACCAAATAACAACTTTGAAAAATTTTTTTATAGAGGACTCGATTTTATTATTATAATTTTTGTTTTGATTGCCTTCTTTAATTTTAAAATTTTAAAACAAAATTTTTCCAAAATTTTAATACCTTTGATTATTTTAATTAATATTAATTTGATATTTACATCAATTAATGTTGTTAAAAGCAAAAATAGATATATTCAAAGTGAAGTTTACAATCTTCTAGAGCAAATCGACACTAAATATTTAAACAAAAAAATTATACTTACTAACGATTGGAGGCTAATAGATCTATTACCAATTTATACAAAGCATAATGTTTTTTATGGTCACAAAATACTCAATTATAGGAGCTCATCTAAGGAGTTAGAATATTATTTGATTGGCAACTTAATTCTAGGAAAAGATAAAGCTTCCATTATAAATGATTTTAATCTTTCTCAGGAAACTTTTTTAAAAAGAGAAAAAAAAGCAACAACAAATTTTTACAATCCTCCTTTTGCAAACAACATTGATTTAAATAGAATTAACATTGTTGAAGGAGTTTTGTATGCGCATTATGTGAAAAATTTAGAAAATATCACAATATTAAACACTAGCAAAACAGGTCTAACAAAAGAATTTTTAACTTATGTAGATAAAAAAATTGATTATATTTTAGACAAAGATTATCAAAATAAATTAAAATATGATTTGCTTATAATTAATAAAAATTTAATAAGTAAAGATATTAATAAGTTAATAGTAACAAATAGCACATTAGAAACAAATAATTTTATAATTTATGAAAAGTGATAAAAAAAATATTCTTCTTATTGGAGGCGCTGGATATATTGGTCAAGTTTTAATAAATTACTTCTTAAAAAAAAAATATAAAATAGGAGTGGTTGATAATTTAATTTACAAACATAAATTGGAGAAAAGAAATAAAGTAAAATTTCACAATCTTAGTGTTGATAAAATTAATAATATAACAAATGATTATGAAAACATAGTATTGTTATCAGGTTTAGTTGGAGATCCGATTACAAAAAAATATCCAGATATATCAAAAAAATTCAACTTAATAGATATAAAAAAATATTTAAATCAAATTAAAAAACAGAATAAAAAATTAATTTTTATTTCAACTTGTTCAAACTACGGACTTTTAGAAAATAATAAAACTGCAGATGAAAATTTTAAATTAAAACCACTATCTATCTATGCTAAGCAAAAAGTAAACATTGAAAATTTTTTGATAAAAAATAAAAAAAAATTTAAATTTAATTTCACAATTTTGCGGTTTGCTACAGCATTTGGTTTATCTCCAAGGATGAGGTTTGACTTGACAGTAAACCAGTTTGTAAAAGAAATTTATGAAAAGAAAAAATTAAATGTGTATGATTTAGATACCTGGCGACCGTATTGTCATGTAGTTGATTTTGCGAGATTAATTGAAAAAGTTATAAACAGCCCAGAAAAAATAGTTAAATCTCAAATATTTAACGCTGGAAATAATAAGAACAATCATACAAAGAGAGATATTTTAAACAAAATAATTAAATATCTTAAAGAAGATTTTTCTAGAATTAATTTCAATAAAAACACGAAGGATAAATTAGATAAAAGAAGCTACAAGGTCAATTTTTCAAAACTTAAAAAAAAATTAAATTTTCAGACTAAATATAATGTTAATTATGGCATTAAGGAGATAGTACGCGAATTAAAAAATAAAAAATTTAAAAAATCAATAAATCGGTATGGGAATTTTAAAATTGAAAAAAAAAAACTATTAAATTACATGCGCCTTTAATTTCAAATGCAGAAAAAAAATCTGTTATTGACGTCGTAAACTCTGGTTGGCTATCAAATGCAGGAAAATATGTAAGTTTATTTGAAAAAAAAATTTCAAAAATAAACAAATCAAAATTTACAGTTTCTTTAATTAATGGAACAAGTGCTTTAAATATAAGTTTAAAAATTGTAGGTGTTAAATATAACGATGAAGTTATTGTTCCGACAGTTACCTTTATTGCTCCTGTTAACGCAGTATTATATCACGGTGCAAAACCAATATTTATGGATTGTGACAACTATTTGAATATAGATGTTAATAAAGCCATTCAGTTCATTGATGAAGAAACAATATTTAAAAATGGATATTCATACAATAAAAAAACAGGAAATAGAGTGTTAGCAATTATCGTAGTCCATGTTTTTGGGAACTTATGTAATTTATCAAAATTAAAGAATATTTGTAAAAAAAAGAACATTAAAATTATTGAAGATGCTTCAGAGGCATTAGGATCAAGATATATTTCAGGGAAACTAAAAGGTAAACATGCTGGAACAGTTGGAGATTTAGGCTGTTTGTCATTTAATATCAATAAAATAGTTACATCAGGCGGTGGTGGAGCAATTTTAACAAATAATAAGAAAGATTATCTAAAAATAAAAAAAATTATAAATCAATCAAAATTAAACTCATTTTATTTTATACATGATGAATTGGGATATAATTTGGGATTATCAAATATCCAAGCATCAATTGGTTATACCCAGTTAAATAAGTTTAGATCTATTCTTAAAAATAAAAGAAAGATATTTTCTATTTATTTCAACAAATTGAAGACTAATTCAGATTATGAGATATTAAAAAGCCCAAATTATTGTTTTTCGAATAGATGGTTAAATATTGTAAAAATAGTTGATAAAAAAATCAAAAGAGAAGAATTATTTAAAAAATTTAATAATCAAAATATTGAAGTTAGACCTCTATGGCAACTTGGTCATTTACAAAATTATCTTAAAAAGTATCAGTCATACAAAATTCAAAATGCAAACAAAATAGTAAATAGAATTTTGTGTTTGCCAAGTAGCTATTTTTTAACTGAGAAACAAATTACAAAAGTAACAAAATGTTTAGAAAAATAAATTTAATATTAGTTGGTTGTGGTGGTCATGCAAATGCTTGTTTAGATGTGATTCATAATTTAAAGAAGTATAGAGTTATAGGGTATATTGATAAAAAACAAAAAAATATAAATTTAAAGTATCTCGGAGCAGATAATATTTTAACTAAGTTTAAAAATAAACATTTTTTAATAGGATTGGGTCAAATAAAAAAAAATCCAAGAATTAAAATATTCAATCTACTAGTTAAAAAAAATAAACTTCCAACAATTATTTCAAAAAATTCTTATGTTTCAAAAAGTTCTTATATAGGCGATGGAACAATAGTTATGAATAATGCTCATATTGGCCCAAATGTTAGAATAGGTAGAAACTGCATTATCAATACTGGTGCAATAATCGAACATGATGTTATAATAAGTGATCACTGCCACATTTCAACTAACGCAACTGTAAATGGAGGTTCTCAGATTGGAAAAAATACATTTATTGGAAGTGGTTCGGTAGTTAAGCAAGACATAAAAATAAAAAATAATAGCTTTTATAATGCGTGCACCTTTATCAATAATTAATTATTATGAATAAATGTAAAATTATTGCTGAAGCAGGTATTAATCATAACGGAAAAATAAGTTTAGCTTATCGATTAATTGATGAAGCAAAAAAAAATGGAGCTGACTATGTTAAATTCCAAATTTATAAAACTGAAAATTTAACTACTGGAGTTGCGAAGTTAGCTAAATATCAATCAAATAGTACAAAAGAAAAAAATCAATTTGAATTACTTAAAAAAAATGAACTTTCTTATCAACATCATAAAAAATTGGCACTGTACTGCAGAAAAAAAAAAATTAAATATTTGGCATCTGCCTTTGATGTAGAGTCACTTATTTTTTACTCAAAAATTAATAAAAATTTAATTAAAATTCCATCTGGAGAAATAAATAACACTATTTATCTTAAACTAGTTAAAGATTTAGGATTTAAAAAAATCATTTTTTCCAGCGGAATGGCAAATTTTAAGGAAATAAAAAAAACCTATAAATATTTGAATACTGGAAAAAGAAATATAATAATTATGCACTGTACATCAGAATACCCTGCAAAAAATAAAAATTTAAATTTAAATTTTTTGAAAACACTTTCAAAAACTTTTAATGGAAATATAGGCTACTCTGATCATAGTTCAAATATACTTACACCGTCAATAGCCTTAACTCTTGGAGCGAAATATGTAGAAAAACATTTTACGTTAAGTAACAAAATGAGTGGACCAGATCATAAAGCAAGTCTAAATGTTAAAAATTTCAAAAAAATGATAAATAACATCAGACTGACAGAAAATATCCTTGGAAAAAATCAAAAGATTTTAAGTAAAGATGAGTTAAATAATAAAAAAATTGTAAGGAAGTCGATAGTAGCTAAAAATTTAATACAAAAAGGGACAAAAATTAAATTTTCCGATCTCGATTTTAAGAGACCAGGAATAGGAATTTCTCCAGAAAATTACAAAAAACTTATTGGGAAAAAATCAATCAAGTCTATAATTAAAGACGAAATTATAAATCCAAAATTTTTAAAATGAATATTGCTATTATTACAGGTTCGAGAGCTGACTACGGTCTTCTTTTTCATACAATAAAAAAAATACAAGAAAGTAAAAATTTTCAATTAAAACTTATAGTCACTGGTCAGCACCTTGAAAAAAAATTTGGAAATACATTAATGCAAATTGAAAAAGATCGAGTAAAAGTATTCAAAAAAATTAAGTTAAAAAATTCTGGAAATAGTAAATCTTCGATCGTACAAAATATTTCTTATTTAATAAATAAATTCGAGAGTTTATTCAAAAATAAAAGATTTGATTACATCGTAGTCCTTGGAGATAGGTTCGAAATATTTGCTTCTGCAGTTTCAGCCGCATATTTTAATATACCAATTATTCATATCCATGGAGGTGAAGTAACAGAAAGCTCTTATGATGATTACAATAGACATGCAATTTCAAAGTTTGCTTCAATTCATTTTGTTTCAAATAAAGTTTATAAAAATAGACTTATTAATATGGGTGAAATACCCAAAAATATATTTATTTGTGGTGCAGCAGGTTTAGAATATATAAAAAAATTAAATTTCTTGAAAAAAAAACAAGTATATAACCTTTTAAAATTGAAGTTATATGAAAAATATTCCGTCATTTCTTTTCATCCATCTTTAGAAATAAATTATTTAAGTCAATTAAAAAATTTATTTAAAGTTGCATCTATTTATAAAGATCATAAATATTTCATATCTATGCCAAATTTAGATATTAATTTTAAAAATATTGATGATTACATTAAATCTTTTTGCAAAAAAAATAATAATTTTATTTATAAAAAATCATTTGGTTCTAAAGAGTTTCTATCAGTTTTAAAATATTCAAAAGGCATGATTGGAAACTCATCCTCGGGCATTATTGAGGCTCCAAGCCTTAAAATACCGACTATAAATATTGGTAATAGACAAAAGGGTAGATTAAAATCAAAATCGGTAGTTAATTCTGATGGATCATTAAAATCACTAAAAAATTCGTTCAAAATTATTAAAAAAATGAATTTTTCTAAGAACTCAAAAATTTTTAAAAATCCATATGATAATAATAAATATTTGAGTGAATATTTGGTTCAAGTTATAAGCAAAATAAATAAAAAAAATTTATTACCAAAGAAGTTTTATGACAGATAGTTTCTATGACAAAAATAATTAAATATACCGTTCTTAATAATACAAGTATAGGAAATGCGATCAAAAAAATTAATGAACTAGAAACAAAAGCTATAATAGTTTTAGACCATAAAACCAAAAATATTGTTGGCACATTAAGTGATGGTGATCTAAGGAGAGCTTTTCTAAAAGGAAAAAAAATTACTCAAAATATAAAAGGAATTTATACTGAAAATTTTTTCTATTTCTCAAAAATACCAAAAGATAAAAAAGAAATTCAAAAAATTTTTGAAAAAAAAAGATACCAATTTATACCTGTTATAAATAAAAAAAAATTGATAGATATTATTTTTCCATTTAAAAAAGATAAAGATTTTAAAAAAATTCATTCACCTGTATTGATAATGGCTGGTGGCTTGGGATCTAGATTAAAGCCATTTACCGAAGTTTTACCAAAACCTTTAATACCTATAAATAATAAAACAGCTATTAGTACGATAATTGATAAATTCAGTAAATATAATATCAAAAATTTTTTTATTTCAGTAAATTTTAAAAAAGAAATTTTAGAGTCATATTTAAGTTATATAAATAAAAAAAAAAAATATAAATTTTCTTTTTTGAAAGAATCGAGGCCACTTGGAACAGCAGGACCCATTAAGCTACTTGAAAATAAAATTAAGAAAAACTTTTTTTTAGTAAATTGTGATGTGATATTTGACTTTAATTTAAATAATTTAGAAAATATTCATGAAAGAGACCAAAATATATTAACAATTGTAGTTACTTCAAAAAATTATAAAATTCCTTATGGTGTCTGTTTTTCGGATGATGGAAAAAGTTTGAAAAAGTTTCAAGAAAAAATAATCAATGAATATAATATTAATATTGGTTTTTATGTCATAAATAAAAAAATTTTTAAATACTTAAAAAAAAATGTTCGAATGGAATTTGATGAACTAATTAATATTCTTTTAAAAAAAAAACAACGAATTGGTTTATATTTTATTGAGAGCAGCAATTGGAAAGATGTAGGTCAATGGGATAATTATAATAATCTTATAAATGAAAAAAATAATTAGAATTATTCCTAGACTAGATATTAAAAACGGTTTTTTAATAAAAGGAATAAATCTAGAAGGACTTCGAGTTTTGGGAAATCCAATTGACTTTGCTAAAAATTATTATGACCAAGGAGCAGATGAAATATCTTATCTAGATAACGTTGCGACTCTATATGGAACGCAAAATTTATCTAAGTTTATAAAAAAAACAGCAAAAAATATATTTATACCTTTGTCTGTGGGGGGAGGAATTTCAAAATTAGATCATATAAAAGAACTCTTAGATACTGGCGCAGATAAAATATGTATAAATTCAGCTGTTGTAAAAAATTTACAATTTCTAGAGAAAGCTGTGAAATTGGTTGGATCTGCAAATATTGTAATTAACATTGAATATGTAAATATCGATAAAGATTATTTTGTCACCACTTCACTAGGAAGGGATTTATCAAATATAAAGCTCAAAAATTGGGCAAAAATTGTTGAAAATACAGGTGCTGGAGAGATAGTTTTAACCTCTATAAATCATGAGGGTATTGGCAACGGTTTTGACATAAAAAATATTAAGAAAATTTCACAAGCTGTAAATATACCTGTAATTGCTCATGGCGGAGCCGGTAATTTTGATCATGTATATGAGGTTATTAAAAAGACAAGAGTAAGTGGAGTTATGATTGCCAGTTTATTTCATTATGATTTAGCTGGTTATTTCAAATTTAAAAGTCCAAAAACTGGTAATATTTCTTTTTTACAAAATAAAATTAAAAAAAATCCTAAATTTGAATTAAGTAAATTAAAAAAATTTTTAAAAAAAAGAAAAATCTCAATTAGATGAAAAAAAAAATTAGAGCACGTATTATAAACTTGGGGTTTAATAACATTTTTAGTCTTGAAAAAGCTTTGACGAATATTGGTTACACAACAATTATAACTGAATTAAAATCTCAAAATTTTAAAAATGATGATATACTATTTATTCCGGGTGTTGGTAATTTTCATTATGCGATGAAAATGTTAAATCAGTATAATATTAAAGATCAGATTTATGAGTTCTGCTATATCAAAAAAAGGCCTATTATTGGAATATGCTTAGGAATGCAACTTTTATTTCAAAAAAGCACTGAAACTAAAATAACCAATGGGCTATCACTATTAGAAGGTAGCGTTGATAGTATACCTAAAAATTTAAGACCTAATATTGGCTGGCTTAAGATTAAGAATAAAAGTAAAAAATTTATGAATAAGTATAATAAAGATCATTTTTATTTTGTTCATTCATATCATTGTAGGCCAAAAAATAAAAATATAATATTAACAGAATCATCTATTAATGATTTTAATTTTTGTTCATCGGTTCATTATAAAAATATATTTGCAACGCAATTTCATCCTGAAAAAAGTGGAAAAAAAGGAATAAATCTTTTAAATACAATAAATAAACTTTATTTTTAATTTTTATGAAAACCTATTATGGATTGCCAAAAAAAGTTATATTTTGCAAAAAAACACTAATTTCAAACCAAAGACCTGCATCGTCGATAGAATTTAAACATAATCAGCAATCAAAAAAGAAAACATTATACATAGATAAAAATTCAATTTCAGAAACATGGAAATATTCAAGAATAAAAAAACAAATTGATTATAAATCTCGTGAAAAAAAATTATTAAAATTATTAGATAAACACAGAGGAAAACATGGAGAATTCGATTGTGTCGTGCCCGGCAGCGGGGGTAAAGATAGTTGTTATGCAGCACATGTTTTAAAATATAAATATGGAATGAATCCGTTGACTGTCACATGGCCACCAATTTTATATACTAGTTATGGATACAAAAATTTCAAAAATTGGCTAGAAAAAACAAAACTTAGTAACGTATCTGCAAAAAGAGACGAAAAAACAATGCAAATTTTAACAAAATTATCAATAGAAAACTTATTGCACCCTTTCCAAACATTCATACTTGGTCAAAAAAATTATCCAGTAAAAGTTGCAATTAAAAGAAAAATACCTTTAATTTTTTACGGTGAGAATGAAGCAGAACATGGAAACCCAATCGGAGATAACCAAACATCATTAAGAAATAAATCTTACTTTACTTTCAATAATTTGGAAGAATTATACCTTGGTGGAGTTAAGATCAAAGATTTAATAAATAATTATAATTTAAAGTATAAGAATATTGATTTATTCCTTCCCGCAGATGAAAAAACAATAATAAATTTTCCAGTTGAAGTACATTATTTAGGCTACTATATAAACTGGGTTCCACAAGAAACTTATTATTATTCAGTAAAAAATTGTGGTTTTAGACCTAGACCCTTTAGAACACAGGGCACCTATAGTAAATACAATAGTATAGACGATAAAATTGATGATTTGCATTATTACACAACCTACATCAAGTTTGGAATAGGAAGAGCTACCTACGATGTTTCCCAGGAAATAAGAAATGATCATTTGAATCGTGAAGAAGGTTTAAAATTGATAAAAAAATATGATGGAGAATTTCCAAATAGGTATTTAGATGATATACAATACTATTTAAAATTGAAAAAAAATTTCTTTCACAAAGATATTAACAAATTTAGATCCCCACACTTATGGAAAAAAATAAAAAATAACTTTTATTTAAGGTATACCGCAAATAAGGACGGAACTGATGATTAAATATAAATAAGTTTTTTCAATTTTTTATTTTTATCTAAAAATTCTTTTTTAAGAATAATTTTATTGTAAGAATATTTTGACTTATAAATAAACTTGATTTTTCTTAATATTAAATAAACAAATTTTACAAATTTAAAATAAAAAGAGAATTGTTTCATGTAAATTTTTAAATCTCTTTCTAAATAATTTAAAAGAATTTTTTTTATTGTTTTATGATCACTCGAATATTTGGAAATTTTTAATTCAAATTTATTCATTATATTTTTAAAATTATTATTTTTAACTATTAAGCCTGGTGAGGGTAAATTTTGGATTCTTTTATGGGTAGTAAAATTTTGTCTAAATAGATAATAATCATTCATTTTTTTTAATTTACCAAAAAAAATTATTCCAAAACAAATAACAATCTCTGCTTTGAGTGAATAATTTGACTTAAATATCCGTGCAATATCTAAAGATTTTAAAAAAATATTTTTCCTACATACAGAAAATAAATTAACATTATATTTATTAAAAAATGTTTCAATTCTATTAATTTGAGAATTACTTTTATTTTCATTTTGAACATACTCCTCACATCTTACTACCTCACCATAACAGGAATTGTTTTTTATAAAAAAAACTAAGCTTTTTCCGAGCACAGCACTAAATTTTTTATTTTTTTTTAAAAAATTAGCTGCTTTGAGCGCAGCCTTAATCATTATGAAGTCATCATCTCCAGAATATATTACAAATTCACTCGTTGATTTCTTTGCACCATAATACATTGCATCGAAAGGGTCTAATTTTGGTTTATGATAAATTTTTAATTTAATTTTTGATTCTTTATTTTTTATGTGAATTTTTTTTTTACTAGAATCTACTATTATTAATTCGAATTTTTCATCAATACATGAGTAATATTTTATAATTCTTTCAAGAAAATTATGACGATTTTTGCTGGGTATTATTATTGAAATCATATTACTTAATACACTTATAAATTTTATTTTTTTTTATAATTTTTGTTTTTTTAT
>MDTA01009891.1_pt1 | contig 14671 bp, 20 predicted proteins | sample 811151 | NCBI WGS metagenome assembly MDTA01 (sample SAMN05326648, study PRJNA326480) | marine metagenome | isolation source: seawater | place: Indian Ocean: South | collected 2010 | reverse complement strand
GTGATCTGAATAGACCCATTTTGGATCTCTGATCTTCGTGCGAGAATGAAAGGCATTGTCTTTCTCCTTAATAGTTAGGGTTCACCTATATATGGGTGAAATATAAATAGACTATTAAAGAGTCGGACTACTATTTAACCTCTATTGACGACAGAACACCGAATAGTGAATAAAGGTGTACCTGTTTGACCTGCTAAAAAGAATTCTCCGACAGCACCCGATGTCAAAGTCAATGACTCTCCTGGTCTCAAAATCGAGGGAGACATACCAGGATTGAAGGAAATAAATAGGTTAGACCCACCTTGAGGGTTATCAAGGTTTTGTATGTTGAGGGTCTGACTGAAGCTAGGGAGGTGGAAATTCATTGAACCTGTGCTGAGAACATCGGGGATGACATTTCCTGTATCTAGGTTCGGTGCGTTTCCGATAGTCGTGAAAAGAGGAGCTGTCATTGAGAAGAAATCGTAAGGTACGACACCAACAACAGGACCAAAGTCTGTTTCCTCTTGAGTAGCTCGAACTCGACCTCTTACTCTGATATATAACATCTCGTCATCACTAGGTACACGAGGTGTGTTTGCTTTGAATGTAGTTGAATACTCATTGGGGTTGAACACAAATCGAGTTTGATCTCTTTGCGACTCTTCAACACCTAGCTTTGCCTGTGTGATAAATTTGCTTCTAAAAGTTTTATCGTAAGGCACAGAGAACATCTCAACAGGGTTGTTTTGTGCGTCATTGAGGTTAGATGCACCAAATACAGTGATCCGATCCATACCTCTAAGATTTGAATTATGAACTACCATATCTATAAGACCTTTTGATCTATAGATAAGGCTTGGTATTAACCTACCTCTACTCATTTCTTACTCTCTTTCTCTTTAGCGATCATTGGTTCGTAAGACTCAGTGTTTTTGCCTTTTGATTTGGCGAGCTTTTGAGCATCAGCCCAAGAGTCTACTCGCTCACCATCTACATTAGGGGCGAGAGCAACATTAGGAGCATCACGCTTCATCTCTGCTGTTCGAGCATCCAAACGCTCATTTTTCTTACGCATTTGGTTCTTAATACGGTTGTTCTTACCAGCCCAACCATCACCTTTTAGTATAAAGTTTCTCGTAGGTTGGAACACCTTTTTATTTTCAGTGCCACATTCGGGGCAAGGTTGTTCTTTTTTGTAGTCAGCCATCGGTACATTTAACTGATACTCGTGTCCACATTGACTACAGCGATATAAATACATTGGCATGAGGTTAAGCTCCAAAGAAATCTCTTAAGACCGCATAAGCGTGTTTGCATACTTTGTGCGTACTATTCGGGTCTTTTTTAGTTGGTTGTTCTGCTGTCCCTCTTACTTTACCAAACAAGTAATCGTTTTGAACTGCGTGGTATTCTGGTCCTTGATACTGCCAATAGTTGCAGGTGCAAGTAAGATGAAGGTCGGGGTTTGATCTATCACCTTTAGCTTCAACTGTAACTATATAATCACCTACCTCAAACTCGATAGGTTCTTTAAGTATCTTTTCTTCAAACCCATTAACGACTGCTTTGATTGAAGAAGCGTTTGATTTAACTTTTGAGTCGAGTCCATTTGTGATTTGATTAAGATATGCAGATGATCTACGCATGATGTTTAACCTCTCTGTTGTTGTAGGAGGTCAAATCATAAATAGACTATTACTTAACAGAGATAAATTTAACCTTGCCACCTGTTCGTTCCATCTTGAAGTTACCAGGAAACTTGAAGGTCTTACCTTTTAGATCAACGACAGACACCTCTGTGATTGTCTCATCTACAATGGCAGACCCTTCTGGAAGTACCTCTTGTTCCAATGAGAAATCTTTAACTTTGTTTTTGAAGTTAAACTCACCCCAAACAAGGTTCTCTTGCTCCACTAGAGGTTTCCGTTCCCATTCTTTAGGGGCAGGGTTAAGTATAACATCAATCATATCTTTAATCTTAACCTCATCGCTCATGTCAAATCTCCTTTCATTCGTGTCTTTTCGTATCATACCGAACAAAAGGTTAAAAAGAGTATGCCGACCCAGAAGTAGCATCTACCGAGGTAAGCAATGCCCGACAAACATCGTACAGTGATACCTCGAACCTTTCTATGCCCTTGAATGAATCCCAGTCTATTGAGGAAGGGTTATCCCAATCAACATCGTTGTTCCAATCAATGTATGCTTTAGTCGTAATGGAAATGCCTTCACCATAATCTTTGAACTCAAACTTTCCACCTTTAGCGAGCTTCAAAAACTTTTTAAGGGAGATCGACTCATAACTATCTCCGTATTCACCTGGTAACTTGATGTCGATCTTGCTACCCTTAGCCTCTTTTTCAAGGCTTGCAACTCGCATCTCAAGTTGTGTAATCATATCGTTAAGCATGGAGTAATCCTTAGAAGCGAATGTAAAGTCCTGTGCCTTCCTCAAAGCGATCCTTGAGATCTTCTGCATAGACATCGTTGAACTCTTTAACAACTTTTACGCTTCTACCATGAGTACGGATAAACTCCATGTCGTAAAGGTCTTTCCCATTAAGGGTGATACGAACCCTATTCACAGCACCTCTATGCTTAGGCTTTGGGAACACTAAGGTAACACCATTACGCTCATTGATTAGTTGCTTGAGTCCAATGAAAATCTGCAACTTGCGTCCACCACCGAGCTGTTGGACGATGGTAGCCGCAATCGAATTGGCTTGTCTTTCAAGACGGGCAATCCTCATCTCAAGGTTTCTGATTATTTCACTTGCTGATCTTCTCATAAGTATTCTCCATAGGTTTAAGGGTAAAGAGATCACTTATGAGATGATATAAAGAAACTATAAATCAATCCTCATCATACTCCTGTTGAGCGAGGATCAACATACCTTTACTAACTGCGTGGAGAGGATCAGACGCATGACGAACCTCTGAAATCTCAATCGGGAAACGCTTCTTCTTAGTCTCAAAGACCTCTTTAAAGAAATCCATGAAGCCACCTGCTAGGCTTGTACCACCACCCACTACGATTGGAATGGGCTTATTAAGAGTGAGGTGTCCACCCCTCATCACAAACTGTTGTGCGATGTTATCAAGAGCGTGTTCAATAAGAGCCTTATAATAGAACGAGATCGCTTCTTCCTCACGATTGGAAGGAGCATTAAGGTCAATACCTTTCTCCTTAATAGAGCACATTTTAGACGCTGTAGCACCTACAGATCGAGCCGCACCTTGGTCAATCCAATCACCACCACGAGCAACCGAGAATGAAAGACCCTCAATGGTGTTGATAGCGAGGGCGATGTTAGTCATACCCGAACCAAAGGAGATACCGATACCACTAAAGCCTTCTTTAGCAGTTTCAGCAAATACGATAGCCATCGCTTCGTTGGCAGGGTGAGCTGTATAACCACATTCTTGAACGATACGAGTGAATACACCCTTGTGGTACACAACATCCATATTAGCGTCTACAGGAGCGGCAGGGATTGAGAAATAACAATGTTCACCTTCATCTTTAGGTTCACCGAGAACATCTTTAACCATGTGTCCGAGAACGGTGAGGGAGTCGATCTCATCAGCAGAAATTAAACCTGCCTTTAGAGGTCTACGACCTTCACGACCAAACATATTGGCAACTTCCATAGCTTCATCGCCAAGTACAAGCAGATTATCGTCAGCTTCAATATAAGAAACAGATCCGAGTTTAAGCATCTTTTTTGCTGATACAGGTAGATCAATGAAGAGATCACGCATTCTTCTAAGAGTTACCTCGTTTTTCTTAGCACCACTCATGCGAGCAGAGACTAAGTTCATAGTTCCAATGTCAAGTCCTACACCTTTACTCATTGTTTATTTGCCTTTCTTAATGCTTTCAAAGCAGAGAGTGCGTCCGAGAGTTCGTCAGAACCCTCTGATTTTGTCTCATTCGCCAAAGACTCAGAAGAGGCTATGGTCTTATCAGAGATAATGTTGGAGGGGATAAAGGTCAATCCTTCATCGGCTGTTGTGTTCATATTACCCATAGATGAGGTAGTTTGAGCGTTATTATTTACCACTTGTTGTGTTGGCATTTGTTTGGCGACAGCTTCAGCTATAGCTTCGGGAGAAATCATAGTGCCGAGCTGTTGGATGAGGACACTAGCAAGAGCGTTCATATCGAGCTGTGGTTGCTCAGATGGCTTCTCTATGATGACTTCTTTTTCAACTACCTTTTCAACTACCTTTTCAACCACTACAGGTTTTTCAACTACCTCTTTAACTACCTTCGACTCACGAACTATTTGAAACCTATTGTTGCTATGCACACCTAGTCGAGAGTTAGGGTTATTTTTAACCTTGAGGGCAATTGCTCCTGTGCTCACTAGAGATTTCAGCTCTGGGTTTGAGTCATATTGAGCTTTCGTACAATCGAAGGTTTGACCTTGTTTGAGTTTGAGTCGGAGGCTTCTAACCTCTATATCTTTAAGACACTGTGCTACATATATCATTATTCGCCCTCGCTCATACTTTTAGTAAGAAAGAAAGTTGCCCTTCGTATGGCTTTCATTCTACCCTTCTCGATCCCCTGCTCAATAAAGTTAAACTTATAAACCGATGGGTGTATCCATTTGTTTTCTGTCCTAAGAGGTAAATTTCTAAACACGACCTCGCCTGTTTTTGTCTTGATCGGCACGACTTTTCTTTCCCTCTCGGATTTACGAGTAAGCCAGTGCATCTCATAAGGCTCTTTGCGTTCAAGGTATTTCTTAACCCATTGCCATTCGGATTTGATCTTAATCGCTCCACCTTTTGAGATTTCGTAATAGAACGAGTCTAAAAAATCTTTCGTGCGAGGAATACCTGTACCTAAACCTGCCGCCTTTTTTGCTTCTTCTTTGATTGCCTTTACCATTTCTTCGCCAAAAATCTGTAAGACCTTCTTAGAGATGTCTTTTCCTCTTAGGTCTACATTCTGAAACTGATTTTTACGCACCTTGTAAGTACGGAGATCCCAAGGTTTATTCGGATCTCTGTTCTTTGGTGGTTTTCTTGACGCTCGTCTAGGATCAAATTTCATATCTATGCCTCCTTAATAGAGGTGTCGATAAACAAAGTACAAGGCTCAATAGTCTTTTTATACTTGGAGGATAATGATTGTTTCCTCTGTTCCCGATATGCGTACTTTCCTTTGGGAAGCCGAAGAAGAAGGGTGGCAGGGCATATAGGGGGCAGAACTCCTTTGAACTGTTTGGTTTTCACCCTTTCTCAAACAGCTAGGAAACAGGACTCAATCGCTTGCTTAAACAAGGATTTTCCATGTCAGATAAAGAACCAGAAATAGATCCAATAGAGATTGAGATCAACTTATTAAATGAGCTGATCGAGGACAACATCATCATTGTCATTCATAGAAATGGTATGTCTATTATGATGAATGAAGATAAGGAAGAGAGAACCCAAGAGCAGATGAGGCTATTTTCTCGCCTCTATGTAGCATCTAACCCTAGCTTTGTCCTTCGGTTCTTTTTGATCCTAGAGGTTTTCTTGCTCTTAGTTTGGGAGACTTTATCCGACTTTTACGAAACAAAGATCAAGAAACCCTAAAGTATCCTTTAGTTGGATTGTGGATAGACCCGAACTCACTTAGGTTAGACATGAAACCATCTTGGATAGCTTCTAAGTAGCTTTCAAGTGTCTCCCAACCATCTTCTCTCCCCCACTCGTTAAAGTTTGCGACAGGGGTAATAGTGATCTTACTTAGACCTGTATAGAGTGGGCTATCTTCTTTTTGTGCGTCTATATCAACACCTAGCTTTGAAGAGTGCAACCAGTTTCTTCTGAACTTTCTGCTCCCTCCATAATGGATCACGATTTCTTCTTTGGTGTTTTTTTCAATGATGATGTTAGGCAGTCGTAAGTGTTTTGGTGTAGTCAGATGGAGAGTTAATCCACCACTTGCTAACCACAGTTCGTGTTCCCAACCTATTTTATCAACAAAGTTACCGATTTGTAATGTAAAATGCTCAAGATCACCCACATCTTGAAAATACATACTAGCGAACCAAAGTTCAATCCTACCGCTCTTAGATTTGGTCTTTACGGCCTTACCGAAGAACTGTTGAGCTTCAAGTGCGATTTCATCGTTAATGTTTTTCATATCTTCTACTCCTTTACGATATGGTGGGGTTATAAAAGCTCTACAAATTGTATAAGGGTAGTGTTCACATTAACCTTAACCACAATGGAGGTCGCACATGAGCGATAAGTGGAAAGCAGGACCAGAAGTCCAAGATCAGATCAATCATCTTATTGGGAACGCACACCCTCACCTCGCAGACATCATGGATGACATCGTAGTCATCTTCAAAGAGAAATGTTCACGCAAAGGTGGTCGTCCTATTCTCGGTAAAACCTCGAAAGCACCTGCTATCTTGTCGGTGCTTGGAGAGCATACCTATGAGTTCGTCATTGAGCTTGGTGCAGACTGTTGGAATAACCTTAACGAGGCACAGCGTATGGCTCTCCTCGACCATCTTCTTTGCTTCATCGGTGGTGAGGAGGATGAGAAATCGGGCGAGATGAAATACTACCTATCAACTCCCGATGTATTTTATTTCTCAGAAGAGGTAGAGCGTAACGGAAGCTGGCGTGAGGATATGATGCCCGATGGTGTACCCGAAGAAGAAGGATCTGACGCACCTTTGTTAGACCCTATCGGTTAAAGGAGCGTGTTGTGAAGTACGCAAAGTATGAAAAGATTGATGGTAAAGATCAACTTGTTGTTGTTACTCGTGATGAACTCATTCGTTTGGTTGGGTCAGAAGAGGTAGATCAATACATCTATGATAATGGATATACAGATTACTCTGATGAGACATTCAACAACTACCAAGAAGCAACAGCACAAACTGCCAAGTACCCACCTAAAATGGCTTTGGTTTATCTTTCACTCGGCATCGCTTCGGAGGCAGGTGAGGTCGCAGGCAAGATGAAAAAGTGGATTAGAGATGGAGACAGCAAGATGACCCGTGAAGAGTGGGTTCAAGCGATGTCATCAGAAATCGGTGATGTGCTTTGGTACGCCGCTCGACTTGCAGATGAACTTGGTCTAAGCCTCTCACAGATTGCAGAGGACAATATGGACAAGCTCTTAGATCGCAAGGCGAGGGGTGTTATTGGTGGTAGTGGGGATAACCGTTAGACTGCTTCAATAAGTGTGTAAGTCCTAGAGAGGTCGGAAAGACAAGCATCTAAGTCTTTTTGGCTAACAAAGACAATTTGAGTCGCACACATAGGGTTTACAGAGCCTAAACCTAGTGAACCTTTCTCGGTGAACGCTGTGCCATTGTGCATTTCACCAAAGCCCTCGATGTTTCTCAGTTCTGATTTAGGGCAGAATACTTGCAGTTCTGCACCCGATACTTTTCTGTCATTGTCAATTCGCACAAGGATAGGGTTTTTCATTTTCTTGGTTGAGGCTGATCGGTTTTCAAGACGAGCAACCCTCATCTCAAGATTACGAATGATTTCTGATGCTGATCTTCTCATAATAGGTTCTCCATTTGAGGTTGAAGGTATACACACACTCACAGTGTATAAATAAACTATCAATAACTTGTTTATAATTTACCTTAGCTAAAAACTGAGGTGATTATGAGACTTGTTTGTATTTCAGACACACACAATCAGCATGATAAACTTGAGTTGCCCGATGGAGATGTTCTAATCCACGCAGGAGATTGGACAGGTACAGGTACAACAAAACAAGTTATCTCATTTATAAGATGGTTTGCAAGTCAGCCTCATAAGCATAAAATTATGATTGCAGGAAACCATGAAGTTACTCTTGACGAGCCTTTTTACAGTACGAACTGGGTTAGGTTTCACACAAATCTTCCACATAGGTCTAGTGATCTCAAGTCCTATATCTTAAGAGAGGAAGGCATACACTATCTTGAGGACACAGAGGTTGTTATAGAGGGGGTTAAGTTTTACGGTAGCCCATGTCAGCCTTCATTTGGTGGTTGGGCTTTTAATGTAGACAGAGGTTTACCAATACGAGCTGTGTGGGGCAATATACCAGATGATACGGATGTATTGATAACTCATGGTCCTCCATATGGATATGGAGATAAGTTAGCTTGTGGAGAGCGTGTGGGTTGTAAAGACTTACTTGATGAGATCACATCAAGAATAAAACCTAAAGTCCACATCTACGGTCATATTCACGAGGGTTATGGCACATACGATTTAGAAGGTATTAAGTTAATCAACCCTTCAAGTTGTGATGAACATTATAAGATCGCCAACAAGCCTATAGTGTACGACTTAGAATAGACCCTCAGACCACACCGTAAACTTATCTCTCATAAACTCAAGGTAGCCTTTTGCTCTTGTGTTTCTAGTCAGTCTAATAGCTTCTTCAAAGTCTCCTCCGAAAAGAGCATCAGACTTAGCTGATGAGTCATCTCCAAACTCAGAGTCTAACTTGATAAGTCCATCAATATGGTCAAGAACAAAGTCCTCAAACCTCATTTTTGCTACTCTTTTAGCACTACTTTGTTTGCTAGTGGATGGGAAAGGTGTCGGGTTATATTTAGATGCCATGTCAACCATCTCCCTATCCTCATGTGTTAGTCGTTGTCTGTACCAATCGCTACCCATAGAGATGAGAGCATAGTTAGTACGGTCTAAGGAACGCTCTAGTTTTGATAAGTGTCTTGGTAGAGCTTCAAAGTTATCTCCACAACGCTTATATATCTCCTCAGCAAGTTCTGGGTTTTCTTTGATTGCCTCGACCATTTGGTTCATATGTGTACGAACAATATGAGCTTCGACTCTCGCAGAGGATACTCCTTGTGATAAGATCGACCAAGATGCTTGGCTTGAAGCAATAACTTTTCTCGGTCTTGGTGAGTAGCTACGGTTCAATGCTTTTTTTAACTCCTTAGTGGCTTCTTCTCCTAGATCTCCTAAGTAATAAAAAGCGATGGCCTCACAGAAATGTTCTTCTTTGTTTGTCAGTGCGTACATTGAAGGGAAATTACCATCTTCGACCCTACCATATTGACTGACTTTGAAAGGACCGAATGCTCTAGTTTGAATTCTAGTAATCATTTTTAGGTGCATATCAATAAGTGGGTCGATTGATTGGTAATTTTCATAGTCTATCGTTGCATAGAAATCATCACCAACTATTTCACTGACTTTTAATCTGACGGAGCGATCACTAGGGAAATGAGCCATTTGATAAGAATGATTATCATCCACATGAATGAATAAGTTATTTAGTTTATCACCAACATTTAGTTCTAATGCTCCTCCCTGTTGTCGTAGTTGCTCGTCATACTCAGTCCAGGCTTCTTTTTGAACCCTACTCATTTTTTTTCGCCAAAATCTATGGGCGAGTTCATGGATAATTGTTCTTATCAGTTTTTTATTACATAGCTGTGCATGAGCTGTTCTTATTCTTATAATATCTTCTCTATCATCATAGTATGCTACCCAACGATCAGTCTCCATGACCCTATCATGTCTAATGTCATCTTCCTCACTAATGAGGATGTCTCCATAGAGAACTTTTTTAAAGTCATCGAAAAACGGTATTTTAGATACCTTATCAAGACACTTTAAGACCTGTGTCGTGTCTGGATTGCCTTTTGTTCGTATCTTAAATCCACCTATCCTAAATACTTGATCGAGAGGGTTTTTAAGTAGTTCAAGAAGAAGAAGAACAATTTTCCCTATCTCATCGCTACGATGGGATCTCATTCTAGGTGGTTGTGCTAAATGTTTGGGTTTTATGAGCGATTTGAGCTTTCTTTGATAAGATTTAACATCTTGTTGTTCTGTGTCTGATAAAGACACATTTTCTTCTGCCCACTCTGCTAGAGGTATTGCCCATTCATAAGGGTTATCCCTTTCCATCCAAGGATGTGTCATTAAAGGGGGGTTATCGAAGAAACTTTTTAGTCTTACCGCTATCTGATCTACTTCCATGTTTCGACCTACTACCCTCATAGTTTCACCTATTAGGTGAGGATATAGGTGAGCATACTTTTTTGTAGGTTGTGATAAGATCGACCAAGATACTTGGCTTGAAGATTTCTTTTTCATCACTATTCTCCTTGTCTCTTGGTCTAAGGTCGTTAATAGAAGAACTATTACTCTAGTTCTTCGGGTATGTCGTAGCGTATAGTTTTTCTATACTTATCTCGATACCCGATCTTAGCTTCTACTTGGTGCTTACAAGGGATCATCTTTCCTGTCTTGATCTTGTGTACGATTAGCTCGTAATCCATGATCTCACCAGGTAATGCCATAATGATATATGGGTTATTTATATCTGTCGGGAGGTCTTTAGGGTCAACTACAAGCACAACTGCTGTTGGTGTAGAAATCCAACCTTTGATGTGGATCGTCTGATTGGTAGCGAGTATCGAGGTGTATGGTTTTAAGTCAATTACAGATCCCTTCGACCCGAATGACTTAAGGACAACAACAGACCCTTTTTTATTCCAATACGATGGGATTGTGGGAGTGTTAGGTTCTCTATTCCACCACAAGAAAAGTTCTTCTGGTTCTTTAATGCAAGCGACTAGACTAGATATTTTTGTGATTAAATCCATGAATACTACCCTCTGATTTTAAATCTAGTTTTCCAGTTTGAAGCGTAGTTGTCCAAAACACTTCGGTTCACTCTTGAGATTAAGTTAGGTTCAAGTACATTCCCAAGAACTGCATTTGTCTTAGGAGCTTTAGGGCTTTTAGGCATATAGATGCTTCCGTTAGTTTTATCTATAAACCCGACAGCGTGTTTTGAACCTTGCTCTAAGTTTTCATATATGAGCTTAATATAGTTCCTACCGACTTCAACTTGTAAGTCTAAAGCATTGCCAAGACCTCTGCTCGCTACTAAGATTGCGTCCTCATTGCTTTCTGGAGTAGTTGGTCTTGTCGGTTCGGGGGTTTGATCTATAACTTCCGTTGAGGGAGGTGCTACATTCCCCTCTGTTATCATGTTCATTGTTCTCCAACGGGGTTTTAAACTACTCATCCTCTCATTCCCTACACAGACATCTAGGTTATCATTCGTGATGTTTGAGAGGTTTACATTGAGGTTTGGTTTAGACTTTGTTTTTGGAGCGAACAGATTACCTGTGGCATAGTCGATGAACATATAAGCGTGTGTCGAACCTACAGCTTCATTGGTGTAGATGAAGAGTCCGTACTTACGACCCTTTTTGAATAGGAGTCCAAGTCTGCTTGCCAACGACTCAGAGGTTTGGATCATCTCTTGTTTACTCGGCAGTGTCTCTTCTACTTGTGTTGAGGCTTCTGTCTCATTTGGTACAAAGATTTCTTTAAAATTTGAACCATCGGGATTATAAGACTCCCCTTTTAGGATGATGCTATTAAACGCTTCTAAAGACTTGGGGTGTAGCTTCCCTACAGCTTTGTAGGCTAGAGCTTCGCAGAAATGTTCTTCAACATCAGTCGTAGCATATTTAGTAGGGAAGATACCTGTCTTTGCTTTAATGAAATCTATTATGTATTCTTTTTTGTAAGAACCGATGATACTCCCATCGTCTGTTTCCAAGTAAACCCCATTATGACGCACCTCATAGATAACAGCTTTTTGGTCGCCTTTAGAACCTATAGATGTTCTAGTACGCTTTTTCTTAGCGTAAAGACCGATGTCTTTACCGACCCAATCTCTAAGGTTGATTTGCTGTGCATAATGACATTCAGCGTGATACATCTCCCATAGCATCTTTTTGTTTCTAGGAAGAACCTTCTGATAATACCTATGTGCGATTTCATGGATGAATGTCTTGATGAACTCTGCTTTATCCCTACTCATGTACTTCATCGTAATGTTATCTTTAATTCTGTTGTACCAAGCGTACCAGCTTGCTCTACCTAGCTTCTCGACTAATACTACATCTCCATAGAGGGCTTGAGTAAAGTTAGGTGCTAATGAGTTAGTGCATAGGGAGAGGGCTTGAGTGCAAGCCTCTTTCATCTCCTCGACTTTATCTCCACCGAGATTGATTGGGTTCTTTAAAGTAAAAGGACCTACATCTACGGTGTTCTCTCCTTCTTCTCTTAAAGGATTTCGGAGGAGGGTAAGCATATCATCAATATGGTTTCTCCTATCCGAGAACCAAGAAATAGGATTATATCTTGAACGAGGGAGCTTAAGTTTATTTTTAATAGCTCGAACTCTCCTCGACTTGTTTTCGGGAAAGTTGATCTTATGAAACAAGAAATCTGCTAAGTGTACGACATACACCATAGCTTTAACTTCACGAAGCAATGAAGGATCAAACCTTACATTTTCAACGAACTCAATGGCTTCTAGTACAGAGGTGTTGTACTCGTTGTTTCTCATTAGCCCTTGCCATGAGCCTATTTCACATCTTCTTAAATGACTGTAGCTTGCGTATTTTCTCATTTTTATTCACCACCTAATTTTGAACTTAACTTTAATCTGCATATCTTCATTGATGACCTGTTCGGGAGGTCGAGTGTCGTAAGCATAATTAAGCTCATTGACGAGGGAGAATACTTTATTGAGGTGAAACTCAAGTGATCCTGTGGTTAAAATTCGATAATCTTCGGGGTCAGTGAATAAGGGCTGAAAGTAAGTGATAAGCTGACCTTTGATACGGTTCTCCCATTCCTTACCTACACGAATATAAGAGGTCGCTCTAGCATCGAAATTTCCAACCTTGAGAGTTGAGATACGCTCATAGTCCGACATCCCACCTACACCTATAGCTAGGTGGTCGTTGAACATGGTGAACCTTAACCCACATCCTGTGAGTTGTCTCAAGGTTAGTAGCTGAAACTCGGCTGTCTGTACTTGAGTGAATACTTCTGTACCGACATGATCCCACCACATTGCTGTCCATCTAAGATGAGCGTAAGACCGATCTTGGAAAGGCTCACCATCGCTTTCACCATAAGACATAGACCCAATGATGAGTGAGTGGTGTAGTCCTTTAATGTAGTCTGCTCTTAAACCGAGTTGGTATTGGAATACTTGGACATTGCCTCTTTGAAGGGATAGCCCTACTTCGTTAGAGCCGTGTAGTCCTTGCTTATCTCCACCACGATCAGACTCAATGTTTACTACTTGCCCCCAAGCCATGAGGGGAAGCATCACAATAAAGATAAGCAAGACTCTCATTACAGGATCTCTACAGGATAATTTTCAAGTAGGAGTCTTGTAAGAGGACATCGCTTCTTTTTAGCGTGGGTCTGCAAATAAGGAACATGATTTCTATCCTTCTGATGGAGGCTATGAGCTACCTCGCCACAAAATATGATAAGATCAGTAATCGCCTTATGTGAAGCTCTTGCACAGCTAGGTTTAAAACCTAGAGGACCAGACACCATACGCTTTGGCTTCTGATTAAGTAAGCAAGCACCACCTAGAGCTTTACTCGCATTACAGCTTGAACCTTGACAGCGAGTTCTGAAATAAGTTCCTGCTTCGGGGTGTTTGTTTTCCACAGCACGAGCAAGTTGATTTACTTTCTTTTGTAGCTTACGGAGAGCGACTTCAACATCACTTTGAACACGCTTGGTGAAACCATAGTTTCCACTAGCCGCTGTCTTGGTGTTTGCCATTCGACTCATTCCTCTGTAGATCTTCATCGCCATAGCATTGTTGGAAGCGGCGTACTCAAAGAGTTTCTCTGCGTCCCTATCAGTAACTTCTTCTTCGATCTCACTAACAGAAACTCCATAGTGATCTGCGATATGCTTTAGGATCTTTGATTTCTCTTGTGGAGAGATGCTGTTCAGATACCTTGCGTTTTCAGTACCAGATCCTGCTGTCTTACTCATGTATGCAGAAGCTACTCTACTTGCTTGACGCAAAGTGTATCTCGACTTAGCCACCAAATTATCAACTTCTTTTTTAAGTCGTTTGATGTTCTTGTCGGCTTTTTCCATTGCTCTGTAGTAGTGCTCAAGACTAGGGCTGTAGTAGCTACCATGAGTATCTACAAGGCTCTGCTCATTATCTTCTGCTCGCATCCAATTTTGATAGACTCTACGGTCAATCATACCGAGATCGAAAAGACCCTTGATGTCCATGTCCTCGATACATTTCTCAGCCCGATCAATTTGAGATTGGATGTGTAATGACCTTTCAATCAGATCTTCTGATACTTCATGCCTACTCATCTCACCACTCCAAGTCATCAATGATGTCGTAGTGAGCAAGGCGATCAAGAGCAGTCAGACCTGCGTTTGGACTCTCACCCTTCAGTTCTTTTCTGTTTTTTTCAACAACACTAGGGTTAGGAGAGCTACCAGGAGTAGTAACAGAACCCTCATACTCTAAGAATTCTTCGGGTACTTTGCCTTCTGCTTTAGCATCTGCGTACTCTTTTGACCCTTTTTCACCCTTAGAGTATCTTGAATACTTATCGAACTCTGCCATGATGTCCATGTCGTCAATGATCTCATCATCAGCAAACTTAAAGGTAGACTCTTCATCTCCATGAGGGTGGTCATCACGATAGCCACGATAACGAGCTACATCATTGAGTGCCGCATAAGACTGAGAAATCTTGTCCTCAACCCAATCGTCAAGACCTTCCATGCCAATGTCATCAACGATGAAATCAGCCATGTCGCTCATCTCACGAAGGTTCTGTCGGCTCATGTATGAACCCGACTGCTC
>MDTA01060194.1_pt1 | contig 14672 bp, 15 predicted proteins | sample 811151 | NCBI WGS metagenome assembly MDTA01 (sample SAMN05326648, study PRJNA326480) | marine metagenome | isolation source: seawater | place: Indian Ocean: South | collected 2010 | reverse complement strand
TGCTTGTCTTGCTATTTTACCTGTTTCTAAACTTATCTTCTTTCCTGCTATTTCAATTTCCTTCTTGTATACTTTAAACATTTCATTTCCATTTCGTTTCGTTCATTTCGTTCCATTACGTTCTATCTATTTTGACTTTTATTTTCTCAAATTCAATTTCGACAGTACATTTTTGTAAGAATCCATCTTGTTTCTTTTAAGATATTCTAACAATTTTTTTCTTCTATTAACTGCTTTTAACAATCCAACGGATGAATGTTTATCCTTTTTAAACTGTTTTATATGCTTCGAAAGACTTTCAATTTTCTCAGTTAATAACGCTATTTGGATTTCAGATGATCCAGTATCCTTATCGTGGATTGCTAATTCTTTTATTTTTTTGTTCATATTTTATTTTCCTATTATTTATTTGTTTGTTTTATCAAATTTTCAATTTTTTCAGCATATTCAAAAGACTCATCTTTTCTAAAAAGCAGTTTTGGTAAAAATTTTACAATAACCTTTTTAGATAAAATTTTTCTAATTAAAAAAGAATATTCTTTTAATTTCTCAATAACTTCATCAGCATCCTTTCCACCGAGTGGTAAAACATATGCTTTCGCAATTTTTAAATCTTGACTCATTTTTACTTCCGTAACTGTAATCATATTAGTTTCTAAATTCGGCACCTTAGCTTCATTTCTTATAAAAATCATACTCAAAGATTGTTTTATCATTTCACCAACTCTTAACTGCCTTTGGGACATTGGTTTTCCTATTCTGTCTGTCATTATATTGTTCTCTCTTTTGATGTAATACTAAATGCCTCTATAGTATCGTTTTTTTGAAAATCCATATAATCTTTTACCGTAATTCCACACTCTTGACCATTACTGACCTGTTTTACTTGATTTTTTTCTCTAAATATTGTCCCAATTTTTCCAGTATGAATGATTGTTCCATCTCTTATAACTCTAACGTTGGAAGTACTTAAAATTTCTCCTTCCACCACTTTAGATCCAGCCACTTTTCCAGCATTGGATACCTTAAATATTTCTAAAATTTGAGCTGTTCCTGTAATTGTTTCCTGAACATCTGGTGATAATAATCCTGACATTCTTTTTTTGATATAATCTAGAGCTTCATAAATTATGTTATATGAAGAAATTTTAATGTTTTCATTTTCAGCTAGCTTTTTTGCTTCTTTACTTGGCTTAACATTAAATGCAATCAAAACTGCATTTGAAGCCTTTGCTAATGTGACATCTGTTTCAGTTACCATTCCAATATCTGCTAAAATTATTTTAGGTTTTACTTCGTCATGTTTAATTTGATTTATTGCATTCTTAATTGCTTCAGAAGATCCATGAACATCTGATTTAACTATCAAATTTAGTTCATTTGATTGCTTGTCAGTAAAAGCTGACTCTTGACTTGCAAATGATAAAGGATTTTTATTCTCTTTATTTTCTTCAGCTCTATTTTCACTCAAAGTTTTTGCCTCTTTTTCCGTATCAAGTACTAGAAAATCATCCCCAGATTTTGCTGCACCATTAATACCTAAAACTTCTACTGGAGTTGAAGGGGGAGCCTCATCAATATTTTTTCCTTTATCATTAATTATTGCTCTTATTTTACCCCATCTAAGTCCACTAACAAAAAAATCTCCTCTTTTTAAAGTTCCGTTTGTTACAATTATAGTTGCAACTGGACCTCTTCCAGTATCAATTTTTGATTCTAAAACAACTCCAGTAGCTTTTGAGTCAAAATCTGTTTTCAAATCTAAAATTTCAGCCTGCAAAATAATTGCTTCGATAAGTTTATCAAGATTCATTTTTGTTTTAGCTGAGATTTCAACCATTAAAGTATCTCCTGATAAATCTTCAGCAATTAACTCATGTTCAAGTAATTGATTTTTAATTTTTTGAGGATCTGCCTCTTGTAAATCACATTTGTTAATAGCAACAACTATTGGTACATTTGCAGCTTTTGCATGTTTAATTGACTCAACTGTTTGAGGTTTCACTCCATCATCAGCAGCAACTACAAGAACTACTATATCAGTCAATTTAGATCCTCTAGCTCTCATTTCCGTAAAAGCAGCATGGCCTGGCGTATCAATAAAGGTTAATTTATTGGAATCATTTTCAATTTGATAAGCTCCTATATGTTGTGTAATTCCTCCAAACTCTCCTGCAACAACATTTGCACTTCTTAAAACGTCTAGAACAGATGTTTTGCCATGATCTACATGACCCATCACTGTAATTATTGGTGGTCTATTTTTTAAATTTTCTGATCTTGATGCTTTTATCTTTTGTATTATTTCCTCAGCTTTTTCTTCACGTATAGGATTGTGTCCAAATTCTTTAACAAGATATTCTGCTGTATCTGCAGCTAATGTTTGATTTATAGTCACCGTCACTCCCATCCCAAAAAGATGTTTAATTACATTACTAGATTGCTCAGCCATTCTGTTGGCTAACTCTCTTACTGTAATTGCCTCTGGTATATTTATATCTCTTTTTATTTGCTGTAAATTTTCTTTGTTTTCATTTTTAAGTGCATTCTTGTTCTCCTTTTCTCTCGCTCTTTTGACTGAAGCCAAACTTCTTTGACGAGCCTCTATTTCATCACTTAAAGCTCTTGAAACAGTGAGTTTTACCTCCCTTTTTTTTGATCCAGATTTAAATTTTTTTTCCTTACTCTCTACATCTTCTTTTAATCTTTTTGTTGCCCTTTGTTCAGCAAGCTTTCTTTTCTCAAAATCATTAGCAATAGATGGATTTTTTGTTCCTGAAGATGGCTTAAAATTTAATCCTTTATTAAAATTAAATTGTGATTTAAACTTACCGCTTGATCCTGGCGATCTTAGAGGGCTACCTTTTTTTGTATATCTATTTTGTGATTTATCAATCACCACTGAATTTTTACTTTTTGATTTTGCTATTTCAATATTCTTAATTGATTTTTTTGCTGAACCAGAAATTGTTAATTTTGTTTTTTTGTTTTCCATTGCTCATCTCTCAATCTTTGTATGCAATATTTCGAGCCGACATTATTAAATCATCCGCTTCTTGTTTAGATAAAGCAAAATCTTCAAGATAACCTTGAATTTTTACTCTTTCTCCCTTGATAATATCATAACCTCCGGTTAACTCATCCGAAGCTAAATCAGCAAAATCTTCTAACTTAAGAATTTTTTGTTCACCTAAAGTTACCAACATTCCTGGAGTTAATCCCTTTAAATTTATTAAAGACTCTTCAAGTCCTAAATCTTTTATTCTTTTTGAAATATCTTCTTGATCTTTTTCAAAAAATTCATTTGCTCTTTCAATTAATGCTTTAGCTGTTTCTTCTTCAATTCCTTCTATCTTGGATAAATCCTCAGCTTTAGAATCTTTTATATCATCAATAGTTGAAAATCCTTCAGCCACTAACAATTGACCTAAAGTTTCATCAAGTTCTAAATTTTTTACGAAATTTTCTGTTTTTTCTTTAAATTCTAATTGTCTTCTCTCTGAGTCTTCTTGATCAGTCATAATATTAATTTCGTAGTTTAAAAGTTTTGTAGCTAAACGAACATTTTGACCTCTTCTTCCTATAGCTTTACTTAAATTTTCTTCAGTTAGAATTACGTCCAATTTTTTTCTATCAGAATCTACATTAACTCTTTGTACTTCGGCAGGTGAAAGTGCATTTGAAACTAAAATTGCAGGATCTTCTGACCAATTTACTATATCGATTTTTTCACCTTGAAGCTCATTGACAACTGCTTGTACTCTTGAACCTCTCATACCTACACAGGCTCCTACTGGATCTAAAGATGTGTCAACAGCTTTGACACCAATCTTTGCTCTACTTCCAGGGTCTCTCGAAGATGATTTAATTTCAATAAGACCATCATAAATTTCTGGAACTTCTTGAACAAAAAGTTTTTCCATAAATTTTGGGTGTGCCCTTGATAAAAAAATTTGCTGACCTCTTGGTTCTCTTCTAACATCATAGCAATAAGCTTTAATTCTATCCCCAGCTTTTATATTTTCTCTTGGTATTAACTCATTTTTTTGAATGATTGCCTCTGTTCTACCAAGATCAACAATTACATTTCCAAATTCTAATCTTTTAACTATTCCACTTAAAATTGTGTCTTTTTTATCAATAAAATCATTGTATTGTCTTTCTCTTTCAGCCTCTCTAACATTGAAACTTATTACTTGTTTAGCTGTTTGAGCTGCAATTCTTCCAAAATCAAAGGATGGTAAAGGTTGAAAAACCTCATCACCAATTTTTTTGTCTTTATTTATTTCATTTAGATTAATCGCATCCTCAAGTTTAATCTCTGTGTTAGTATTTTCTGGATTTTCAGATATTATCAATTTTCTAAAAATTTCTATATCACCACTATCTCTATTAATAGTAACTTTTATTTCATTGTCTAAACCAAACTTCGATTTTGCTGCTTTAGCTATACCGATTTCCATAGAATTAATTATCAATTCTTTATCGATTGATTTTTCTAAAGCAACAGCTTCAGCTATTCTTAATAATTCTAATTTATCAGCTCTTTTATTTAACATTTTTTATTTTTCCAAAAAAAAATGGGCTGACGCCCATTTTGATAATTCAACAATGTAACTGGAATATATAAAAGTTTTTTAATTATTCAATAAAAACTATTTAGAAAAAATGTTTGATTTATCGGTTTTTTCCCAAGAAAAAGCACCTTCTTTATCCGGTGTTCTTCCGAAATGCCCATAAGCAGCTGTTTTTTCATATATTGGTTTATTTAACTCTAACATTTCTCTAATTCCTCTTGGGCTCAAGTCAAAATTTTCTTTTATTGTATCAACTACGAATTTATTTTTGTCGTGATCTTTATCAAATAAGTCTACATAAATTGAAAGAGGTTTTGAAACTCCAATAGCATAAGCCAATTGAATTAAACATTTGTCAGCAATTTTTGAAGCAACAATATTTTTTGCAATATATCTAGCTGCATAAGCTGCAGATCTATCTACTTTGGTTGGATCCTTGCCAGAAAAAGCACCTCCACCATGTGGAGCTGCTCCACCATAAGTATCAACAATTATTTTTCTTCCTGTAAGTCCACAATCTCCATCAGGACCTCCAATAACAAAATTACCAGTTGGATTTACATAAAATTCTTCCTCTTTAAAACCTTCCATAAATTCTTTTGGTATTGAGCTTATCATATAAGGTCTTAATAACTCTCTAACTTGATCTTGATTTACATCTGCAGAATGTTGTGATGATATAACTACAGATTTAACTCTAGATGGTTTTCCATCTATATATTCAAATGTAACTTGACTTTTTGAGTCAGGTTCAATGTTATTTAATTTTCCTGATTTTCTATCTTTAGCCATTTGACTTAAAATTTTATGTGAGAAATGTATAGGTGCTGGCATCAAAACATCTGTTTCATTACAAGCATAACCAAACATAATTCCTTGATCTCCTGCTCCTTCATCTTTATTTCCTGATGAATCTACACCCATTGCAATATCACTAGACTGGGAATGAAGATGACTTTCTATTTTAGTTGCATCTTTCCAAGTAAACCCATCCTGATCATACCCTATATCTTTTATACATTTTCTAACACTATCTATTAATTCATCTTTTTGAATTTCAGGTCCTCTTACTTCACCCGCTAAAACAACTTTATTGGTTGTTGTAAGAGTTTCACAAGCTACTCTTGAATAAGGATCTCTTGACAAATAAGTATCAACAACCATATCTGAAATTCTATCTGAAACTTTATCAGGATGACCTTCGGAAACAGACTCACTTGTAAAAAGAAAATTTTTTAAATTACTCATTTTTTATCTTATTAAATAATATTATTAAAAAAATATACAATAAAATAAATAAACTAAATATCTTATTTCCATATGTGGAAAAAGGTGTTGGTTTATTATTTCTTCTATCTTCAAAATCGACATAACCATTATCTCCAAAGTTAACTTTTTTTTCAATTAATCCAATTGGATTTATAATTGCAGCTATACCATTGTTAGCTGAACGAATAACATATTTACCATTTTCGATAGCTCTAAAGATACCATGTACAAAATGTTGTTTTGGTCCAATTGATTCACCAAACCAACCATCTTCTGAGATGTTCAAAATAAAATCAAAATTATCATTTTTTGATATTGATCCTGAATAAATTATTTCATAACAAATTAAAGGAAGAATATCTAATTTAAATAAATTATTATTAATAGAAATAACACCTCTTTTTTTTCCTCTTGTATAAGACTGATAATTATTCGTTACAGTTTTGAGTCCTATTTTATTTAAAATTTTTTCTAATGGTAAAAATTCACCAAAAGGAACGAGGTTTATCTTGTTGTAGTTTTTTATCAGATTCAAATTACCATCAAATATTGATAAGGAATTGAAAAATTTTTCTTTTCCATCAACTACTTGCCTGTTGTTAATACCTAGAGCAATAATATGATTTTGGTTAAAATTTTTTCCAAAAATATCTTTATATAAAAATAACTCATCTTGATAAATGTCAGGTATAATACCCTCGGGCCATATAAAGAAAGTTTTTTTATTTGGATCTGGATTACTAATTTTTATTAATTCTTTTAAAACATTCTCAGATTGGTTTTCTTTATAATATCTATCTAAACTTATATTGGATCCAATTATACGTATAGTGGTATTATTAGATACTTCTGGAGAATTAAAAAAATCTCTTTTTATGTTTAATCCATGATAAAAAAAAATAATTGGTAAAATAAGAAAAGCGATACATACCAAAATATTTTTACTTGATTTTTTTAAAATTAAAATCGCCGGAAGAGTGAATAATGAAATAATTAATAGATTTAAAGAATAAGTTCCAATAATTGAAATTATACTTATAAAATTCAACTCTTTGGATAAACTATAGACAATTAAATTCCAAGGGAAACCTGTTAAGATATGACCTCGAATAAATTCTATAACACCAAATAATAATGAAAATAAAAAGAACGCACTTAATATATTTTTAAATCTTATCAAATAAAATATAAATGAAATCAAGCTGTAAAATAATGCTAATAACGCAGGAATAATTATTATAGAAATGGGTATTAAAAATCTGAAATTATTATCAAATGTTAATGAAATGGATATCCAATATAAACTACTTAAAAAATAACCATACCCAAATAGCCAGCCATAAAATAAAAATTTTTTAAATGAAGATTTTTCTAAATTTTTAAATAAAAAAATAAAAAATAAACTAAATGTAAAAAAGTTTATAAGAAAATAATTATATGGTGGTAAACTAAATGAACTTAATACTCCTAACAAAAATAAATAAAGACTATTAATAATTAATTTTTTTTTCAATTTATGTAACTATTTTTGAGATTGATTCAAAAATCTTTTTTTCCTCATTAAGCATCAACTTGTAATCCTTATTTTTAACATGATTAAAACCTAATAAATGCAAATATCCATGAATAAAAATTTTACTAACTTTTTCCTTAAACTTTAATTTTGTAATATTTTTTGGTTTATTCATATAATCATAACTTATTATAATATCTCCTAAATAAACTTCTTTATTTTTTTTTATATTATTATTAAATGGAAAAGATAATATATCAGTATGTTTATTTTTTTTTCTAAACTTATTATTTAATATTTTAATTTTTTTATTATTTGAAAGAAGTATTGTTAAACTTATTTTTTTATTTAAAAATTTATATTTTTTTGGAAAAAATTGACAAATTTTATTAAAAAAAACTTTTTTATTTTTTAATTTTTTACTCCAAGAATTATCCTCAGAAAAAACATTAACTTTGATCATTACTGTTAGAATAAGCTTTAACAATTTTAGACACTAACGGATGCCTAATAACATCGGAATGATCAAAATCTATTACTGAAATTTCATTCAAATGAGATAATAACTTTTTAGATCTTTCAAGTCCCGACATTTTTTTGTTTGGTAAATCTATTTGTGAAGGATCACCATTCACAACAATTTTAGAATTTTCTCCAATTCTTGTTAAAAACATTTTTATCTGAGTATCTGTTGCATTCTGTGCCTCATCTAAAATTGCAAATGAATTTTTCAATGTTCTACCTCTCATGAAGGCTAGTGGGGCTATTTCAATATCTCCTATTTCTATCATTCTTTGTATCTTTTCAAAGTGAAACAGATCATAAAGTGAATCATACAAAGGTCTTAAATATGGATCAACCTTCTCTTTCATATCACCAGGTAAAAAACCTAATCTTTCACCTGCTTCTACCGCTGGTCTAGACAGAATAATTCTCTCAATTTTTTTTTCTAGTAACATTGTTAAACCAATCGCAACAGCTAAAAATGTTTTACCCGTACCTGCCGGTCCTGCTGAAATAATTATCTCACTATCTCTTAAAGCTCTTACATATTCTTTTTGCTTTTCAGATCTTGGAATTATAGATTTTTTGGGAGTTTTAATAATGTCAGTTACATTAGTATTTTTTACTTTTTCATTAATCATAAATTGATCAACAGATGACAAAATATCTTTATTTTCGATACTACCATTATTTAAGTATTGATTTACTAAAAATTGGATAGCATTTTTTACTATCTCATTTTTTTCAATAGATGATTTTATTAAAATTGAGTTTCCTCTAGAATATAATTTAACACCACTTAATTTTTCTAATTCTTTTAAGTTTTTATTAAATTCACCAACAACTCCCATCAGCAAGTTGTTATCATGAAATATTACACTTAAAGTATTATTATCTGAATAAACATATTTTAACGAGGTTTGTATATTCTTGTTTATCAAATTGCTCAAATTTAGGCTACCTTTTGTTTAGATTTTTGAAATTTTTTTCCAATAAGCGTGTTATGATTACTTCTATAAATTTTAACATCAATAATTTTTCCTACATCTTCTTTGTCTCCATCAAATATTACTGGAGTCATATACTCAGATCTACCAAAAAATTTATTTCCTTCTGAAGTTTTGTTTTCAACTAATACATTAATTACATTATTTTCAAGTGATTTATTCATTTCATTCTGATTCACAAATAATTCATTTTGTAGTATTTCAAGTCTATTCATTAACAATTGTTTATCAATTAGTTTTAGACCCGATGATACTGTGCCAGGTCTTGGGCTAAACAAAAATGAAAAAGAATTTATGAATTTTATTTTCTTTATTAGTTTCATAGTTTCTTTAAAATCTTTTTCTTCCTCACCTGGATAACCAATTATGAAGTCACTTGAAAATTTAATTTGTGAATTCTTAATTCTTAATTTTTCATAAACTTCAAAATAATCTTCAATAGTATGTTTTCTATTCATCAATTTTAAAATTTTATTTGAACCGCTTTGAACTGGTAAATGAACTAAGGGCATTAATTTTTCTGAAACACCATAAACATCAATTAAATCATCCGTCATATCTCTTGGATGTGATGTGGTATATCTTATTCGTAATATTTCTGGTATGTTATCAATTTCAAGAATTAAATCTGATAGCCTAAAGTTCTCATTTTTATATGCATTTACATTTTGTCCTAAAAGGACAATTTCTCTTGCTCCATTATCCACAAGAATTTTTGCTTCATCTATTATTTCTTTAAAAGGCCTTGAATATTCTGGACCTCTTGTATAAGGAACAACACAAAAGTGACAAAACTTATCACAGCCTTCCTGAATAGTTAAGTAAGAGGAAACTTTTGTAGAAGAATTTTCTATTTTTTTTAAATAATTAAATTTTGAAACAGGATCAAAGTCTGTCTCGTCAATTTTCTTTTGTTTATCTAAATATTCCTCAATTTTATTATTTAGTTTATGGTAAGCTTGAGGACCGATTACAAAATCAATATACGGTTCTCTTTTCAACATTTCTTGGTTTTCTGCTTGTGCTACACATCCTGCTACTATAACAAGTGGTTTTTTTTTTTGCTTAAAATTTTCTCTTACTCTACCTATTTCATGATAAACTTTTTCTTTTGCTTTATCTCTTATATGGCAAGTGTTTAATAAATAACAATTTGCTTCTGAAAGATTTTCTGTTTTGTTAAATCCAATTTTTTTAACAGTATCAAATATTCGATTAGAATCGTATTCATTCATTTGACAACCAAATGTTTTTATAAAAATTTTTTTACTCATTTTTTTGAATTTACTTTTACTCCGTATAATTCAAGTTTATGATCTACTAATTTGTAACCATGTTTTTCAGCAACTTTTTTTTGCAATTTTTCAATTTCATCATCAACAAATTCAATTATCTCACCAGTTTTAACATCAATTAAATGATCATGATGTCCTTCGTTTAATTCTTCATACCTAGCCTTCCCACCTTTAAATTCATGTTTAGTTAGAATACCAGACTCCTCAAACAATTTTACAGTTCTGTAAACAGTGGCGATACTAATCTTAGGGTCAATCTTAGAAACTCTTTTATAAAGTTCATCTACATCAGGATGATCAGATGACTCAGACATTATTTTTGCAATTATACGTCTTTGATCTGTTAACTTAACACCTTTAGATAAGCATTTTTGTTCTATTGTTTCTGACATAGTTAATTTTAACTCAAATAAATAGGATTAATCAAATTTTTTTTAACTTTAAATTTATCACAAAGGCTTGGTATATTTTCGTATTTAACATCATTTTTTTCATTAAAATCCCTAAAACTAAAACAATAATAATCAATTTTATTGACTAAATGTATAGCTTTTACAATTGAAAGAGAATTTCTTATTCCTGCGAAACTCCCTGGACCCCTGTTGACATAAATTTTAGCAATTTTATCTAAATTTAAACTCTTTGAAGTTAAAAATTCTAAGATTAGTAATGTCAATTTTTCATAATTTATTTTGGTATTTTCATGAGTAATACTATAATTAATATCATTATTTATGATCATAAATAAAATTTTCTCATTCGTAGCATCTATAATCAGCTTATTCATTTTACAATTTTTTTTATCCAATTCTATTTCAGCTGAAAAAAATATCAAATATTTTTCAAATGATAACGGTACATTATCTTTAATGTACCATCGATTTAATGAAAATAAATAACCTTCAACTAATATTCGAATGGAAGTTTTTCACGAACAAATGCAAATAATAAAAAATTCAAATTATGAATTTTATGATCCCGAAATTTTCATTACTGAATTTGATAAACGAAAAGATAATAAAAAAGTTTTAATTACAATTGATGATGGATTTAAATCTTTTTATAATGAAGCTTGGCCTTATTTAAAAAAAAATCAAATTCCTTTTATTCTTTTTATTTCAACTGAACCAGTTGGTAAAAATGGTTATATGAACTGGGACGAAATTCGTGAAATTGAAAAATCAAAACTTGGATATATTGGCCATCATTCTCATACACATGAATACCTTATTAATATGAGTGATGATCAATTCATCGAAGATATTGAAACTTCATCAAGAATATTTAAAGATAAATTGGGTTATGTGCCCTCAATATTTTCTTATCCATTTGGTGAATATTCATTATTTATGAAAAATTATATAATTAAAAACTTTGATTTAGCATTTGGTCAACATTCAGGGGTTATCGATTTAAATAAAGATAAATTTGAATTACCAAGATTTCCAATTAACGAAAAATATGGTGATTTAGATAGATTTAAATCTTTAATAAATTATTTTCCCTTAGAATATAAAAATCTGAAACCAGAAGAAAAAAAAATAAACATTGTTGGAAACCCTCCAATATTAACAATAGAATTTTTTGAAAATCAGCAAAATATTAAAAATATAAATTGTTATTCAAATGATGGCGGAAAATGGAATAAGCCAAAGTTGGAAATTAAAGATCAAACATTAACAATAAATTTCAAAGAAAAATTTCTACCCAGAAGAGGGAGAATTAATTGTTCTTTAAATGATAATGGAAAATGGAGATGGTTTGGAACGCAATTCACTATAGTAAAAAACTAAATTAAACTTTCAAGCTCAATGCTTGATGGTAACAATCTTGCGTCATCAAAATCTCTTAGGTTATTTTGTTTTATAATCTTTTGAAGAACATCAACATATTGCTCTCCAGTTTCTGCATATTGATCTAAATGATTTGATAAGGTAATACTATCTAGTTCTCTACCTGAATCTCTCAATTCAGCTCTAGCTAATCTAAAATTTTTATACGAGGAATGTGTATTCAAATTTCTTTGATATGCTCTTACGGAAGCTTGCAAAACATTAAATCTCATAACTTTGTGGCCTTGATCTTTATCAGCTTTTTTAGGTTTTAATCCTTCTCCTGACCAAGTCCATTGACCAAAGAGAGCATTACCCTCTTGTGCAAATCTTGATGTACCCCAACCCGTTTCTTTTGCCGCTTGAGCCAATGCCAATGAAACTGGTATTTCGTCCATTCTTATTTTCAGGATTGATAAATCTTTTGAAACAACACCATATTGTTTGTATTTACTGTCTAACCATTTTTTTTCTAGATTTGTATTTTTATTTTTATTGATAATACTAAATAGTCTTTTTCTATCTAACCGTATATTGTTATTTTCTTTCAAAATTAATGGTAAAACAATCTGAATAAAAAGCTCTTTTCTCTGTTTTGTGTTCTCTATCATTTTTATTTCTGCTGGAAGCAAAGTCAAAGCTACAGGTTTAACTAATTTTTTTTTTCTTACATCATCTAATTTATAATCAGTTTCTTTAAAAAGTTGTTTAATTGTTGAAGCATCAAGCCTCACAGTATCAGTTTCGAGATCATTTAAATTTAATATATCAATTAATAAATCTCTTTCATCAAGTGTCTGATTTTCATTTTGAGGACCAAGAGTTTTTTTGTTTAAAGTGTATGCTAATACTGATTTTGAATTATTTTGATATTCTTCAGGATTCAAAAAATTACTATTTGCAAAATTAATAATAATTGGAAAAGCATAAAAGAAGAAAATAATAGCAACGCTACTTAATACCATCCTTACTAAAGACCCAAGGTTATTCTCTTTAATGAGTCTAATTACTTTTATATTTTTGTTTTTTAAATATTTTTTCATATCTTAGATAGCAACTACTTCTTTAACTTCGGGCAAATAGTGACATAAAAGATTTTGAACACCTTGCTTAAGTGTCATTGTTGAGCTAGGACAACCAGAGCAACTTCCTTGCAACTGGACTTTCACGATACCATCTTTAAATTCTTTAAACTTAATATCTCCTCCATCCTTTGCAACCGCAGGTCTTATTTTTTCATTTAAAATTTTTACTATTTTTTTTTCTATTTCTTTTAGGTCTTTATTATTTTCATTTAAATCATTTTCAATTACACATTCATTTCCAGATGAATAAAAATCATTAATTAATGAGATTATAATATGTTTTAGCTCATCCCATTCAATGTCATCATATTTATTGATTGATATAAAATCTTTACCCAAAAAAATACCTTCCACACCTTGTACAGATAGTAAATTTCTTACTAACTCATTATTTGTTTCATCTTTATTTGTTACTTCATATGATCCATGATTAGATACAATTTTCCCTGGTAAAAATTTTAAGGAATTTGGATTTGGTGTTATTTCTGTTTGTACAAACATAATTTATATATAACTAATAATTTGAAAATTTAAACTCGATAATGCAATGTTATCTAAAAACCTACAATTTCATGAATTTTTTTAATTTTTTTTGAGGCAATTTCATTAGCTCTATTATATCCATCATCAAGGATATTATCCAAAAAATCTTTTTCACTTAATAATCTTTTAATTTCATTCGAAATTGGATAAATTTTATCAACTAGAGCTTGTGATAAATTTTCTTTGAATTCTGAAAAATTTTTTCCAGAAAAATCATTTAAAACTTTTTCTAAACTTGAATTTGTTAAAATGGTATATATCCCAATTAGGTTTTTTACCTCGTCTCTATTATCTAACTCGTTTTTATTTGATGGCATTGGCAAAGTATCAGTTTTTGCTTTTTTGATTTTATTAACAATTTGATCCTTACTATCTGTCAAATTAATTCTACTAAAATCTGACAAGTCTGACTTGCTCATTTTCTTTTTACCATCTTTAAGGCTCATTATTCTTGAAAATTCTTTTTGTATTAAAGGTTCTGGTAACTTAAAAAAATCATCAACTCCAAAATCATTATTAAATTTTAAAGCTATATCCCTACATAGCTCCAAATGTTGTTTTTGATCATCACCAACTGGCACATGAGTAGAATCATATAATAAAATATCTGCAGCCATTAAAACAGGATAGGAATATAAGCCAACACTTGCTTTTTCTTTGTCTTTTCCAGCTTTTTCTTTAAATTGTGTCATTCTACTCAACCAACCTGTTTTTGCAGTACAACTTAAAATCCATGCTGCCTCAGAATGAGCAGACACTCTAGATTGATTAAAAATAATACTTTTTTTTGGATCAATACCACTAGCAACAAAGGTTGCTACCGTCTCACGAATATTATCTCTTAAATCATTTGGATTTTGTTTAACAGTTATTGCATGAAGATCAACAACACAAAAAATACATTTATTTTCTTTATTATTATTTAATTCTACAAAGTTTTTAATGGCCCCTAAGTAATTTCCTAAATGAAGATTACCTGTTGGTTGAACACCTGAAAAAATTTTTTTTAACATATTTTAATACTTTAATTTAAGATCTTGATAATTA
>MDTA01210124.1_pt1 | contig 14675 bp, 9 predicted proteins | sample 811151 | NCBI WGS metagenome assembly MDTA01 (sample SAMN05326648, study PRJNA326480) | marine metagenome | isolation source: seawater | place: Indian Ocean: South | collected 2010 | reverse complement strand
CGAAGGGTGCACGGCTCATGCTTTCGACGCCACCGGCGACCATCACGTCACCATGGTCTGCTTCGATCATGCGTGCAGCAATGTTGATGGCCTCCAGGCCCGAAGCGCACAGCCTGTTGACGGTCGCGCCCGGAACGGAGGTGGGGAGGCCTGCCAGCAAGGCGGCCATTCGAGCCACATTCCGGTTGTCCTCGCCCGCCTGGTTGGCGGCACCCATGTAGACCTCATCGATGATGGCCGGATCAATGCCCGCCCGGCCGACCGCTTCACGGATCGCCAGAGCAGCCAGATCATCGGGGCGAATGGAGGACAGTCCACCTCCATAGCGCCCAAAGGGGGTTCGAACAGCGGAAATGATTGCAGCGCGTCTTGCCATGATGGCTGGATTCTACGAGATGACCTCGATTGAGGCGAAGATGACCGTGTGGCTGTTAGGCTGCAGGGTGTCGTGACAGGTATGGAGATGACGGGGTGCTCTCGAGAGCGGAACAGATTCAGTCGATCTACCAGCAGGCCATCCAACTGGATGGAACTGAACAGTCACGATATGTCCTTGAAGCCTGCGGAGATGATCAGTCGCTGTTGATGGAAGTCCGCCGACTTCTTGCCAACGACCTCGCCGATCAGACTGTGATCGATGCCGAAGAACAGGTCTCCGTCGCATTGCCTCAGCAGATCGGTCGATATCGGGTTCGTCGACTGCTGGGCACCGGTGGCATGGGTGCCGTGTATGAGGCGATGCAGGACAAGCCGCGTCGCAAGGTCGCCGTCAAGGTGATGCGGAACGGATTGTCTTCTCGCAAGGCCTCACGGCGATTCGAGTACGAATCCCAGATTCTCGGCCGTCTCTCTCACACCGGTATCGCCCAGGTGTTCGAGGCGGGAACCTATGACGACGGCACAGGTGGTGTTCCCTACTTTGCGATGGAGTACATCGCCGGTGCCAAGACGATTCAGGAATATGCCCTTGAACGTCCATTGGATCGCCGCCAGATTCTGGAGTTGTTCATCCTGGTCTGTGATGCCGTTCATCATGGTCACACGAAAGGGGTGATTCATCGAGATCTGAAGCCAGGCAACATCCTGGTGGATCGTGACGGTAATCCGAGAATCATCGACTTCGGTGTGGCTCGCGCCACCGATTCCGACATGGCCGTCACGACGCTTCAGACGGATGTCGGTCAGTTGATCGGCACCATCCAGTACATGTCGCCGGAACAATGTGAAGCTGATCCGGACATTCTGGATACACGCAGTGATGTCTATGCGCTCGGTGTCATCCTCTTCGAGCTGCTCAGTGGGGAGTTGCCCTACGAACTCAAGACGGTTCCGGTCTTTGAAGCGGCGAGCATCATTCGGGAAAAGAGCGCCAAGCGTCTGAGCACGCTTGATCGTGGACTTCGTGGAGACCTCGAGACCATCGTTGCCAAGGCGATCGAGAAAGATCGCGATCGTCGATACCAGTCCGCGCTGGAGCTGAAGCAGGATATCGAACGGTATCTGCGTGGAGATGCCATCGAGGCAAGACCGCCGAGCATCGCCTATCAGCTGCGACTGCTGACGCGTCGAAACAAGGCCATCGTGACGACGGTGGTTTCAATCCTGATCGTTATGATCGCCGCCACGATCTGGAGCCTGCTTGAACGGAGCCGGGCACTTCATGCCAAGTCCCAGACCGCGGCTGCCCTGGTCGAGGCCGAGGCGTCGCGCAAGGCGGCCGAACTGGAGGCCCTGCGATCAGAGAAAGTGGCGGGCTTCCTCAAACATCTCGTTTCGATGGCCAGTCCAAAGGTCGCTCAGGGTGAGCTGCTCACCATGAATCAGATTCTTGACCGCACCAGTGCGGACGTTGATGAACAGTTTGCTGACCTGCCGCTCGTGAAGGCGCAGATCAGGAACATGCTTGGATCGCTCTACTTCAATCAGGGCAGAATTCCCGAAGCTGAACGGAATCTCAGGGATGCCATCACGTTGATGGAAGCGCATGAATTGGATGACATCGAGAAGATTCTCGAAACAAGACTGCTTCTGGTCGATCTTCTGATCCTGTCGGAGCGTCTGGACAATGTAGACAACTTGTCCGAATCGCTGCTGTCCGAATGTCGCACACGTCTTGATGAAGATTCACTGGTGACCTTGCACGCGGTCCAAACGCGCATGGCCTATTGCTTCAAGATGGCCCAGTACGAGGATGCTCAGATTCTCATCGACGAGCTGTCCGAAGGGTATGCACGCCTCCTCGGGCCCGACAGTGAAGAGGCCTTGACGATCCGGGGCTATGAATTGGGCATGCAGGTGATGCATGCCGTGATGTCCAGCTCCTCGGAAACCAAGGCCGAGTTGATGGAACAGTGCAAGGCTGATTACGAGGTGTTGAAGAACACGTGTGAACGCAGGCTGGGTGCACGTCATCCCGTAACCCTCGAGGCTATCCTCAGCAGTGGTATTGTCGAGTATCTGGCTCAGGACATCGTTGCAGCTCAGGAGACGCTGTCGGGTGCCGTGAAGGATGCGAAGCTGGTGCTTGGTGAGAATCATCCCAAGACCCTGGAGGCCCAGACGTACATCGGTCAGATCCTGCTCATGCTCGGGAACATCGACGACGCCAAGATCAATCTCGAGGAAGCCCTTGAGGGGTTCGAGCGGACGACCGGCCTGGAGACGCCCACGGCTCAGACGACAGCCGGAGCTTTGGCGAACATCTATCTGTCAGAGGAAAACTACGAGGAGTCCATCCGGATTGCAAAGGGTGTGACGCAGGCACTGGATCGACAGCTTGGTCCAAGTCATCCTTCCACGGTTCAGGCTCGAGCGGTGTATGCGGCGGCATTGTGCATGGGGGGTCGACTGGACGAAGATCGAGCAACGGTCAGGCAATCCATCCAGGATCTGTCCTCGATGTTCGACAGCCTGGATTCCCGCGTAATCAATCAGCGGCTGACGCAGGCTGTTGGTTTTCTCATGCTGGAGGAAGACGAGGACATCGAAGAAGGTGTGAGATTGCTGAATGGCATTCTCGAGGAACAGTTGGCAGTCAATGGGCCGGATGACGAGAACGCTGTGAATATCCTGCTGTATGCGATGAGACATGCTGGCAAGACCTCTCAAATCAACCCGTTCCTCGAATGGCTTCGCATGCTGCATGATCGTGTCAGGAAGAATCACGGTCCCGAAGACAAATGGCTTCTGAGTTGTGCCAAGTCAGCCTGCTTCATCGTCTGGGAAACCGAGGGTGAGCATGACGAGGTCGTTGATCCGATCATCGAGGATCTCACTTCCAGGGTGAGGGCCCTTGAATTGGAGGATCCAAAGGTTGAACTGGACCTGAATTTTGCTCGTGTGATCCTGCTTTCGCGATCTGGAGCATCTGAGAAGGCCCGCGTACTGGCAGAGAGCACGCTGCAACGTGGCCAAGGCCACCTTCCGGAAGACGATCGACTGATGCGATCGTTGCAGGAGTGGATTTCAGACAATCCTTGAATCGTCTGGTGCTACCATGTGCGATCACCAGATAAGGGAGTTCCCATCATGTTCGTCCGTACTGCTTCCGTATGCCTGCTCGTCATTGGCCTGTGCACGGCCCTGGCCATGGCTTCAGTCAACAGCAAGTGTCCGATGACCGGCAATGACGTGAAGCCGGGCATCACCATGCAGATGCATGGCCAGCCCATCGGGTTCTGCTGCAAAGGTTGTCTGGCACGCTTCCAGAAGCTGAGTCATTCCGATCAGCATGTCAAGCTCGACGAGCTGGCCCGGAAGATGGCGGAAGAACGCAAGGCTGCTGAAGACCAGAAGTCCAAGGGGGAAGCGGCGTCATTCAAGGAAGAGTTGATCCTGAGCCGTGCGTACATCCTGCCCACCTGTCCTGTCACAGACAAGCCCTTGACGGGTGACAAGGTCGTGACGCAGGTCATCGATGATCGGGAAATCTCGTTCTGCTGCCCCTCCTGCATCCAGAAGTTCCAGGCGGATCTCCCGAAGTACAACACCAAGATCAATGATGCAATCATCAAGCAGCAGCTCCCGGCGTATCCGTTGAAGAACTGCCTGGCCAGTGGGCGACCCATCGATGTGAAGAGTACGCCGACCAACATGGTCTACGGCAATCAGCTCATGCGTTTCTGCTGTGGAGGCTGTGCCGCCTATGTTCAACGTGATCCCGCCTTGCTGATGAAAGCCATGACGAAGCTGGATGCCGGTTATACGGCCAAGCAGATGCCGGGCTACAAGCTGGATACCTGCGTTGTCAGTGGTGAACCATTGGAAGACAAGACCGTCAATCTTGTGATCGGTGGTCAGCTTGTCCGACTCTGCTGCACAGGCTGTGAAAAGAAGTTCAACAGCAGTCCGCGGGCCTACCTTGCCAAGCTCAAGCCCTCGGGGCAGACCGCCAAGGTCGAGGACTGATTCCGCGATCTCAATTCGCAGATTGACGGTCCGTTCCGTTCAACTGTTGGAGCAACAGTGATCTGATGGCGCGTGATTCTTCACGGGATCGGATCCGATCCTCCTGTGAGACCAGTTCTCCGGCGGGCTGATTCGATCCATTGCCGCGATTCGTCATCCAGTCCCTGATCATCGGCGAGACGGATTCGAGCGCCATCGCCTGCTGCTGCCGTCTTGCTGCCGCCTGGGACCGTGTCAGGGTGTTCCAGATCTTGAGGCGTCCATTGCCGTCGATTGAAATCAGTCGATTGCCGTCCGGAGAGAAGGCAAGCTGGGTGACTTCGACATCGTGGTCACGCAATGTGAAGATGAAATCACCCGTTCGAGTGTCGTGAAGCAGAATGTTTCTGCCATCGACCGATGCGATGCGATCAACGGATGGATCGATGTCCCAGGTGTCCAGATCCGCCACATTGCCGGCGAGGTTGGCGCCCTGTTTCCAGGTCATTGTTGCCCATGTTCTCAGGGAATCATCTTCGCCCGTTGCGACGAGGACATCTCCCTCCGGCGACCAGTGCAGGGATCTGATGGCGGACAATCCCGTCGGCAGGGAGACGAGTTGATCTCCAGTCGTCATGGCTCTGATTCGAATGGAACCATCCTGGAGTCCGGTTGCGATCCTGGTCTCGTCCGGAGAAATCGCCATGGCAAGAACCGGCGACTGATTGATGATCAGATTGCGGTCATCTTCACGACCGCTCTGACTGTCCCAGAAACGGACGGTGCCATCATTTGACGAAGAGATGAGTCGGGCGCCATCCTGGCTGAAGATCAGTTCACTGATCGGTTGGTCATGGCCAGTCAGTGTTCCAACCAGCTTCTCGTCGATGACGTTCCACAAGCGGATATCACCGGTGCCGTCAGCCGTGGCGAGTCTCGTCCCCGTGGTATTCATGGCGATCGAGCTCACGGCTTCATTGTGGCCCTGAAGGGTGGCTCGCGTCCGTCCCGTCATGGCGTCAATCAGCCTGATGTTGTTCTTGTTGTCGGGCAACACCAGCAGTCCAGTCGTGGAATCGAGAAGAATGGGTGTGTTGTTCCACCAGGCATGCTCTTCCGAGAAGAGAACGTTGCCATCATGAAGATTCCAAAGTCGAATCGTGTTGTCTCTCGATGTCGAAACAAGACGACTCCCGTCTGAAAGATGTGTCAGCGAGATGATTTCACCGTCATGACCCTGCAGTTCAGCCAGCACCAGGCCACTGTCGAGATCCAGTATCTGGATGTCACCATCCCGTGTGCCGTTGACAAGCCACGGCATTCCGGGTGTGAATGCAATCGAGGTCGCGACGTTGTCCTCGAGATCGACCTGTTCGATTCGAGGAAGATCGCTGGCCGACCACAGTCTTGGCCCATCCCTTGAAACGGCCAGTATTCGAGTGTCATCATCAGCGAACGCAACATTCGTGATCGCCGAGTTGTGATGACCGATGCTGTAGCTGGCGGGGTTGGCTTCGGCAAGATCCCAGATCGTCAGGTTGCCCGTCGAATCTGCTGTGGCCAGCTTGGACCCATCACTGGAGAACGCCGTTGCTGTGGGGGAGTCCACCTCGAGAACCTTGTCAGCACTGTTCTCGTCAAGAAAGGTGATGTTCAGTTCTCTGGCATCGTTGGATGTGGCCAGGATGGACCAGTCATCGGTCATCGACCAGGCGCCGTCCAATGCGGCGAGCACGTCACCTTCCTGAAGATCGAGAATGGTGTTGGAATTGGTCTTGTTCATCACCAAGAGCGCATTGCCATCCGGACTGAATGTCATGGAGTGAATGGCATTGACACCACTTCTGATCTTCTGGATCTGTCGCCCTGTGAGCAGATCCCAGATATAGACATCACCACCAATCGTTGCCGTGGCAAGACGAATTCCACTTGAGTCGAATTCCGCTGCTGTGACGGCCAGTGGATGATTCAAGGGTTCGATCTGTGATTTGGACCCATCGACATTGAGAAGATGGACCTGCTCGCGATCGATGGCGGCAAGACGGAGCCCGGTCATGTCGAGCGTGGTCTTGTTCGAACCATCCGGAAGCTCGACGTCCGCAATCGTACGGGCGGTGCTGCTGTCAATGATTCTCAATCTGGAATCCGGAATGCCATACGCCAGTCGCCTGCCATCACCGCTGAAGACCCATTCAGGTGAACCCGAGGGAACGATCGGCAGAGTCGTGATCACGCGAGCCTGTCGTGTGTCCACCAGAGGCCGTTCGCCAGCGGGATCTCCCAGAAGGGCGGTCTTGCCATCCGGGGAAAACAGTACGGCCTCGGGATCCTGATTCGGTGTCGACAATCTGACCATCGGATCGGGTTGGAAGTTGTCATGGTTCGCTGCGGAATTCCAGGTGGAGAACGCGACAGGCGACATGGTGAAGACGAGATCCGATTCGGGACTGACGACGGCACGAACCAGACGATCATCCGGTGTGATGAGATTCGCCAGACTGCCCTCGGCCTGTGCCCAGAGATACTGCCATTCGAAGGGGCGACCATTGGCATTGCCCTCAGCGGCCATTCGCAGGCGGTATCTCGCATCAAGGCCTTCGCCTGCATCCATGGCATCTCTGGCATTGTGCAGGTTGGAGGTATAGGTCGCCTGTTGCAGATAGAGGAGATCACGCTCCATCTTCTCGGCTCGTGCTCTTGATTCTGATTCGGCGACTTCGGCTCGTCGCAGCGCTTCCATGTAGGTGATCTGGGCTTCCTGAAGTTCCTGATTGACCTGTTCCCGTTGAGCCTGCTGTTCGGTCAGATCACGCTGGGCGCTTCTTGTTTCTGCCAGCAGAACAAGAGATACGTTCAAGCCTGCAAGCAATGTGATGAAGACGAACGCCGCAGCAAGGACACCACCACGATTTCTTCTCAGGAACTTTCGAATTCGATAGGCAGAGGTTTCAGGCCCTGCGATCAGAACATCGCCATTGATGTAGCGTCGAAGATCCTCTGCCAGTGCGACGGCGGATTCGTAGCGTTCCTCCCGATCTTTCCTCAACGCCTTGAGCGGAATCCAGTCGAGCTCACGTCGGAGCATGCTGATCAGGTCCGCAGGCCTTGTCATGCGACGAGTAGCCACCTTGGACGCTTCTCCCCCGAGGGAAAGAAGCCGGGTGCTGGGCTTGGGTGGTGTTTCTTCCTGGATGATCCTGCAGAGTTCACTGAAGCCCGCTTTTCTCATCTGGATTGATTCGAAGGGGAGCGCACCGGTCACCAGTTCATAGATGATCATGCCCAACGAATACACGTCACTGCGTGTGTCGACATCGACCGCGCCCAGATCCGCCTGCTCCGGACTCATGTATTCAGGTGTTCCGATGAGCTGTCCAGTCTCCGTACAGAATGACCGTTCAGTCAACTCCATGCTCGTGGCCTTGGCCACTCCGAAGTCGATGACCTTGGGTCGGGGATTCCCGTCGACATCCATCGAAACGAGAATGTTCGAAGGCTTCAGGTCCCGATGGATGATGCCCTTCGTATGGGCATGCTGAACCGCGGCACAGATCTCGATCATCAGCCTGAGACGCTGAGTCGTATCCAGTCGATGTTCATCGCAGAATTTCGTGATGGGGACGCCTTCGACGTATTCCATGACGAAGAAGGGTCGTCCATCGTCAGTCGCGCCAGCGTCATAGACCGTTGCGATTCCAGGATGATCGAGAATCGCGAGTGCCTGTCGCTCTGCCTCGAAGCGGGTGATGACACCGACGGTATCCATGCCCGGCTTGATGATCTTGAGCGCCACTTTTCTGCGGACGGGAGTCTGCTGCTCCGCCAGATAGACGATTCCAAATCCTCCCTCTGCGACCAGTGAAAGGATGTGGTAATGGCCAACCTGATCACCGTGTTCGAGTCTCAGGTGAGGGGGGAGATCGATGCTTTCCTCTTCGCTGTTGCCCAGTCGAATGGTCGGCGTATTCGTCTCCGGCAGGTTGTATTCATCCCGTCGTTCCACGAGCCAAGGATACCAGTGGAATTGTGGCCCAGCCGTGTGAAAACACCGCTGCTATTCAGCTGGGTGGGCAGAAACGGCCTGTTCCGGTCATTTGCTCGAGTGATTCCATAGCCGTCGTCACAACCGGTTTGCCGATATTCAAAATCCACTCGAAGGGACCTCGTGGATAGTTCACACCAAACCGCATCGCGATATCGATATCCGCTTCTTCTCCAACGCCGTCTGCGTGAGCCCACATGGCTTCATTCAAAAGACCACAGAGGATCCGGGTGAAGATGACCTGTTGGATGGGTTCTGCTGTTGCATCGGTAGCCAGTTCGGTGAATGCCGAGATGGCCGACATGTCCGCCTGGCTGACCGTGTTCGCGTCATGTCCGGATCGAACGATGGGGACCGGACTTTCGCCTGACCAGTCATAGACCCCTGCGCCGGTCTTGCGTCCAAGATTGCCTTCAGCAACCAACTGTTCCTGAATGAGACTCGGCATCAGTCTGCTGGGTCTGTTCCAGCTTTCCCAGACGGTTCTAGTCGTGGCACAGTTCACATCATGCCCGATGAAGTCCGTCAGCTCGAATGGGCCCATTCTGAATCCACCCAGTTCCTTCATCGTGTTGTCGATCATCTTCGGATCGGCCAGACCATCTTCGAGACATCGAAAGGCTTCGAGGTAGTAGGGCCGTGCAACCCGATTGACAATGAACCCGGGCGTATCCGCTGCACGGGCCACCTGCTTGCCCCAGCTGGCTGCGATCTCCGCGGTGCGATCGGCAATCGATTGATCGGTGTCCCGTCCCTTGATGATCTCCACCAGCTTCATGATGGGCGCTGGGTTGAAGAAATGCATGCCACAGATCCGCGCCGGTACCCCGAGTCGCTGACCGAGTTCCGTGACCGGAAGCGAAGACGTGTTGGTCGCGATGATCGAATCCTGAGGCAGACGATCGAGGAGAGGTTGCATCGCATCGACCTTGGCATCCAGATCCTCGACGATGGCCTCCAGAAGAATCTCGCAATCCGAGAGATCGTCGGCGTTGCCCGTGGCGTGTAGTCGGGCCATGGCGTGCTCGGCGTCCTGTGCATCCAGTCGACCCTTGTCGACGGAGCGTTGCAATCGACTGCCGATTCCATCAATGGCCTTGTCGACGATGTCCGTGTTCCGATCCAGCAGCTTGACCTGCCAGCCATGCGTGGCGGCGACCTGTGCAATTCCAGCACCCATGGCACCGGCACCCAGGACTCCAAGCGTATGTTCAGTGGTCATGTTCTATTCACCGATGAAATTCGGAGCTCTCTTTTCAAGAAAAGCCGTCACGCCCTCGAAATGATCCTTCGTTTTTCCTGCCGTGTCCTGTGCGTAGGCTTCGGCTTCGAGTTGTTCATTCAAAGAGCGTTCCATGGACTCGTTGAGCAGACGTTTCGTCAAGGCCAGCGCTCGTCCGGGAAGTGAGGCGAGTTGAGCGGCAAGCGCAGCTGTTCGCGACTCGAGTTCATCTGCAGAGACCATTTCATTGACGAGTCCGATCCGGAGGGCTTCTTCAGCCTTGACTTTCCGTCCAGTCAGGCACAGTTCCATGGCTCGGCCCAGACCGACGAGCCTTGGGAGCGTCCAGGTGCTGGCGGAATCCGGAACCAACCCGACGTTGACGAACACCTCGATGAATGCTGCGTGTTCCGAGGCGATTCGAAGGTCGCAGGCCAGCGCCAGGCTGCAGCCTGCACCGGCGGCGACACCATTCACCGCAGCGATGACCGGTTTGTCCATCGAGCGGATGATCTTGATCATCGGGTCGTATCGTCTGCGAAGATCATCACCCAGTTCCGGTACGTGGCCGGGTACGTACTTCTCCTTGAGTTCATCGAGATCCTGGCCACTGCTGAACGCACGGCCTGCACCCGTGATCACGATGACCCGTACGGAGGGGTCCTTGCTGGCGGCTTTCAGGGCAGAGATCATCTCTCCACTGAAGACATCGTTGAACGCGTTCAGGACGTCAGGTCGGTTGATCGTGATCGTCATCACGTGATCAAGGGTGGTGATGGCGATCGTCTGATGGTCTGTTGCTGTACTGGTCATCGGTTTGTGTGCTCCATCAGCGTCCTTTGTAGGACGGCTTTCGTTTCTCGACAAATGCGGACATGCCTTCCTTCTGATCTTCAGTATCGAAGAGCATGTAGAAGAGTTTTCGTTCGTATTCGAGGCCCTGGCTCAGTGGGAGCTCATTGGCCTTGAGAACGGCTTCCTTTGCAGACCTGAGCGCGACAGCAGGCTTCGTCGCCATCTGCTGGGCCACCTTCAACGCCTCGCTGAACCAGTGTTCGGAGGGAACGACTCTGCTGACGAGACCATGTGCCAGGGCTTCTCTGCCTGTCAGAAATCGACCGGAGAGCACGACGTCCATTGCGAGCGCCTTTCCGACGGCATGGGTCAATCGTTGAGTGCCACCGGCGCCGGGCATCACACCGATGTTGATTTCCGGTTGGCCGATTCTGGCGTTTTCCGAGCAGACGATGACATCGCAATGCATCATCAGCTCGCAGCCACCTCCAAGGGCGAATCCGCTGACGGCGGCAACAATCGGCTTCTTGATGCGCTTGATGCGTTCCCATTGGGCAAACTGGTCACGGCTCGCCATGTCGCTCACTGTTGCAGTCGCCATGTCTCCAATATCCGCACCAGCAGCCCAGGCTCGCTCGGAGCCTGCAAGCAGAATCACATTGATGGAGTCGTCTGCGTCGTAGGCTTCCATCATCTGTGCAAGATCGGTCATGAGGTTCAGATTGAGGGCATTGAGCACCTTGGGGCGATTGATGCGAATGACAGCAACTGCGCCATGGGTTTCCGTCAAGAGGTGGGCTTCATCAGTCATGCTCGGACGTCTCCGCGTGGGATGAGTGCCGTGAGGCACGTTGGATGATGCGTTGAAGTACGGATTTTGGAAGGACCCGTTGAACCTGGCGTCCTCTTCCGAGGAGTCGATCGCCGTCCCAGGCAGTCACCTCGCAGATCACGCCGTCCTTGTCGACCTGCACGGCCTCGGCTTGGACACGGATCACATGGCCAATGGGTGCTGGGGCGAGGTGGTCGATGCTGAGGTGGGCACCGATGCCTTCCTCCTCGTCTTCCAGATGAGGTGCGAGGACCTTTCTGGCAGCGAGTTCCATGTGATGGGCCATCGACCACGTGGAGTAGACGGGGTGAACGACCACCTCATCGAATGCAGGGCACATGTCCTCGGTGACGGTGACCGTCACTTCGGCACATTGACCAACCTGGAGGGTGGCTTTCACGAGACGGGCAGTGTAGCGATGAGCGTGGATCCATCGGACGGGAGGCGGTGTTGCGTCATGCCGGGCTGCCTTAGACTGCCTCCATGGAGATTGTGATCGGCCTCTTCGTGCTTGGAATCGCGGCCTTGGCAGCCTGGCTCCTGCTGGCGTTGTTCGTGACCCGGCGATCGCTCCGTCAGCCGCCTCGGCAGGCGTTGGCGAGGGCACTGGCCGGAAATGCGCCGTTGGATCCCGCCGATACGGACTGGGATACCGAGACGTGGTCATTTCAGACCCATGACGGACTGGAGCTTCCGGTCTGGTCCATGCGTGGTTCCAATCACGGACCTGTCACACTTCTGATTCATGAATGGGCCCACGCCCGGCTTGATTGGCTGCCATTTGTCGGTGAGTGGCTTGATCGATCATCCAAGGTCTTGATCCCCGAGTTGAGAGCACATGGGGAGGCTCCCGGACGGTGCACGCTCGGTCAACTCGAACTTGATGATCTGGTCGTTCTGATGGGACTCATCGAAGCCAGGCCGATTCGAATCGTCGGTTGTGGATTCGGAGCCACCCTCGCCCTTCGTCTGGCAGCATCCATGCCGGATGACATCGAAGAGGTGGTGGCCATCAACCCGTGGTTCCTGGAGCCGGCGGGCATTCTGGAACGCATGTGTCTTTGCGGCATGCCTGTGCGGCCACCGACCACCATCTTCTCGCTGGTTCTTCGAATGATCGGCGAAGAGGGGCTTCGCCTCGGCCCGATTCCCAGCGGTCCGATCATCCGCCTTCAGCTGCCCGCTGGCGTCGAATCAGATTCGATCACGAGTGCCCTGGCCCGTCACGACATCGACATCACGCATGTGGATGCGTCATCGACGTGATATCCAACGCTTCGTCGAGTTCATCAACCGGAAGGATGTCATTCTTGAGGCAGTATTCCCGGATCGTCATGTTGTTGTCATAGCACTCATGTGCGATATGGGCTGCTTCGTTGTATCCAATGATCGGTGCCAGTGCCGTACCCAGCATCAGGCTTCGTTCGACGGATTCCTTGATGGCCTTGCGATTCGGCTTGATGCCTTCGATGCATTTGCTCGTGAACACTTCGGCGACATTCCCCAGAAGCGTGATGCTTTCCATGAGCGTCACAGCCATCAGCGGCATCGAGAGGTTCAGCTCCATGATGGAGCCCGTACCACCCATGCCACCAACTGAAATCGCGACATGATTGCCGGTCACCCGCATGGAAACCTGCATGACCGATTCGATGATGACCGGATTGATCTTGCCGGGCATGATCGAGGACCCGGGTTGAACGGCAGGCAGCTCAAGCTCTCCGATACCGCATCTCGGGCCGCTGGCCATGATCCGGATGTTGCTGGCGATGGTCGAAAGGCTGATGGCGATCGTATTGAGTCGGCCATGAGCATCGACGACGCAATCGCGTGTCGACTGTGCCTCGAAGTGGTTCTGAGCCGGTGAAAACCGGATGCTGGTTGACTTGGAGAGCTCCGAACAGACGAGCTTGGAGAATCGAGGATGCGTGTTGATTCCGGTCCCGACGGCCGTACCTCCGATCGGCATGTTGCCCGCGAGTTCAGCCAGAGCCTGTGTCGCACGCTCTACGGCATAGCCTGCCTGGGCAGCGTAGCCTGAAAATTCCTGACCCAGACGAATGGGTGTCGCGTCCTGGAGATGGGTGCGGCCGATCTTCACGATCGAATCGAACTGGCGAGCTTTCTTTGCCAGTGATTTCTCAAGCTTCTTGAGTTCCGGTACGAGTCCGGCCTTGATGTGGATGGCGGATGCAATCTGCATCGCCGTCGGCATGGTGTCATTGGACGACTGTCCCATGTTGACATGATCGTTTGGATGAACTGGATCCTGCGCGCCAATCTTCTTGCCCGCTGAACGGCATGCGATGTTGGAGATCACCTCGTTCACGTTCATGTTCGTGGAGGTGCCTGAGCCAGTCTGGTACATGTCGACCGGAAAATGCCTCATCATCTCCTGACGTTCCGTCGGATCCTCAAGCGCCTTCAGGATTTCGTTGCACGCCTTCTGGATCAGTTTCGATCGCTTCGCATCGAGTTTGCCGAGCTTGTGATTGGCTGCTGCAGCGGCGCTCTTGAGGAGCACGAAGGCATGAATCAGTTCCCATCCCATGTCGCGGTGAGCAATTGGAAAATTCAGAACGGCACGTTGTGTTGTTGCGCCATAGAGGACGTCCGCAGGGACCTCCATCGTTCCCATGGAATCCTTTTCGATCCGTGTTCTCGTCTTCTTCTTGCTCACGTCGGTTTCTCCAATGTGTCGGATTCAGCCTGATGGCACTGCGGGGGGGGGGTGGACGCTACCACCGGATTCCTGTGATCGCCACCATGTTTCAGCTCACTTGTCAGCAAGGATCTCCGGAAGGATGTCGTCGGCAGATCCCAGCAACTCGATATCTGCAACATCGCTGGCTCCTGTGGTTTCCTGATTCACGATGATCACCTTCGCACCGGATCCAGCGGCGAGATGGATCAGTCCAGCTGCGGGATAGACCACCGCACTCGTACCGACAACGATCAGCACATCACATCTGGAGGCGGCCAGTTCGGCTTGAGACCAGGCATCCATCGGCAGCGATTCACCAAACCAGGTCACGGTCGGTCGAAGGCTCGATGTTCCGCAACCGGGACAGGGTCGGTTCAGCGGAGGATCGTGCATGTCGATCCTCTCCGAGTATCCACAATCGGCATGGCATCGATCCGAAGTGATGTCGCCGTGCAGCCTGATGATGTTCCGACATCCGGCTCGATCGAGGAGATTGTCCGTGTTCTGGGTGATCTGGATGATGTCGGGTCGGGCGGCGAGACTCTCATGTGCAGCGTTGGGAGAGGCTTCTGCCATCTGGCGTCGTCTGGCCGCGTACCACTTCATGACAAGATCCGGATCCTCCTCGAAACCATCCGGCGAAGCGAGTTTCATCGGGTCATATCGACTCCACCAACCGTCTCCCGGGTCCCTG
>MDTA01223406.1_pt1 | contig 14676 bp, 34 predicted proteins | sample 811151 | NCBI WGS metagenome assembly MDTA01 (sample SAMN05326648, study PRJNA326480) | marine metagenome | isolation source: seawater | place: Indian Ocean: South | collected 2010 | reverse complement strand
TCTCTCTCAAAAAGGTAATTTGCTAATCCAATAGAAAGATCCCACTGCTAAGGTGGGATCTATCTTTTTTCAGTTGACTGTAAGATTACAACGGTAAATCTTTGTAGGTATTACCCTCTGGATACTGTCCTAATTGGTCTATTGAATACCATAATTGAGCTAATTTTAAAAATGGTATGTATTTTGGTATTTGATTTACGCTAGGTTGTTCAAAAAAGAACACACCGATCTCAAAAGGTCTTTCTTTTGGATTATCGTTGTTAAGTTCCATACAGTAATTGTAAAGACTCTCTAAATTGACATAATCTCTAGTTTTAAATCGTTTAGTTCCTTTAACTTCAGCTAAAAGGATCTTCTCTGGTGTTTTAGGGACAATGAGATAATCTGGTATTGTCCAGATCTCTTGAACACGCCAAAAGTAAGGTATAAAATTCTCTTTGGGATCAAAACCTATTTTGGCGTAAACACCTTTTTCTTGATCGTTAAGATCTTTGACTTGTTTATTTTTTACAAATCCTTTGTATTCCAAATACTCTTTCATTCTTTGGTCAGCAAGATCTATTTTGTTGTTGAAATTGCGTTCCTCAAAACTATTTGTGAATTTGTCCACTACTACCTTAACGCTTTGATAATCTCGTCAGCTTTAGCACTAGTAATTGTTCTATTACTTACAGACTCAAGAACTGAACTGTCTTGACCATAAGTGCTGTCTGGGTTTGTGTTTAACAAACTTGTCACCCAACGAATTTGTTTATCGCTAGCAACCTTATTTGGACTTGCTACGATCTGTTGATCTGGAGCTTGATCCACTGGTTGTGCTTGTGGTTGAGGTGCTGGTTTAAATGAATTAGTTGCGTCAATACCGTCCATCTCTTCCTTTGGTGTAGGTTCGTATCCTGCAAGTTTTACGATTGAGGACAAAGCCATTCGTAATGCTTTAGAACTTGCACGAGTTTGAGCCATTGACATAAGATGGTTTGCGTCTTTACCTTTCCAGTTTCTTTCTGAAAACATACAAACTGACTCACTAGCCCCTCTCTGATTACCGTTTACATCTAAAGCAAGAACACGAGCCTTAAATCCTAAGATCTCGCCAGTGTTTTCGTCTTTGATTTCATTTACCCACTCGGTTTGTGGTGTGATAGCAGTAGGAAGCATAGATCCTAAAAACTGCCAACCCTCAAATGTCACATACTTTTTACCCTGTATGTTTGCATATAGTTCTTGATTCTCTACTACATCCACAAGTGCTTTTGCATACTCTTGTGACTTGCTAACAAAGTCAGCAGGATTTGTAGTTCCGAATATATTTTGTGTTAAAGAATTGTTGTTATCTTGATCTACAACTATTTCAGTTGCGACTTGATCTGTGGAAAGATCTTCTACTGATACAACGATCTCTTTTTCTTTATTAGTGCTTTCTTTTTCTTGATTCACTTTCTCTCCTAACTTATAACTTACATCTCGCCAACCATATTCGCCAAATGTAATATCCAAATTATCCTCTAGTTTATCTGGTTGGTGTGACATATTTACAGGACGATCCTGTTTTTATTTCTACCAGTTGCGTTAGCCCAATTCACGACACTGGATTTTTTCCAAAGTGCTACTTGTCCACCAGATACAACTGCGTCTGGATGTGGAAACTGTTTTCTTTGTCGCCAAGACGATACTGTCGTCCTAGAATAACCAAGAAGATCAGCTATCTCTTGCACTCCAAGTGGTTGATCTTTAGATTCCCACTCGTTTGGTAAGTTAACCATTCTTTCTCCTTTAATTGTTGCGTTTATATGATATACATTATATACTTGTTTATGTGTTAGGCAACTACCAATAGGCAGTAATCTGACACAACAGTATTGAATAAAAAAGGAATAATATGACATTACAAAATGAAACTGTCGTGAAACTAAATAAGAAACACGACATAAGCGTTTCCCATACTGGTGGTGGTTGTTATCACTTTGAAATGAGGGGACACAATCCAGAAAAAGAATCACATTGGTTGATCAATGAAAGAACAGAGGATCTAAACTTTGTTTTAGAAAATATGAAACCAGATACTTTTTGTCACTTTGGTTATCAAGATCTAGATAACGATCATGGATATTACTTTGAGGCACAGTATCAAACTGGTGTAGAAATGATTGCACAGTTTGGATCACTAATTGTGAAAATGTTAAAAGAACAAGAACAATTTGAAAAAGCTGGAGGTAAATTATGGTAGGGATCTACGAAATGTATGACATAGGTAATTATGGCGACAAAGAAGTTTTTGGCGTTGGAACTATTGATAGTCTTACAGAAAAAGTTTTAGAGTGGAACAAAGAGAGTCAATATGCTGATCAGTCAGAAGTTGACGAGTGGGTTAAAGCTGGTGGTTTTAAATTTACAACTAACTGGGAAAACCCTTTTGGTATGTCTATAAGACATTTAACTGACATAACTATGCACGAAATTGAAGTAGCACATAGAAACGAAGCTAATACTCGTATTAAAGAGAGTAAAGAAGATCAGTTTGGTTTTATGTCAATAGTTCTAAATCTTGCTGTAAAAGGTAAGTCAGAAAAAGAAATGCAAGAGAACGCAAAAGAGGAATTGAAAGATCAAGAATATTATTTAGTGAAAGATATTATTAGATCTGAAAATCCTTTTATCTTTACAGAAACTATGGATAAATCTGAAGCAAAAGATTATGGGTTAGTTGAATGAAAGTTAAAGAATTAATAAAAAAACTGGAACAGTGCGATCCTAATATAGAAGTAAGAGTTATAGAAGATGTTGATGACGGAAACCCAAATTACTGGGTTGAGTTAGTTGACGAGAGAGAATCAGAAGTTCTGATCATAGGAAAGGAATAGCATGGACAATATGACAGACGAAAGTATTGTTCACATGATCTTTACCGACTGGGTTGAGAATTGTGCAACAGACGAAAAAGAAAAACAAAAAGCACAGGATCTATACAACAAGTATTTTCCTGTAAATCAAACAATAGATGAGATACCAACTAATGTGGTGTTAGAAGTAAAGATTGATCCTTTTGACATAACAGTTAAAAATGGATTATCTGAAACTAAGCTCCAAAATTCTGTCTGGAAACAGGTAAGAAAATTTGTAGCACAAAAGAAGATCAGTTATGAATGGAAGGCTAAATAATGAATAAATATGAAGTTAGATTTCAGGGATCTAAGACAGTTCTTGCTGACAGTTTAAGCAGAGCTGACGAGATGGTTGCTGAAATGTTAAAATATTTCCCCTCACAATACAAAATGAGAGGAACAATAACCAAATCTATCAACACAAAAAAAATCAATGAGGATAGATATTTTCTTGTTCAGGAAAAATTCAGAGAGGATTACAACGGAACAAGAGTTGTAAAAGTAAAAGCTAAAAGCGTAGAGGATATTTTAGCTGGTAAATATGACGATAAAGATCCAGTTGACGAGATATGGTCAGATGGCGAAATTACAGAAACTAATTTGATAACAAACAAATTAGATCTATTAAACGATTGGAAAGAAGCATTTGTTGAGTGCAACGCTGGTGGTGTTCCACTGTTAGCAACTGATGATCCTAATAAAACTATTGAATATCACGAGAACTATAAAATAAAAGATCTTGATGACGCTATGGAAGTCTTTAGAATCCATAACATAAATGTTGAAAGGGTTGAAAGCAATGAGTAAAGCAGGATTTGACGATATAGATAGAGTGAGTGAGATAGATCGTATGCAAAAAACTATTTCAAGAGATAGTGTTAAACATATAAGTGTTGAAATAGCTGATATGTTGATCAAAGAAAAGTATGCACACGATAAAAATATGACTTCAGAAATTATTGACGAGGAAAACGGAATGTCACAATACTTTCCAGAGGTTCAAGAGGAATTTAATAGTTTCTTTGACACAGTTGAGAATTTAATTGTTGAGAACTTTAAATTAACTGAATACTCCAACACTGGCGACTATTACATAAATCCTTTTAACGATCTATGTGATGACGGTTGTGAGGACGAGTTAGCTGTAAGGAATTGTCCAGATGCCTGATTTGATTGAGAGAATCAACGACTTTGGTAGCACTGATTTCTTTGTAGATCACAAAGACTGTGGTTGGTTTCATACTTGTTATTCTTGTGGCGATATGATTTTGTATTCAGAAGATCACTTCCTACAAGTAAAAGGTATGTTCGCTGGTCACAACCAGTGCAAAGTTTGTTGGAAAGGGGAAAAGTAGTGACACTTTTATGGATAAACTGTAAGTGTGATCGTTGTGAAAAAGAATTTCAGATTACAAAAGAGGAGCTTGATCAGTTAGAAAAAGACGAGGGATTCAGCGTAAAGATTGATGACGCTTGGTATTGCGAGGATTGTTTTAAGTGGTTAGCACAAATAAAATTACCAAACACAAAGTATAAGAGAAAGGAAGGCTAATGACTGTTAAAGAGTTGATGGAAATGTTAGAGATTGCAGATCCAAACAGCGAGGTTGTTTTTGATCTTAGAGATTATAAGAACAATGCTGTTGGATACTTTGATATTCACTCAAACTGGGTAGAAACAGGAGGATATGATCCAGACGAACTGGATTATTTCAAAGTAAAGAAAAATGCAAAAGTTGAACTTTGTATGAAGTTTGACGACAATGAAAAAGCAAATATGTTGTGTGTGACAGACACATACGGAGAGAGAGATCTAAAGGAATGGAGAGAGTTGCATGATAAAGAAATTGCTGAACAAACTTCTTAAATGGCGTATAAATGGACAGAAAGTTATTTGGTTTCGCTTTACCTATCACTATTGGGACAGCAAAGACAATAAACAGATCCACATTTACACATTTGAGGGTAATAGGAAGTCCATAGCTGAATACTATTGTCAAAACAATATGTGGTGGGACGCTTGTGACACTATGAAATTAAAAAGTATAAGACCAATGCTCCCTAAAGTTGATAAAAGGAGCTGGCATACTAGAAAGGTATTTAAATGAGAGATCTTATATGGGAAATTGCTAAGAGTGGTGAAGAGGATCTGACTAATACAGAACTTCAAGCAATTAGTGATCCTAAAGAACTTCATGTAGCTTGGGGTTTAAGTGGCGAGGCTAAAATCAATACAACAAATGTTGATCGCTTTGTTAACAAAAAGATTGCAAGTGATGTAGAGGAAAAAGGTGCGATACGACTTGGCGAAGTTGTTTTTAATTATTCCAAAGGTTATAAGACGACTACACAAGATCTAAGAAAACTTTTAACTTGGGCTACAAGTAAAGAATTGTCAGAAGAGTCATTGGACAATCTAGTAGCACTTATTGGGAATAACTTTGTTCCTAAGTTAAGAGGCTTAGACGCTATCGCTAATAAAAAAGGTATGGACAAGCAACTTGCAAGAGATACCTTTACACACAAAGAGTGGGATACTGATCCAAAACTTAGTGTGATTAATATAAGACAACAAATTGCACCAAAGTGGGCTAAAGAACTAAAACATGGACAAAGGAGAACTAAATAGTGTTTGGTTTGATAATTGCACTTGGTATGAACTTTGGTTGGGGAAACCACCCAACCTTTTCAAATTATCATTACTGGAATAACTTTCATAACATTTATTGTGAGGAAGTTAATGAGCAGGGTTGTGTTCATAGGGACGAATATGACTTCATTTACTTTTGTAATGGAGTAATTTGTGACGATCACGACCTAACTTCTATACCAGAGGACTGCACGATAAACAGTATTGAGAATAACGAATGTAGGTTTGGTGTTCTAAGTGATAGCTAGTTGTATGATTTTCTTAGCCAGCTTTAGTTCTGGGATTTCGCCAAGTGTTGACGAAATGATCAAAATAAATAATTGTCTTGATCAGTTTCCTAGATCTATGATCCAACACATAGATTTGTATGTAGAGTTTTATGATGAGGAAAACTTATACACTGCTATGAGGATCGGTTGGTGTGAGTCAAGAGGTAAAGCAACAGCACATAGAACAGAGGACAGGGACTCAGGTGTTATGCAATTTATACCGAGAACTTGGCGTTGGATCGTTGAGGAATACGGTATTCCTGACTGGGACGAGTGGGTTATTATGCGATTTGGTCGTCCTTATCTAAAAGACGAAGTGTCAAAGTCAGATTTTGGTTTTAGCCACCAAAAAGCACAGAACACAGCATATTGGAATATAAAAGCAAGCTCCCATTTAGCTGAAGATATCTACAACAAAACACAGTGGAAAGATTGGAACTCTAGTAAGTGGTGTTGGGGAGATCCAGTTAAGTGGAATAAATATTGGAAAGAGGAAAAATAATTATGAATAGACACGAAAGGCGAAAAGCCAAAAGTAAAAAAAAGAAGCAATATCGTGGTTTAAAAAGACCAAGCCAAAGCGATATGCAAGCCAAAGACGGTAATGATAGCTGGAAGAGTTAATGTCAGTTTATCAATTTGGAAACAAAAGACCTGACGCAACAAGAAAATCTAAAAACTTTGGCAAAGGAAGAGTCTGTGCGTCAAAACAGTGCGAACAAGTTTTAAATCAATATAACAAAAAAGATCATTGCTACCAGCACGCACCTCGTAGCTATGGTAAGAACAGGGGTTGGATAAGCCCAGAGAGGAAAAAAGTATGAGTCAAGATCCAGAATTAACAGTTAAAGTTCATTTCAGCATATCTGATGATTTACAATTTAACATTTTTACACAGGAACAAGATCCAAAAGCAACAATAGTCAATTACATTGACAAGCAACTTAAAGAGAAAGGAGTTGAAGCGTTCCCTTTTAGGTTTACCCACCAAGTTAGATCTAAGAATTACAATTAATTTTTTGTAATAACGACTAGTATGGTAAATATGTCATACAAAAGTCGCCACCGAGTCGGATCAGACGAGTGGTGGCAGAAAAAAATAGATGATGGAGTAATAAAGGGCAGGTTAGACACTGGAATTTGTATTCTTTGTGGTTTAAAATCAAGCAATAACATTTGTAAAGACTGTCCTAAAGAAAGGAAACAATGATAGATCCAGAAAATTTAGACGAAACAAACGAAGATTATGATCCTTTAGAGGAGGACTTTGAGTTTGATACAGAATTTTTAGACCGAGTTATATTCGCAAAGCACATGGATCAAGCAATAGACGGTTTTAAATTCTTTATTAGATCTTTTATTGAGTTCGCAAAAGAAAGTCAAATTGAGTATGACGAAACAGGCGACTTTGATTGGTATGAAAGATTTTTACAAAACAAAGATAATCCAAACAACAAGCAGTTAATTATAGATGTAAGCGACACTGATCTGCTTGATCTAGCAAGTGTTGTAAGCTCCTTACCACCTGACAGCAAAGAATATAAAGACGCTGTGATCTGGTGTATGGAGCAGGATACATTAGACGAGTTTTACAAAATATTAGACGCATTTGGATATTTTGATACAAAATTAAAAACTATAAATAACTTTCAAGATTTTGTTGATGCTAGCGATAATAAATTTCTTACAGATCACTTTGAGCTAGAAGAAGAATGAGTGACGAAAACAACCGATCTGAAGAAGAGAAGTGTCACTTCTGTAATGCTAACGCCTTTATTGATTGCACACCAGATTGTCCTACTAACTTCGCAAAGTTCGGAACTGTTTTACCAGACTCACTAAGACACTTGATCACAAATGAATTGATCAAACAAGCTGAATACATTTACGAAAGAAAACAACAAGAGTGGTATAACCAAATGCTTTTAGAAAGAGTGCAAGATGTTATGAAAGATTGGTCTATCTTTATGTCTTTTGTAAAAGTTCTAGATCAAGTTCACTACTTTAGATCTACAACAGACCTTATAAAATTTTTAGAACAACCGAGTATAGAAAACAATACTTTTATGTTGTGGTGTGAAATGGGTAGTCCAACAACACCAAACTCAAAACATTGGGAATTGTTTTTACAAGCATTACAAAATAAAGGAGTAGAAGATGGCAGGACAGATCAATAAACCAAACAATCGTGAATTTGATATAAGACCAGATGAAACTTATAGCGATTGGAAAAGGCGTAAAGCTGAAGAAGAGGGAAAAGGATCTGGTATAGGACAGAAAAATAAAAAAGATACTTCTAACTGGACTGAAGCACAAAAGCGTGGGAGAAGATCACGCAACAAAGGTATGAGAAAACAAAATGAAGCCAGAAAACAGTTAAGAATACCTAACGCAAAGTTTAGATCTAATATGGGAAACGAAGAGAACTGGCGTGGGGAACTTAGATTTGAAGTTAAAGCTGGTAAACAAGTCCAAACATTTTGGACAAAGTTTTTAAAAATGCAAGAACAATCAGACGCAAACCTTTCTGATTACGGTGTAAATGCTAAACCTTTTGTAGCAGTGGTTAAGCCAGACGGAACTTCTGACGGCTTAGTAATGTTTAAAATAAGTGATCTGGAAAATGTTATCACTGGTTTTATTATGAACTGGGAAAATTATGACGATTAAACTTTATACTTTAGATTTTTACATTGATAACGAAAAACATTTATTATTTTTATCAAGTCCAGAGGACGCACAAGAAGGTAAACAAGAAAAACTAGCTGATTCTTTTTACAAACAAACTAACAGTGCATTGGACATAACAAAGATCACAACACACGAATTTGAGGACGAAGTTGGTTTAGCTAACTTTTTAAATGCAAACACAACACACTTGACAGAAGATCAGTTAAGAGAAATAGAAAAGGATACAGGTTTAGAACAATGGCTATCACACCGATAATCGTATTTCACGACAGACACAAGATCCAAGAAAAAGATTGGGCTTATGTTTCTGACTGCACAATTATTTGGGTAGACGAAGAGGATTTAGTGACAGAGGACGATGATGTTGTCCAAAGTGAAGACATAAGAAAAGAAATGATCTTAGACAGTAAAAGTTTGACAGATCTAATAAAGGAAAAGCCAGTAAAGGAAAGTTATTTTATATTATGAGTGACGAAGGAACAAAAGCAAGACAATCAGGTTTTAAATTACAAGAAAGAGCTAGAAAGCTCCTTAGAGTCCCAGACAGAGAGTTTGGTGCTAGTAATTTAGATGAGGAACTTTGGAACTCTGCTGTTCAATTTGAAGTTAAGAGTGGAAAGCAAGTTGATAAGATCGCTAGCCACTTTTTTAGAGTAGAGGACGAGGTTGATCGTAAAATAAAAAATACCGAAGGAGTTGAAAAAAATAAACCTTTCGCTATGATTTGTATGCCGAGTGGAACTGGAGACGGAATACTGCTAACACGAATAAGTGATTTAGAAGGATTAGTTGAGGGACTGCTTACGAACTGGAATAAGGAGAAAGAAAATGGCTTGGATAAAGAGTGATGAAACATTATCACAGCATCCAAAAGTTGATCTTCTTGCTGATCTCTTACAGATTACACCAGTTCAGGTAGTTGGACATTTACACTATTTATGGTGGTGGTGTCTTAGCTACGCTGACAATGGGGATTTAACAAGATACAGAAAGATGATTGCTAAAGCGTCACGATTTGACGAAAGCAAGAACGACACTTTTATAGATGCATTAGTAGAAACTGGTTGGCTAGATCAAAAGAACGACAAACTTTGGGTTCACGACTGGGAGGACTATCACGGTGCTTTGATGGAAACTCGTGAGAATAATAAGATAAGACAGCAAAGACACCGAGCAAAGAAAAACGAAATAGAATTAGTTGAATCAAATAACGAAACAACTGATCAAGACATTATTAGATCTAAACCAAATAAAAGCGAAATGTTTAAAGCAATGGTAGAAGTTGTCTTAGGTAAATCTTATGAGCAAGTTGCTAGTGATATTACAAAAGACGAAAGAGGTAGGATCAACACAGCAGTAAAGCAACTTGCTGAAATTGGTGCTACACCAGAGGACATACACGCCAGAGGTTTAAATTATATGATCAAATATGGGGAAAGACCTACCCCACAAGCCCTTACTGGTGGTTGGAATAGGTATGAGAAGATCACAACTGAACAACAGAGAAAAAAGAATGTAAAAAAGGTAAATTCTTATAAAGCAAGTAGTGATCTCATGGAATGGGCTAAGGAGGTTGATAACGCATGACAGCAAGCGAGTGGGCTAACTGTGTAAATGTAATGAGGTTAAAGTGGACTAATTTTCACTGGGACGAGGAAACGATCAAATCTGTTTATAACGATCTTAAAGGAATCCATATTAAGTATGTAGAAAAGGCTATTGAACAATTTTTTAAAAAGGGGACAGAGTTTCCACCTAACCCTAGCCAGATCTATTCTACTGCTACGGAGATCATGAGATATGATATGACAAACACTGATCAACCTCAGATAGAATACAAAGGTATATCTTTAAGAGAGTTTTTAAAATTAAAAGGTTGGGAATCTGTCGCAGAGGGTATGTATCATTTTGGTAGAGCAAGACAGCTTAAAGGTATTAAAGAAGTTTACGAAACATTTGACTACTCAAAAGAGTGGAATGATGGTGGTAAAGAGGCTTATATTGAGCATACTGGTATGGGAAGCAGTGGCTTGATTAAGACATTAGAACAATTAGATAGAGAAAGTGAGGACGAATAATGGCGTTTCCAAACGAAATTACCTTTTCAGGAACTCTATGCAACATAGAGTATAAACAATCTAACAACGGCAACTTTTTTACAAAAGGTGCTTTAAAGATCTATCAAGGTCAAGAAAAAGATGACGCTTGGTATGATGTGGTCGTATTTAACAATGAAAGACAGAATCTAGCTGACAATGTTGCAGATTGTTTTTCCCCACAGGTTAAGAGCTTACCAGTAATCATAAAAGGTAAGTTAGATCAAAGTGAGTGGACAAAGCAAGATGGATCTAAAGGTAGAAATTATACGATCATAGCAAGTGAAGTTGCTGTATCTACTGTATTTGGTGCAGTAGGGATCATAAAGTCTGGCGAACCACAGGCAGTTCCAGAGCCACAAGCCAGACCAGTAGAGGAGATCGCAGAGGGAGAAGCTCCTTTTTAAATGAAAATAGAGTATTTAAAACTACACGAAATATTACCTGCTGACATAAACCCAAAGGATCACGACATTGGCGATATTTATATGTCAATGAAAAGATTTGGGTTTACTGAACCACCAGTAAAAAACGAAAAGACTGGAAAATTAGTTGCTGGTCACGGTAGGTTGGAAACATTAAAAATATTAGAGGCAGAGGACATAACTACGCCACCACATAACATTAAGTTAGACAGTGACGGTAATTGGTTAGTTCCTGTCATTGCAGGAATAGAATTTGAAACTGACGCTGAAGCAGAGGCTTACTTAGTAGCCTCGAATCAACTAACTATCAAAGGTGGTTGGAAAACTAGCGAATTAACAGATCTATTAGAAAGAGTTGTAGTTGATACAGAGGATCTATCTGGAACTGGCTTTGATCTTGACGATATTGACAATTTGATAAACACAATGGAATCAAAAGTCTTTGAGGACGAGGATATTGCAGAAGTAGAGGACGAAACAACAGTTAGATTTAAATTAGGTCGTTATAAGTTCGGTATTGATGCTGATCACTTCTACGACTGGGAAGAAAAAAGAAATAAAGATCTAGGATCAAACAGTCCACAGGACTTGATCGCTTGGATAAAAGAAAGACTAGAACTTTAAGGGGCAGTGTTGGTAAAGTCGTGTTTAGGTATCCAGTTCCTAGACACGAAACAGGGGTTCGAATCCCCTCTGCTCCACTAGGGTAAGACAATTATTATTTAAATAATGATGTTGTATGGGGATACAATTTAAGTATAAGCAATCTTACCCTAAGTTTTTACAGAGTAAATAGATCAAGTAAAGGGCTTGATCGTAAGCAAGCTAGCTTATATAAATATCTACCTCTGTAAAAGGTTGGGAGATGTCCACAATTATGACACAACTAGTTGTAAATTTAAGAGGATACTGGGGAATAAGATATTCCCCACCAACCAATTTTTTATTATGATCTTTAACAAAAATTGTTTTGATGTTTTAGGAAAGATTCCAGACGAAAGTATCCAACTGATCTATTCAGATCTACCTTACAATGAAACTGGTAATAAGTGGGACAAGAGTGTTATTGATCTTGATCAACTCTTTGATCAATACCTTAGAATCTTAAAACCAGACGGAACTATCGCTTTGAACTCAACAATGAGGTTCGCAAACAAATTGATCAATACTGCACCAGACTTTTATAAATACGAGTGGGTTTGGGAAAAAGACAATGGAACAAATTTTATTAGCAGTAAGTATCAACCTTTAAGAGTTCACGAGTTCGTGTTGATCTTTACAAAAGCAAGAGTGACTTATGGTAAGACTTTAGGCGTTAAATACAATCCACAAATGACAGTTGGTAAACCCTACAAACAGATCTCTGGTAAAAGTAGTGAGAACTGGAAAGGAAAGCCACTAAAAAATGTTGAAACAGATAATAAAGGAACTAGACACCCAAGAACAGTAAAGTTTTTCAAGAGAGATACGCCAAAGATCCACCCAACACAAAAACCTTTGAAACTTGCAGAGCTGATAGTCAACAGCTACACTGATAAAGGCGACATAGTGTTGGACAGTTTTATGGGATCTGGAACAACAGGTGTTGCTTGCAAACTTAATAAAAGAAAGTTTGTCGGTATTGAACTAAATGTGGATTATTTTAAAAAGGCGAAAGAGAGGCTAAATGATATACCTAAGAAATGACGATTGCTTTACAGCTTTAAAAGAATTAAATGACGATCTTGTTGATATGGTTTTTGTAGATCTACCTTATGGGACAACAGCTTGTAAGTGGGACACAGTAATTGATCTTGAAAAAATGTGGAGTGAGTTAGACAGAATCACGAAAGACAACGCACCTATGTTGTTTACTGCTAGCCAACCATTTACAAGTCGCTTAGTAAGTTCAAACTTTGACTGGTTTAGGTATGAGTGGATCTATCAAAAGATAGCTGGTAGCAACTTCGCACAGGCTAAGTATCAACCAATGAAAGAACACGAAAGTGTTTTGATCTTTAGTAAAAAACCAAGACCAATATACTTTCCGATCAAAGAGGAAAGACGAGGAACTGGTAGTGACAGAGCGAAATATAAATATACTGACAAATCCAGAAAACAAGTCGGACAATTTATGGGACAAAGTATTAACGAAAGTGAATTTGATTACAGCAACGACAGTGGTAATGACAAACTAAGATACCCAAGTTCTGTTCAGATCTTTAACAACAGAGCCAAAGGGGATAGAGGATTGCACCCTACTCAAAAGCCAGTTGCTATGGTTGAGTATTTTATTAAGACTTACACTCGTGAAAATGAAACAGTATTAGACTTTACAATGGGTAGTGGGACAACAGGTGTAGCTTGTAAAAACTTGAACAGAGGTTTTATAGGAATAGAACAGGACAGGGATATATTTGAAATCGCTTACAACAGAATTTCAACTGATCAATGAGGACATAAACTCTGGTTTAAGTCTTTTATCTGACAAATCAGTTTCAATGACGATACTTGATCCACCCTATTATCGTAAAGTTGATCAAGACTGGGACAAGCAGTGGTTTACTTTTGATCAATATTTAGAGTGGTGTGAAGTCTGGATCAAAGAAGTTAGTAGAGTTTCAATGGATTCTGGGACAGCTTGGTTGTTTGGTTATCCTTATGAATTGTCAAAACTTTTACCGTTGTTTGAAAAATACGGTTTTAAATTAAAGCAACAGATTGTCATAGACAAAGGTTTAAAAAGTATTGCTGGTAGATCTAGTGATCAACTGAAACAATTTCCTACTGCAACCGAGTATTTATACTTCTTTTACAAAGATTCAAGAGAAATGATCAGACAACTACTTCAAAGCGAAAGGAAAAGACTTGATCTAACTGGTAATCAAGTTAACCAACACTTAGGTAAAGCTGTGACTGGTGGTGGAACATTTAGCACGATAGCGTCTTTGAAAAAACCTTTAGAGTATATTGTTTACCCAACTGAAAAGGATTGGATCAAGCTCCAAGAAATCTTTGATCTACCAGAATACGACACAGTTGTGTTTCGTTTTAATAGTTCTTTTGGTATCACAGATGTTTGGAACGACATAGACTTTTATATAAACAAAAAGGATAAGATCCACCCAACACAAAAGCCAGTAGATCTAATTAATAGAATCATTGATACTGGAGTTCCTAACAAACATATACTTGATTGCTTTATGGGAAGTGGGACAACTGCAATTTGTAGCAACGGTAAGTCTGATCGCTTTACTGGTATAGAAATTGACCAAGATATGTTTGATCAAGCATTTGATAGAATCCACCTGCATATCCCCCATTTGCGATCTTAACTTCTTTCTGCTAAACTTATAAAAGAGAGAAAGGAGTTGACTTGGCGAAACCTCGTTTAGTGCAATTCACTTGTGCTGGATCTCGTTGGGACGAAAATGACTGTGGCGAAAAAGCAGTTTTCAATATGAACGATCCCCAAGATCTAAAAAAGTTAGACAATGGGTATGGACGAAACTTTTATACTTGTGAATCTTGCAAAGAGATAATTGATCTAAAGGTTAAGCAAATGGAGTTAAAAGCACAGAAGTTGTTTTTAGAAATATTTGGCTAATCTTACAGTCAACTGAAAAAAGATAGATCCCACCTTAGCAGTGGGATCTTTCTATTGGATTAGCAAATTACCTTTTTG
>MDTA01186100.1_pt1 | contig 14676 bp, 10 predicted proteins | sample 811151 | NCBI WGS metagenome assembly MDTA01 (sample SAMN05326648, study PRJNA326480) | marine metagenome | isolation source: seawater | place: Indian Ocean: South | collected 2010 | reverse complement strand
CCCTGTTGACTGACTTCCGAATCGGCCCGTCGCGCCCCTAACCGAAGGGAGCATTCCCGCTAAAACGCGATGAACCTTTTTATTTGGCTCCGCCTGCTGGGCTCGAACCAGCGACATGCTGATTAACAGTCAGCTGCTCTACCAACTGAGCTAAGGCGGAATAACTTAAGGCGCGTATCTTAGTGTCGGTCCCGGGGGGCGTCAACCTCCCCGGGGCCTGTTTGCTGCTTATTTGCTCAGTGCTTTCTCGATACGGCTGATCGCTTCCACCAGCGTGTCCATGCCCACCGCGAAGGACAGGCGCAGGCAGCCCGGGGCGCCGAAGGCGGAACCGGGTACCAGGGCCACTTCGGCGGTTTCCAGCAGCTGGGCGGCCAGGTCGGTGCAGCTTTCCACACCGTCCATGTCGGCGATGGCGCCGGAGAAGTCCGGGAAGGCGTAGAAGGTGCCGTCACCGGGGGCGCAGGTGACGCCGGGCAGCTTGTTGAGGGCGTCCACCACATAGTCGTGGCGTTCCTTGAACGCTTTGACCATGTCCTTGACGCACTGCTGGTCGCCGGACAGCGCCGCTTCGGCGGCGGCCTGGCTGATCGAGGCCGGGTTGGAAGTGCTCTGGCTCTGCACCTTCTTCATGGCCGCGATCAGCTTCTGCGGGCCGCCGGCGTAGCCGATCCGCCAGCCGGTCATGGAGTAGGCCTTGGAGACGCCGTTCATCACCACGGTGCGGTCGTACAGCTCCGGGCAGGCGTTGACGATGTTCACGAACGGCTGGCCGGTCCACAGGATGTGCTCGTACATGTCGTCGGTGGCGATGACGATGTCCGGGTGCTTCTTCAGCACCTCGCCCAGGGCGGCCAGTTCCTCTTTGGAGTAGGCCATGCCGGAGGGGTTGGAGGGGCTGTTGATCACGAACAGGCGGGTTTTCGGCGTGATCGCCTGTTCCAGCTGCTGCGGGGTGATCTTGAAGCGGCTGTCCAGGTCGGTTTCCAGGATCACCGGGACGCCGCCGGCCACTTTCACCATGTCCGGGTAGCTGACCCAGTAGGGCGCCGGGATGATCGCTTCGTCACCGTCGTTGAGCAGCGCCAGGGCCATGTTGAAGAAGCTCTGCTTGCCGCCGCTGGAGACCAGGATCTGGCCGGCTTCGTAGTCCAGGCCGTTTTCACGCTTGAACTTGTCGATCACGGCCTTTTTGAGACCGGGAGTGCCGTCCACCGGGGTATACTTGGTTTTACCGGCGTTGATCGCCTCAATGGCGGCCTGTTTGATATGATCCGGCGTATCGAAGTCCGGCTCGCCCGCACCCAATCCAATGATGTCCTTACCCTGGGCCCGTAATTCCGCTGCTTTGGAAGTAATCGCCAGAGTGGGGGACGGTTTGATGCGTTGTACGCGGTCGGAGAGGTTGATATCGGACATGCACTCCTCATTTCTCTAATGAGTTCGGGCCGCGCCGGCGGCGCGGGTAGGGAGGCCAATACTAACGCATTCGGGACCAGGAATCATGTCAGACACCGCGTTCAAACTGCATTCCGACTACCAGCCGGCCGGCGACCAGCCGACCGCCATCGCCGGCCTGATCGAGGGTATCGGCGACGGTCTGGGCCACCAGACCCTGCTCGGGGTGACCGGTTCCGGCAAGACCTTCACCATGGCCAACGTGATCCAGGCGATCCAGCGGCCCACCATTATCCTGGCGCCCAACAAGACCCTGGCGGCCCAGCTGTACGGCGAGTTCAAAGAGTTCTTCCCGGAGAACGCGGTGGAGTACTTCGTCTCCTATTACGACTACTACCAGCCGGAAGCCTACGTGCCCAGTTCGGACACCTTCATCGAGAAGGACGCCTCGGTGAACGAGCACATCGAGCAGATGCGCTTGTCGGCCACCAAGGCGATTCTGGAACGCCGCGACACCATTATCGTGGCCACGGTGTCGGCGATTTACGGCCTCGGCGACCCGGCCAGCTACCACGCCATGGTGCTGCACCTGGTGCGCGGCGACCACATCGACCAGCGCGACCTGCTGCGCCGGCTGGCGGAGCTGCAGTACACCCGCAATGAGATGGATTTCCGCCGCGCCACCTACCGGGTGCGTGGCGACGTGATCGACATCTTCCCCGCCGAGGAAGAGAAAGAGGCGGTGCGCATCGAGCTGTTCGACGACGAAATCGAGGACATCAGCATCTTCGACCCGCTCACCGGCGAGGTGATCAAGCGGGTGGGGCGCATCACCATCTACCCGAAGAGCCACTACGTGACGCCCCGGGACACGTTGCTGGCGGCCATCGAGATGATCAAGGTGGAGCTGGAGGAGCGCCTCAAGCAGCTCAAGGACAACAACAAGCTGGTGGAGGCGCAGCGCCTGGAGCAGCGCACCCGCTTCGACATCGAGATGCTGCAGGAACTGGGCTACTGCAACGGCGTGGAGAACTATTCCCGGCTGTTTTCCGGGCGTCAGCCCGGCGAGGCGCCGCCCACCCTGTTCGATTACCTGCCCGACGACGCCCTGCTGATCGTGGACGAGTCCCACGTGACCATTCCGCAGCTGGGCGGCATGTACAAGGGCGATCGCTCGCGCAAGGAAACCCTGGTGGAGTTCGGCTTCCGGCTGCCTTCGGCGATGGACAACCGGCCGCTGAAGTTCGATGAATGGGAACGGCTGGCGCCGCAGATGGTGTTCGTGTCCGCCACGCCGGGCCCCTATGAGGAGGCGCACGCCGGCCAGGTGGTGGAGCAGGTGGTGCGGCCCACCGGCCTGATCGACCCGGCCCTGGAAGTGCGCCCCGCCGGCAGCCAGGTGGACGACCTGCTCGGCGAAGTGCGCGAATGCGTGGAAAAAGGCGAGCGGGTGCTGGTCACCACCCTGACCAAGCGGATGGCCGAGGACCTCACCGAGTACCTCAACGAAAACGGCGTCAAGGTGCGTTACCTGCACTCGGACATCGACACCGTGGAGCGTGTGGAGATCATCCGTGACCTGCGGCTGGGCAAGTTCGACGTGCTGGTGGGCATCAACCTGCTGCGCGAGGGCCTGGATATGCCCGAGGTGGCGCTGGTGGCGATCCTGGACGCCGACAAGGAAGGCTTCCTGCGCTCCGACCGCGCCCTGATTCAGACCATCGGCCGTGCGGCGCGGAACCTCAACGGCCGGGCGATTCTCTACGGCGACAAGATCACCGGCTCCATGCGCCGCGCCATCGACGAGACCGAGCGCCGCCGCGAGAAGCAGGTGCAGCACAACAAGGAGCAGGGCATCACGCCCCAGGGCCTGAAGAAGATGGTCCGCGACATCATGGACGACGCCTACACCACCGGCGCCGGCCAGCCCGAGCGCAAGCGCACCCGCAAGGTGGCCGAGGACAAGGCCCCCTATGTGGCCCGCTCACCGGCGCAGGTGGCCAAGGACATCGAGAAGCTGGAAGCGGAGATGATGAAGCACGCCAAGAACCTGGAGTTCGAGCAGGCCGCGGCGGTCCGCGACCAGATTCACAAGCTCCGCGAAGAAGGCTTCATGCGCTAGCCCTTTTGGCAGCGGGCCTTGTGGGAGCGGGCCCAGCCCGCGAAAGGGTGGCCTGTCGGCCACCCGGCAGGATCCCAAAGACGTCTTTTCAAGCCGCCATTCGGCGGCACTCGCGAATGCATTCCATGCAAGCGTCCGCGCAGTCGCGGCAGTGGTCGTGGTCGTGCTTGCCGCATTCCTCGCCGCACGCCTGACAGACCTCCGCGCATAGTGCGCAGAGTTGCTCGGCGAATTCGCTGCCCTGGGCCATGTACTGGGCGGCCAGCCGGCAGATAGCGGCGCATTGCATGTCCAGGCGGATGCACTCCGCCATCATCTTGGTGTTCTCTTCCTGCAGGCAGGACGCGGCGCAGAAATCGCAGTAGGCGGCGCAGCGGTTGCAGGCTTCGATGCAGTCAGCGTGGTTGATCGCCATGATTCTCTCCTTGAATGACGTACGGGGATGAGCTGAAACGCCCCTTCGACGCTAGTCCTGTGCGTCGGCGTCAACAAGCCGAGAAGTGCCAGGATCGGCTACCGCCGGGTAAAAGATTGTGGAATTGAGCGGCGCGGTGGCGATGCTACACTCCCCGCTTCACCCGACAGCCGACTCAAGAGGTCTCCGTGTCCCAAGTCACCGCCGCCCTCGATTACCTCAAACAGGGCCTGTCCCTGGCGAAAAGCCCGGGCCTGCGCCCCTACGTGATCATCCCGATGGTCTTCAACGTGCTGGTGTTCGGCGGGCTCTACTATTTCTTCGGCCAGTGGATCGGCGGCTGGGTGGCCGGCCTGGCCGCCGGCTGGGAATTCGGCGGCGCCTGGAGCTTTCTGAACCCGGCGGTGGACTTCCTGGTGGGCGCCGCGGTGGTGCTGGTGTGGATCGTGCTGCTGGGCCTGTTCGCCAGTGTGTTCACCCTGGGCGTGCAGCTGATCGCCGCGCCGTTCATGGGCTTCCTGGCGGAGAAAGTGGATATCCGCGCCACCGGCCGGCCGATGCCGGAGGAATCCATCCCGGCGATGACCGTGCGGGTGTTCAAGCGGGAGCTGCGCAAAACCTGGTACTGGCTTTGGCGGGCGGTGCTGATCCTGTTCGTGGTGCTGGTGATCTACTTCATCCCGGTGGTCAACGTGCTGGCGTCCACGGTCTGGTTCCTGTGGTCCGGCTGGTTGCTGGGGATGCAGTACATCGACTTCGCCGCCGACAACCGCCAGGTGCCGTTCACGGTGATGCTGGAGCGGCTCAAGAGCAAACGCTGGATGGTGCTCACCTTCGGCTCGGTGGTGCTGGGTTTGACCATGTTGCCGCTGGTGAATCTGGTGATCATGCCGGTGGCGGTGATCGCCGGCACGCTGATCTGGGTGCACGAGCTGGCCGAACCCGGTGGGAGCGGGCCCAGCCCGCGAAAGGGTGGCTTCTAGCCACCCGGCGGGATACCAGCGGCCTTATTCTATTCTTGTTGCTCTCTGGGATCCTGCCGGCCGGCATTGCCGGCCTTTCGCTTGCAAGGCAAGCTCCTACAAGGCCCGTACCCTTAGAGAGCGGCCCTTAATCTTGCCTTTATTGAGGCGCTGGAGCGCCTGGTCGGCGATGGAACGCTCCACCGCCACATACGCCTGATTATCGAACAGGGTGATCTTGCCCACCTGCGCGCCGGGAATCCCGGCGTCGCCGGTGAGCGCGCCGAGAATATCTCCGGGACGCAGCTTCTGCTTGCGGCCCGCACCGATGCACAGGGTCGCCATGGGCGCCTGCAACGGGCCACGGTCCACATGGGGCCGCACCTCGTCCAGCGGCAGCCACTGAATCGCGCCTTTCTGCTGATCCTCGATGGCCAGGGCGCGGCGCATTTCCTTGGGCGCCACCAGGCTCACCGCCAGGCCCTTCTCACCGGCCCGCCCGGTACGGCCGATGCGGTGGATGTGGGTTTCCGGGTCACGGCCCAATTCCACATTGATCACCAAGTCCAGCGAGGCGATGTCCAGCCCGCGGGCGGCCACGTCCGTGGCCACCAGCACCGACAGGCTGCGGTTGGCGAACATGCCCAGCACCTGATCCCGGTCGCGCTGGTCCAGGTCGCCGTTCAGCGCCATCGCCGAGACACCTTTGGCGGCAAGATGGTCCGCCACCTCCTGGCACTGCTGCTTGGTAAAGCAGAATGCCACGCAGGACGTGGGGCGCAGGCTGTAGAGCAGCCGCGTCACCGCCTCCAGCCGGGTCTCCGGCGTCACCTCGTAGAAGCGCTGCTCGATCTGCCGGTCGTCGTGCTGGGTGGCCACCTCGATCCGCGCCGGATCGCGCAGGAAACGTCCCGCCAACGCCTCGATGCCGGCCGGGTAGGTGGCCGAGAACAGCAGCGTCTGCCGGCGCGCCGGCGTCCGGCCGATGATCTCCGCGATGCTGTCCACGAAGCCCATGTCCAGCATCCGGTCCGCCTCGTCCAGCACGAGCGTGTTCAACCCGTCCAGCGACAGCGTGCCCTTGCTCAAATGCTTCTGCACTCGCCCCGGCGTGCCCACGATCACCTGGGCGCCGTGCTCCAGCGAGCCAATCTGCGGCCCCATCGGCACCCCGCCGCACAGCGTCAGCACCTTGATATTGTCCGACCCCCGCGCCAGCCGGCGCAAGTCCTTGGCCACCTGATCCGCCAGCTCGCGGGTAGGGCAGAGCACCAGGGCCTGACAGCCGAAAAAGCGCGGGTTCAGCGGGTGCAGCAAGCCCAGCCCGAACGCCGCCGTCTTCCCGGAGCCGGTCTTGGCCTGGGCGATCACATCCCGCCCCTGCAGGATCAACGGCAGGCTCTGCGCCTGGATCGGCGTCATCTCGGCAAACCCCAGCGACGCCAGCGTCGCCAGAGTCGGCGCGGAAAGGGGGAGGGAAGCGAAGTCGGTATCGGTCACGGGTGGGCCTGCTGTCTGAAGGGGGCGGCAGTGTAGCACTGGCCGCGCGGGTCCGGCAGCGACAGTTGCATTCCGGAAATGGATATCCAAAGTATATACATTTGAGCGTCTGGTTGATAGGATACTTGGGTCAATCACACTTCTCAGGTAACCGTGATGGAAGTGCAAATCCGAAAGTGGGGTAACAGCTCGGCGGTGCGTCTGCCCAAGGCGCTGATGGAGCAGCTCGGCCTGGACGCGGGCAGCACTCTGGCCGTTGAGATCCGGGACGGCGCTTTGGTGATGCGGCCCAGCGGGCCGACGCTGGAGGAAATGCTGGCGACCTGCACCCCTGAAAAGATGGCCCTGACCGAGGAAGACCGGCAGTGGCTGGACAACGATCCCGTGGGTAACGAGGAAATCTGATGGCTTATATCCCAAGGAAGGGAGACATTGTCCGCCTGAATTTCGACCCGGTGGCGGGCCATGAACAAGCGAAGCAGCGCCCGGCGCTGGTGGTGTCCCCGCAGGCTGTCCACGAAACCTTCGGGCTGTGTTGGGTGCTGCCGATCACCACGCGGGTCCGGGGCACGGCCTTCGAAATCCCGGTCACCGGTGGTGAGACGAGCGGCGTGGTGCTCACGCAGCAGATCCGCACCGTGGATTTCCGGGCCCGCGGCGCCGAATTCATCGAAGCGGCCGGTGAGCAGACCCGTGAGCAGGCCCTGCATGCGGTGCGGATGATCCTCGGCTGAGCCGGCCCGTACTCCGATCCCGTGTAACCGCACGTAAAACGGGCCCTCCGTGGATGAATTCACCCTCTCTTCCCGCTAGACTAGCGCGTTTGAACCGTCCGCCGGCGACCCGCCGGGTCGCGGGCGCTTTGGGTTAGGAGCGGCCTGGGCCGCCATGCGAGCACTATGAGACTGAAAACAATCAAGCTGGCCGGGTTCAAGTCCTTCGTGGACCCGACGCCGGCCTCGTTCCCGGAAAATCTGACCGCCGTGGTGGGCCCCAACGGGTGCGGCAAGTCGAACATCATCGACGCGGTGCGCTGGGTGATGGGCGAGTCCTCCGCCAAGCACCTGCGCGGTGAGTCCATGGCGGACGTGATTTTCAACGGCTCCAATGCGCGCAAGCCGGTGGCCCAGGCCTCCATTGAGCTGGTGTTCGATAACTCCGACGGCACCGTCACCGGCGAGTACGGCAAGTTCAACGAAATCTCCGTGAAGCGCCAGGTGACCCGGGACGGCCAGTCCAACTACTACCTGAACGGCACCAAGTGCCGCCGCAAGGACATCTCCGACATCTTCCTGGGCACCGGCCTGGGCCCGCGCAGCTACGCGATCATCGAGCAGGGCATGATTTCCCGGCTGATCGAGGCGAAGCCGGAAGAGTTGCGCGTCTATATCGAGGAAGCGGCGGGCATCTCCAAGTACAAGGCGCGGCGCCGGGAGACCGAGAACCGCATGCGCCGCACCCGCGAGAACCTGGAGCGGCTCACCGACATCCGCGACGAGCTGGAGCGCCAGATCGAGCGCCTGAGCCGCCAGGCGTCCGCCGCCGAGAAGTACAAGCAGTATAAAGAGGAAGAGCGCCACAAGAGCGCCCAGCTCAAGGCGCTGCGCTGGCGCGGGCTGAACGGCCAGGTGAAGCAGCTGGACCAGATTATCGCCGAGCTGGAAGTGGCCATGGAGGCGCGCATCGCCGAGCAGCGCCACGTGGACGCGGAGATCGAGCGGCTGCGCGAGGGCCACAATGACGCCCAGGAAGGCTTCAACCAGGTGCAGCAGCGGTTTTACGCGCTGGGCGCCGAGGTGGCGCGCCTGGAGCAGAGCATTCAGCACCAGCGCGAGCGCCGGCAGCAGCTGTTCGAGGAGCTGGATCAGGTGACCGCCAGCTGGAAAGAGGCGGACGCCCACCAGAACACCGACGCGGAGAAGCTCGCCGAGCTGGAGGAGCGGCTGGCGGCCCTGGAGCCGGGCCTGGAAGAGGCCCACGAGCAGCAGGAGACCTCCGCGGAGGCGCTGGCCCGTGCCGAGGACGCCATGCAGGAGTGGCAGCAGGCCTGGGAAACCTTCAACAGCAAGGCCGGCGAGTCCCGCCGCCAGGCGGAGGTGGAGCAGTCCCGCATCCAGCACCTGGAAAAGTCCATCGAGCGCCTGGGCGAGCGCATGGAGCGCCTGCGCAAGGAGCAGGAGTCCCTGGATTCCGGGCCGCTGGCCCGGGAAATGCGCGAGTTCGAAGAGCAGGTGGCGGAGTACCAGGAGCAGCGCGAAGAAAGCGAAATGCGCGCCGAAAGCCTGCAGGAACAGATCAACCAGCTGCGCCGTGACAACGGCGAGCGCGGCCGCGAGCTGGACGAGGCCCGCGACCAGCTGCAGAACCACAAGAACCGCCACACCTCCCTGGAAGCCCTGCAAAAAGCCGCCATGGGCGACGACGGCGCGGTCAGCGACTGGCTGGAACGCCACGACCTGGACCAGCGGCCGCGCCTGGCCGACCGCATCGAAGTGGCCGAGGGCTGGGAAAACGCCGTGGAAGCGGTGCTCGGCGACGCCCTGCAGGCGGTGTCCGTGGACGGCCTGGAGGAAGTCAGCAGCTGGCTCGGCGACCTGACCCATGGCCGCGTGGCGCTGGTCCATGAGAGCCCGGTGCAGGCCTCCGGCGACGCCGGCGATCTGCTGCGCTCCCACGTCACCGGTCAGGTGCCGGAGGGGCTGCTGGCCGGGGTCTACGCCGCCGACGATCTGGGCGCCGCCCTGGCGCTGCGCGGCCGCCTGAAGGCCGGCGAATCCGTGGTCACCCGCGACGGCATCTGGCTGGGGCCGGACTGGCTCACCGTGGCCCGCGAGCAGGACCAGGAAGCCGGCGTGCTGGAGCGCCGCCGTGAGCTGGAAAGCCTGGCCGGGCTGATCGACAGCGGCCAGCAGCGCGTCGACGAGCTGAAGGCCAAGCTGGAAGAGACCCGCGAGCAGGTCGCCGAGCTGGAGGAAGAGCGCGAGGAAGTGCAGCGTCAGGCGTCGCGCATCAGCCGCGAGCTGGGCGAGGTGAACGCCCAGGTGAGCGCCCGCCAGGTGCGCCTGGAGCAGATCACCATGCGCCGCGAGCGCCTCGGCAAGGAGCTGGAGGAAGCCGGCGGCCAGCTGCAGCAGGAACAGGAACAGATCAAGGAGTCCCGCGCCGTCCTGCAGGAGGCCCTGGACGCCATGGAGCAGGACTCCGGCGAGCGCGAAGCGCTACTGTCGCGCCGCGACGAGACCCGCATGGCCCTGGACGAGGCCCGCCAGCAGGCGCGCCAGCACCGCGACCACGCCCACCAGCTGGCGATGGACGCCCAGGGCGCGCGCACCCAGGCGGACGCCCTGCGCCAGAACCTGGCGCGGCTGGAATCCCAGGTGGCCAGCCTGCGCGAACGCAAGGCGCAGCTGGAAGAGCAGGCCGGCGAAGACGGTGATCCGGGCATCGAACTGCAGGAGCAGCTGGAAGAGAAGCTGGAGCAGCGTCTGGAAGCGGAGCAGCAGCTGATCGAAGCGCGCCGCCAGCTGGAAGACGTGGAGCACCAGATGCGCGACCTGGAAGGCCGGCGCGGCCAGCACGAGCGCCAGGCCCAGGAAGTGCGCGACACGATCAACAACAAGCGCATGCAGTGGCAGGACCTGAGCACCCGCCGCCAGACCGTGGCCGAGCAGCTCAACGAGCAGCACTTCGACCTGGACACGGTGCTCAACAACCTGCCCGAGGACGCCGACGAGAAGCAGTGGTCCGACGACCTGGAGCAGATCGCCCAGCGCATCGGCCGGCTCGGCCAGATCAACCTGGCGGCGATCGACGAATACCAGCAGCAGTCCGAGCGCAAACAGTATCTGGATCAGCAGAACGAGGATCTGGAAGACGCGCTCCGGACGCTGGAAAACGCCATCCGCAAGATCGACCGGGAAACCCGCACCCGCTTCAAGGAATACTTCGACCGCATCAACAAGGGTCTCCAGGAGCTGTTCCCGAAAGTGTTCGGCGGCGGCCACGCCTACCTGGAGCTGACCGGCGACGACCTGCTCGACACCGGCGTGGCGATCATGGCGCGGCCCCCGGGCAAGCGCAACAGCACCATCCACCTGTTGTCCGGGGGGGAGAAGGCGCTCACGGCCCTGTCCCTGGTATTCAGTATTTTTGAACTGAATCCGGCGCCGTTCTGTCTGCTCGATGAGGTGGACGCGCCGCTGGACGACGCCAACGTGGGCCGGTTCTGTAATCTGGTCTCGGAGATGGCCGAGCGGGTGCAATTTATTTACATCACCCACAACAAGATCGCCATGGAAATGGCGCGTACCCTGATGGGCGTTACCATGCACGAACCGGGTGTCTCGCGACTGGTGTCCGTGGATGTGGAAGAGGCCGCCGAGCTGGCGGCCATGTAAGCCGCCGCCGGCGTTTTGACAGGCGCCGGCGGCTGACCAATGATGACTGAAACTGGCGCGAGCTAAGGAAGAGGCAACATGGGCCTGAATCTGGAAACATTGATCGGCATTCTGGTTATTCTGATCCTCCTGATTCTTGCCGATGGCGTGCGGCGCATGATCCGCGAACGCCACGGCCGGTTGCGCATGCGCATCGACCGCCGGTTCGGCAAAGGCCCGGCGGCGGACGACGACAGCGACGACGATTACCCCAACGAACTGATCGGCCGTCCGCGCGTGCGCAGCCGCGAAGAGCAGGCCCGTATCGATATGGACGGCGTCGACGAGGACGGCGACCGCGCCGACCCGCCGATCATGATGGACACCGCCGAAGCGCCGCCGGAAGCGCCCACCCGCCGCGCCGAGCAGCAAACCCTGTTCGACGCCGACAACAGCGACGACGACGCCTCCGCGCCGGAGAGTCCGGTGGCCGGCTCCGCGAAAGCCGGCGCCGCCACCTCCGGGTCCGCCGCCTCCGGCGTCACCGACACGGACGACGTGGACGAGCCGCCGGCCCGCCCGGTGACCCGCCGGCCCGAAGCCACCCGCGAGCCTGCCACCGGCTCCCAGCGCGAAGAGCTGCGCCGCGAGGAAAGCCGCAAGCAGTCCGCGCCGCGCCCGTCCGCCGCCCGTCAGGAGCCGAAACCCAAGGACCCGGGCCCGGTACTGGAAGTGATCGTCTTCCACCTGATCGCCCGCCGCCCGGAACGCTTCGACGGCCAGGACATGCTGCGCCTGCTGCTGGAAAACGGCCTGCGCTACGGCGACATGCACATCTTCCACCGCCACCGCGACGTGGACGGCCGCGAGCAACTGGAGTTTTCCGTGGCCAACGCCGTGGAGCCGGGCACCTTCGACATCGATACCATGGAAGACGAGCAGTTCGCCGGCATCACCTTCTTTATGAAGCTGCCCGGCCCCCGTGACCCGCTCGCCTCCCTGGAGCGCATGCTCACCGCCGGCCGCCGTCTCGCCGAAGGCATGAACGGCGACCTCAAGGACGAGCAGCACAGCGTGCTCACCCCGCAAACCATGGAGCACCTGCGCCAGCGCGTGCAGGAATTCGAGCGCCGCCAGCGCGTCTCCCACGGGGCCTGATCACTCCCGGTGACAGGCGGACCGTTGTGGGACGGGCTTTTGTGGGAGCAGGCCTTGTGGGAGCTTGCTTGCAAGCGAAAGGCCGGCAAAGCCGGCCGGCAGGATTCCAGAGACGGTGTTGCTGCCGCCGTTAAAATGGCCTCTGGGATCCTGCCGGGCGCTTCGCGCCCTTTCGCGGGCCGGGCCCGCTCCCACAAGGCCCGCTCCCACCCCCGCATTAACCAACGGACCAGGCAACAGTGACCGCAAAGAAAGACACTTCCCCAGCCGAAGAGATCAAAACGCTTCGCGATCAGCTCAATCAGTGGGCGCATGAGTATTACGTCCTTGATGATCCGTCCGTGCCTGATTCGGAATACGACCGTGCTTTTCAACAATTGCAGGCTTTGGAAGAAGCGCACCCCGATCTTGTTACCGCCAATTCGCCCACGAAAAGGGTTGGCGGTAAGCCCCTGGAAAAATTTGATGAAGTAAAGCACCAGGTACCCATGCTGAGTCTTCAGACGCTGACCGATGAAGATCAGTTTTCCGCGTTTGATTCCAGGATAGCCAAACAGTTAAATCGGAAATCGAATAACCTCAGCCTTTTCGACAGCGAGAGCGTCGAGATTGAATACTGCTGTGAACTCAAATTCGACGGTCTTGCGATCAGCCTTTTGTACGAAAATGGCCAGCTGGTACGGGCAGCGACCCGTGGAGACGGCGAAGTCGGTGAGGATGTCACCGCTAACGCCATGACGATCCGCTCGATACCCCTGGAGCTTTTGGGAAAGGGCTGGCCGCGCACCTTGGAAGTCCGGGGTGAGGTCTGTGTTACTAAGCATGAATTCGAGAAGCTGAATAAAAAGCGCGCTGATGCCGATGAAAGGCCTTTTGCCAACCCCCGCAACCTCGCCGCGGGCAGCATGCGTCAACTTGACTCAAAGCTGGCTGCCCAGCGTCCGCTGGTCTTCTTTTGTTACGGCATAGGGCATATCGAGGGCGGCCGTGTCAGCGACCGGCAGAGAACCAGGCTGAGCCACTTGCAGGACTGGGGATTCCGCGTAGCCAAGGAAGTGAAAACGGCAAAAGGCACCGCCGGGTGTCTGGCGTATTTTCATGATATCGGTGAGAAGCGGGACCGCCTGCCCTACGAGATCGATGGCGTGGTCTTTAAAGTGAACTCTATCGAGTTCCAGGACATGCTGGGCTTTCGGGCCAGGGAACCGGCTTGGGCGGTGGCACTGAAATACCCGCCATCGGAAGAAATCACCGTGCTCAACGAGGTGGACTGGCAGGTGGGCCGCACCGGCGCGCTGACCCCGGTGGCCAAGCTGGAGCCGGTGCAGGTGGGCGGCGTCACGGTGAGCAACGCCACCCTGCATAACATCGACGAGATCCGCCGGCTGGACATCCGCGTCGGCGACAGCGTGGTGATCTACCGCGCCGGCGACGTGATTCCCAAGGTGGTGCGCACGGTCCCCGAGCGGCGCCCCAAGGACGCCGGGGAAATCAACCTGCCCACCGAGTGCCCGGTGTGCGGCAGCGAGATTCTGCGCGCCGACGACGGCGTGGTGGCGCGCTGCACCGGCGGCCTGATCTGCGGCGCCCAGCAGCGCGAGGCGATCAAGCACTTCGCCTCGCGGCGCGCCATGGACATCGACGGCCTGGGCGACAAGCTGGTGGACGCCCTGGTGGATCAGGGGCTGATCGAAACCGTGGCCGACCTCTACCGCCTCAAGGCCGAGGACGTGGCCGGCCTGGAGCGCATGGGCGAGAAGTCCGCCGCCAACCTGATCGAGGCCCTGAAAGCGTCGAAAAAAATGCCGCTGAGCCGCTTCCTGTTCGCGCTCGGCATCCTGCAGATCGGCGAGGAAACCGCCAAGGCCCTGGCGGACGCCTTCGGCGACCTGGACAGCATCCGCAAGGCGCCGCTGCTGCTGTTCCTGCAGGTGCCGGACGTGGGCGGCGAAGTGGCCAAGGCGATCGCCGCCTTCTTCGCCGAAGAACACAACGAGAAGGTCATCGACGGCCTGCTCAACGCCGGCGTCGAGCCGCAGTCCAACGGGACGCCGTCACGCCGCTTCGTGGACACCCTGACCCTGGCCAACTTCCTGAGCAGCGCCAAGACGCTGGGCATGCCGCTCAGCGGCGTGGGCACCAAGACCCTGGAGACCCTGGGCCGCCACTACCGGCACCTGGACGCGCTGCTCAAGGCGGTGGACGACGGCGAGGACGACAGCGGCGTCAAAGCCGGCACCCTGGACAAGCTGGCCGAGGGCCTCAAAGCCGACCAGTGGCGCGCAAAGCTACAGGACGCTCAGGCCTACGCCGACGCGCTGGCGGAAAAAGCGCCCGCCGGTGGCGCCGACCAGCGCCCCCTGGAAGGCCAGACCTGGGTGCTCACCGGCACCCTGGCGCGCCTGACCCGGAGTGAGGCCAAGGAGCATCTGGAGGCGCTGGGCGCCAAGGTCTCCGGCAGCGTCTCCGGAAAGACCGCCCGCGTGGTGGCCGGCGAGTCCGCCGGCTCCAAACTCGACAAGGCCCGCAGCCTCGATGTCGATGTGATTGATGAGGAGGAATTTATCGGCTTCCTCGCCGAACACGGCATCAAGCTCGAAGACTGAACAACGCTGGGAACGGGCCAAGCCCCTGAAACGGAGCTCTTGTGGGAGATTCTATGGTGCCTAACAAGGCTCATGAGAGCCTTGGGGCACAATAGTTCTCTTGGTGCTTCATCAAGGCGAAGGCGACGCGGGCGAGCTT
>MDTA01211131.1_pt1 | contig 14677 bp, 13 predicted proteins | sample 811151 | NCBI WGS metagenome assembly MDTA01 (sample SAMN05326648, study PRJNA326480) | marine metagenome | isolation source: seawater | place: Indian Ocean: South | collected 2010 | reverse complement strand
GCTTCACCCATAACGTCGACGGGGCTCCATCGGGGACACCGTGGTTCATTCGCCAGATTTGCTCATACTCGTCGATACGCTTTATGTCCCGGCGGACCATCATTTCGCGCAGACCAGCCAGCTCTACAGCGTTAAAATTATGTGAGATGACGGCTGAAATTGTGCTTGCGTCTCCAACCTCAAGCAAAAATCGCTCCAGGTCGCCACCATACTGGGCCGTTATGGCGCTACGATAGACGGTGAACCATTCCGACCCAGGATAAGGTGTCGCGAAATGTGGTTTCACCATGATCCCAAGTTCATCCCAGGCTTTTACGTCCTCGCGAATCGAATCAAAGTCTTCATTTGGAAAGCCGATTATCATGTTTGGAATCGGACGGATACCAGCCTCCAGCGTCCAAAAGAAGCTTCGAATATTATGCTTGCGAGCGGCGCCTTTGCCGATGGTCTTAAGTACATGTGGAGCGAACGATTCGTAGCCGTAGACCAGATGGCTGCAACCGGCATCCTTCATAATTTTTAGTATTTCCTGCGTACATAGAGAGGCATGACTGGTGCCCCCCCAATGCACGCCGCTCCAGGAGCCATCATCGCGTTTTTTTGGCGCTAGCCCCTCTTCGTGCATTGTATCGCAAATCGCCTTCATCCATGTCCGACCAGAATACTTGTCCATCGTCATCAAGTTCTCATCAAGAAACCCAATAAAGTCGACTTTGTAAGTATCGTAGGCGTGCTTAATCAACCGAACGACGTATTCCGGGCTGTGATAGCGAGTGGTCCGGGTATAAACGCCGGGGTTATCGAAGACTGCGTTGACGTTACCATCTTCGTCCTCTTCGTAGCGCATGTCGCCTGCGATACCAAGATGATAACAATAGCGACAAACCATAGAGCAGCCATAGGACGCATTAATGTCGAGCCTGCGCTTCGACATCATACCCTCTTCCGAATAGAGCGAACGGCTATTTGGAAAATAGACCTCTTCCAAGGGGAACAATTCCCACGCTGGGAATGGCAATTGGTCGAGGTCATCGATCAACTGGCGCATCGGCGCCATGACAAAGCCACCCTCATTGTCGCGCGAGATGGTACCGTTAACCGTTTCCCAATCGGTGCGCTGAGCATCTATCAGCTCGAGGATTTCTGGGAATGTCTCAAATGCCTCGCCTATGACTCCAACATCTACCTGCGGCAACCACGTCATAATCTCTCGCGGGATCGATGTTAGAACACCGCCCCCAAGAACAACAGGGGTTGCCGGTTTTTCTTCTTTCGCTATGCGAACGATCTCCTTGATCGAGCCGTATGCAGTAGTGATTCCACCGAGCGCTATGACGTTCCAATCGTCAGCATTGATGACCTCGCGCAGAACATCTTCGCCGAGGCGCCATGCATTGGCATCGAAAACCTGGACAAGGTGACTTTTTTTCATGGCGATAGCAGCCAGCAGCGCAATGCCGTAAGGAACGTGGACGGGCACGCCCTCTTCACGCACTACCGGATTAATGAAAAGGACCTTTGCCATAGCTAGCCTCCGAACCTGTTCAGGAAAGCTTGGAACGAGATGCTTTCTATGCCCTCGCCAAAAAGGATGCCACCTTCCGTACAATTGTAGGTTTTGGCATCGCTGTCCTCGACCATATCCAGGAAAACCTCACGATACCACAAATAAGCAGGGTCCGTAAAAAAGCTCGCGCCAACGTGCGGATTTTCAAAGCGGACATAGAGAGAGTCGAGGTTGGCTTCGCCAACGAGCGCGATGGCTTCTTTATAATATTGGGTGTTTAAGTAGGGCGTGCCTTCATAATAGGAAAAATCAACCCCGGTTAGAGCGATGTGCTTCATACCGAGCACGGCGTCTGCCATCATCCAACTTGCCGTACCCACATTCCCGCCAGCATTAACGCAAGGAAGTCCATTCATATCCTGCAGTTCCGCAGTTATGCTTCCCGGCAGATCAGGATCGTCAAGCATGGGGTTCCACCAGAAAATTTCCATGCCTGTCTCGAGCACGCGGTCTACGACAGCGTTCGAAGTCGATGTGGAAAGCGCAATTTTGATCTTCGAACCATGCTCATTAAGCATCGTAAGGATTTCCTGATTTGCCCGTATTTCGTCAGCAAAGGCATCGTCTTGATCTTGGCGCGCAAAATAATCGTCTGCCGCCAGCTTTTGTTCATCGAGTAATGGGTCACCAAACCATCTTACTACGCGAGTTGCATGCGGATCGAGCGTCACTACGAGATCCGGCACAAGACCATTACGAAGGCAATAAGACATCGCCGATTCGGAAGCAATGATCGTTCCATTATAATTATTTTTTAAGATTGCGGCCGCCGGGTTCTTGCGCTTAAGAGACGGCCCCGCGGCGATCACGACGGCGTGGTCGGCGATTTTAAGCCGAGCGTTCCGAAGCTCGGAAAGTGAATGACCCTTATTGAGAAACCCAAGGTTGCGTTCGGCATTTTCGAGCCACATGGCACCGAAGCGTTCTTGGGTCATTTTCTCCATGTGACCTAGTAGCTTCCAAGCCAATTCACCATTTTTCTCTTTAACGTTCGTCATGTTGTATTTTTCGATGGCAGCGCTACTCTTCATCCTTAGTATTCCATTTTACGCGCTTCTTCGATACGAACGCGATTGAGCCGCCGAGGTGCTTTAATGCCTCGCTCTCGAAGCGCGCCTCAACATCATCATCATGTTTATTCGCTTCGACAGATTTTCGCGTTTGAAAATTGCCTTTCAATACACTCGACATAGGTGTGTCCTCCAATCCAACGGTTCAAGATGCGCCAGAAACGTCCCGATCTTCCAGCAAAAATTTGACGAATTTAAAATCGAGTTCATTGTCAATATCAAACGACATTTCCTCCGGTATTTGATAGAGAAGAGTGTCATCAAAGAAGATATGCGGTTTATCAATAATGGCGAATCGCTGCCAGACGTAGACTGCTGCGTTCATGTCGAAGCAGGGTGGGCAATCCTGGCGGCGCTCAATTCGTGGTTCCATTGGTTTTGATAGGGTGACGTATCCCTCTTGTGTCAGTTCGACCATATTAAAGTAAGGAACCTTTCGTGCCGGCGCTCCTGTCAAGACGTTGCTGACATTCCGCGTCTCCAGCAGCTCAACAGCGCCGATCACGTCTTCCACCGCACGTAACGGAGACGTGACATCGAGATCGGCTACTGTATCGAACGCGAAGCCGCACTCCTTTTCCACGGTCAAAACCGCATGCGCTATCGGCGGCAGCTTCGACGCAGCATCGGTCGCCATTTCGTCCGGACGCTTAACGATCATGTCGGGCGACCATTTTTCGGCTTCGGTCAGAATGGATTTGGAGTCGCTGCTAACAACCACGACATCAAACATCCCTGCATCCTTGGCCTGGTCAATGGCATGCGCTATCAACGGTTTCCCGGCGAGCATGAGTAGGTTTTTCCCAGGCAGCCCCTTGCTGCCGCCGCGTGCACACACGGTCGCAATGCGTTTTTTTACCATGCGCTCCAGCCACCATCGACAACAAGCATCTGTCCGGTCATATAACTTGAGGCGTCAGACGCCGCATACACAACAGCACCGACCATTTCGTCGCGATTGGCCATGCGTCCCATTGGCGTTCGATTGCCATAATTCTTCTGAAAAGTCTCGTTCTGTCCGCTCTCAACACCACCCGGCACCAGAGTATTGACCCGAATTCCTTGCGACCCCCAATACGTCGCCAGGTATTTCGTCAATCCGACAACGCCAGCCTTTGAGGCAGAATATACCGGTGGCGTCGTAATTTTGAATCCGAGGTACTCAGAGCCCTCGTAAATCCGGAAGTCTGGTCCGACAATCCCATATGTAGATGCCGTTTGCAGTATGCTGCCGCCTCGTTGCTGATTACCCATCTGCTTTCCAATAGCCTGAGCGACAAGAAATATACCGTCAAGATTGACGGCCATGATTTCACGCCAGACCTCAATAGTAAATTCCTCGAAAGGCGCGAAGAAGGCCTGCAAGTCGCGTGACTTTGCCGCTGCATTGTTGTGCAGAAAATCAATGCCGCCAAACTCGGCGCAAACTGAGGCAACCATCTCTTTTACGGATTCTGGATCAGATACGTCGCAGGCCATCGCCTTAGCCTCTGCCGCATATTCCAAAGCAATTTCTTCCGCGAGAACTTCCGACGCTTCTAAGTCAATGTCGACGATAGCAACTCGGGCTCCGTGAGCAGCCAAACCCTTACAGACGCGTGATCCAATCACGCCCGCACCGCCCGTAACTACGGCAGATTTTCCAGATAGATCAAACAGACCAGTAATGGCAGGTTTTTGCATCGTTTAGCCTATGTCTTCAGAGTGCCGGAATAGTTTGGTAATTGAGCCTGCCGCTGGACCCAGGCGCCTGCGCGGTTTGCCGTCTCCGCCGCATCGATCATATGGACAATATTCCAGCCGTCCTCAAGCGAGCAGAGCACTGTATCATCATTGCTTAAGATAGCGCTGTGCTGCGCTTGGTAGGTGCTATCGCGGCAAATGTTCTGGAGCTCGACCACCTCAGATTCGAATGTGACGGTTCCAGCAACAAAATCGGCACGTGCTGTGCCCTCATCGGTGAGGATGATAACGTCTCGGTGTAAACGGTCGTCAAGGTAGTTAAAGGCGACGCTCGCGACTGGGCAATCAGTTGTTCGGAAGAGAACCGAGTATACATCATCGCTGTCAATTTCAAGTTGGCTGAATTGCCCTCCTAGGGCGGTCACTTCCTCCCATTCTCCAAGAATCCAATTCAGATAATCCAGCTCGTGGCAAAGGTCTCTCAATACGCCTCCACCCGCCTCACGATTTGCAGAATAACTCGCCCGGTAGTCCTGGTTAGGGCGCCAATCGGGCAAATGTTGGCCAACATACGCATGCGCAGCTAGCTTCTTTCTACCGTCAACGGTCGCCCTTAGCGTCTGAGTGACCGGATGGAAACGAAGATTGAAAGCGACGTAAGCTCGCCGGAACTGATTCTCAGGAATGGGCAAAGCACCATGGAACAAGGGTTTCTCAACCAACACTAACCCTGAGAACCCGGCCGCTGCTAGCCGCGACAGGTCATCGTGATGTTCGTGGGTTCGGCTCGCAATAACCACGTAGTCAGGCTGCCAATCGTCAAGTGCCAACAGCAAGTCGCCGTAGCTCTCGGGATGCACACAAACGCGCCGGGACACGACAGCTACGGACAGACCATGCTCTGCCAGCAAACGCGCATGGCGCTGGCCGATAGACCCGTAGCCGACAACTAGCGCTCTCATCCGTCGAAGTGCTCACCAAATTCAAGGTTAGCGCGCTGGTAGTCCTCCAGATGGCCAACGTCCATCCAATACTCATGGATAGGGAACACCGATGTGCTCATGTCCGAAGCTATGACTTGTTCGAAAAGCGTGGTCATATCGTAAGTCAGGCCTTCTGGAATTAGCTCTATGGCTGCGGCATTGAGAGCATAAATGCCGGCGTTCACAAAAAATCGATGTGTTGGCTTTTCATCAATGGCTTTAATCCGGTTATTTTCTACAGTCACCACGCCAAAGGGAACCTGCATGTCGTACTCACGAACGCACATTGTCGCGTGGGACGAGTGTTCAGCGTGAAACTGCAAAAGCCGATTAAAATTGACCTGGGTCAATAAGTCCCCATTCATAACGATCAGTGGCCGGTCTGGCCTCGCTTCAATCAATCGCAATGCTCCGGCTGTACCAAGGCTGGTCGGCTCCTCGAGGTATCGGATCTCAACGCCCCAGTTTGAACCGTCGCCGAAATAGGATTTTATTTGTTCCGACTTGTAGTTTACCGAAATATAAAAGTGTCGGAAGTTTTGTAGAACGAAATTGTTGAGGATCGTCTCCAGCAGGGGCCTACTGCCGATCTCAAGAAGGGGCTTTGGTTTCGTTTCAGTAAGAGGCCTGAGCCGCTTCCCTAGGCCGCCTGCCATTAATACTACCCAATTTTCGTGTGGACGCCTCTCTTCAATAAGGTCGGCCATTTCGATCAAGCCGATGATTTTTCCATCATAATTTAGCAGCGGAAGTTGATGCAGGCGATTATTCCGCATAATTTCAAGCATGGATTCTGAGTCCATTTTCTGCGAAACCGTCACCGGCGAACTGTTCATGATCGCCGCAACTTCGCTTTCAAAAGAGACGCCACTTAGGATTCCTCGACGAATGTCGCCGTCGGTTAAAGTCCCCAGCAGCTTGCCCGTTGGATCACTGATCAAGCAGATCTGCCGCGCAGTTCGATTTAGGCTCTCAATTGCCTCGCGGATAGTAGCGCTTGGCCGGATTAGCGAGTGCTGCCACGTCATGTCGATTATTACACCAACGGCTTCGCAGGAACCCCGGCTACTCGAGAGCCGTCAGGCACGTTTTGGGTAACCGCTGCTCCGGCAGCAACTACACAGTTGCGGCCCACCGACACAGATTGCAGGACTGTGGCGCCAGCACCAATCAGGGTTTCGTCACCCACATGGACGTTACCGCACAATACAGCTCCAGGCGCAATGTGAGCGTGCGCACCAATGTCGCAGTCATGATCGGCCAAAGCACGGGTATTGAGGATCGTGTTACGACCGATTCGGGTGCTTGGTTGAACGACACATCCTGCCAGAACTTGCGCACCTTCTCCAATTTCTACAGCTCCAGTAATTGTCGCTGACGGGTCGATCACAGGAGAGAAGCGAAAGCCCAAAGCCTTAAATTTATCAAAAACGTCGCGTCGGGTGGAGTGGAGACCGAGAAACCCAATGCCAATCACAAGTTCCAAGGCCAATCGGTCTTCTACGTCAATCCAATCATCGCCGCCAAGAACCGGAACGCCTGCTATCATAGTGTGCCACGTAGCTTTATCTCGGTCCACGGCACCAGTCACGGTGCGCCCGTCCCGCTGCAAGGCATCGATGATCACCCTGGCGTGGCCGCCTGCGCCAATAACCACAACCGGCAGGTTCATGGGTCAATCAATTCACCCGCTTTGTAACTGCGGCGTGCCGTGGTTTTCAGCATGTCCCAATAAAACATGGGTGAGACGCCGCTTCCGGGGCGCTTGATGCTCAGATTTTTAGAGGTAAAGGCCTCACCAATGTTAATGTCACGTTCAGCGACTATACTCTTTCGAATAGTCTGGCGATTGCGCAGTTCGGCATCGGTGGGCTCCTTGCAACCGCTCCCCAATGCGGCCTCCACCTGCCGGATACCAGCAACCATCTGTACTAATTTTTCGGGCGTGATAGAGGCCTTATGGTCTGGTCCAGGAAGCAACTGGTCCAGGGTAAAATGCTTCTCGACAATGCAGGCTCCGAGAGCTGCCGCAGCAATTGGTACCACAATGTCTTCCGAGTGATCGGACAGCCCGACCGGCAAGGCAAAAGCGGCACGCATAGCTTGCATTGCCTTAAGATTAATTTCATTAATCGGCGCAGGATACTCGGAGGTACAATGCAGCAAACGGACCCTCGATTCCAACGCCTGCCGACCCTCAATACTCTCGTAAGCAGCGCGAGCGTCGGCCCACTCAGGAAAGCCGTTGCTGCACATGCCAAAAGCTAGGACTGCGAGAGCATGCTCAAGTTCGTCCATAGTCGCCATTCCCGTGGACAGTATTATGGGTAAGCCAGTGTTTGCCGCAGCTAAAAGGAGCGGACCATTGGTAACTTCGCCGGAGGATAGTTTCAATTGTCCGAGTTGTAAGTCAGAAAACAAAAAATCAAGGCTAGTGAGGTCGAACGGAGTCGACAAAAACTCAATCCCCTCCTTGTCACATGCGTCCATAAGTGTCCAATGGTCTTCCGCGGTTAACTCAAGCCGCTTCAACATGTCGAATTGGCTCTCGCCGTTGTCTGTCGTCAGGTTCTGATAATTGGCCTTTGGTGCGTTCTTGGACACGAGAGCCTCGGCCTTGAAGGTCTGAAATTTTATCGCATCGGCACCGGCCCGCTTCGCCACCCTTATCAACTCCTGCGCCATCTCCATGTCACCGTTATGATTGACCCCAGCCTCAGCAATAATGAATACTCGTGGATAAGCGGGAGGGATATTCGCAGCCTTCATAAGCGGGCCTCAAAAGCCAAATCATAAAACGGCTTCATCAAAACGTCATTCAGGTCGAATGAGCTTAATGTGTGTTTGATCTTCTTTGATGCACCTATCGAGCCAAATGGATAGGCTGCTGCACGGGTCCGTTTCGCATGCGCTGGCGATAGCGCGTTTGAGATTGCTAACGCGATCTCATCGGTTGTCTCATCACAGTCGATGACCGAATCGGCGCGGATCCGCCCGCGCTGACGCTCGCCAATATTCACCGTAGGCACCTTCAGGGCTGGAGCCTCAATTAAACCACTCGATGAGTTTCCAACGACTGCGGCGGCAAATTTCATCGTGTTTAGATACCGCGTTTGACCGAGAGAAACGATTGAACTTAAGCGGCCCTGAGCTACCTCGACCCGATCAGAGATAACCCGCTCCACCGAGCCATGCCCAGGGTCAGCATTTACGCCCGTGATAATTACATTATAGCCGGGAAACCGGTCTAGCGCGTCGAGCATTTGACCCACCCGAGTGCCTGGGTCGTCTTCGCTCAAGGTCACAGGGTGGTATGTCACCAAGAAGAACGGGTCGGACACGTTAATATTCATTGAGCTCGAGAGCTCGTCGCGATCCATCAAGGGTAGAGTCGCGAGTACGTCAAGGCACAGCGCACCAACATTGAAAACCCGGCTTGGCTGTTCACCCAGCTGAATAACCCGCTGGCGATAGGACTCGGCTGCAGTGAAATGCAGATGGCTCATTTTGGTGACGGAATGGCGAATCGACTCGTCAAACACACCCTCAGACGCTTCACCGCCGTGAACATGAGCAACCGGTATTCTCATAAGCAAGGCTGCCTCTGCTGCGGCTAAAATTTCGAGTCGATCGCCGAGTACAACTATCACGTCCGGCAACAGATTATGAAAGGCGGCGGCCATTCCGGCAACGCCCTTTGCCAACGAACCTGCCAGCGCCACCGGACCCGCATCAGAGAGTTCCATGGGCACGCGGGCATTTATTGAAAAGCCGTCATTCTTAATCAACGCGGCGGTATTACCAAACGCTTCTTCTATGTGCATGGCTGTAACGACAATCTGTAGGGTCAGGGCCGGGTCATCGTCAATCTCACGCATCAGATTGACCAGCAAGCCATACTCTGCCCGAGATCCAGTGACTATGCAGATCCTTCGATTATTACAGGTCATCTTAAGTGTCGGCTAGACGGGGGCTGGACGGAATATTAATAAGGCGCCTGTATAAGCTTCCCGCGACGGATAAATCCATTCGCGGACAGTCACGATACGGCGTCAGGTTAGAGAGGGGCTTCCAAGCCGGCCGGCACATCAAACCCGCCGCGTTAACGAGTTCCAAAACTTCGTCACGCCTGACTTCTACCTCCGGATCAAGCAGCATGACGTTGAGCCAGTAATTGCTGCGGCAGTCCCTTGGTTCTGTAAATAACCTAACCCCATTCAAATTAGCAAAAGCCTCTGTATAGCGTTCCGCGAGGCGTCGCTTTCTCTCAATAAATTCGTCCAGCCGTTCCAGTTGGGCGCAGCCAATGGCTGCGTTAACATTGGTGAGCCGATAGTTGTAGCCGACTTGGTCGTGATCAAACTCCCAGGCATGGGGCATCTTGGCAGTCGTTGTAAGGTGCTTGGCCAGCGCTGCCAGATTGGGATCACTCGTCATCACAGCACCACCACCGCCGGTAGTAACAATTTTGTTTCCGTTGAAGCTGAGCGCTGACAGCACACCATGGTTCCCAGTATGCCGGCCCTTGTAGATGGAGCCCAACGATTCCGCGGCGTCTTCAATAAGCGGCAATCCGAAGCGGTCGCAGACTTTGGCGACACCGTCCAAATCAACGGGATGACCAAAAGTATGCATGCAAACCAAAGCTGAAATTCGGCGGCCAGTCTGCGCATTTAGAAGGTCACCGCCTTTTGACTTGGCGATCCGTAACAAGTGTGCTTCCAGCTTCCCTGGATCTAGGCCCATCGTCGCTTCTTCACTATCGGCGAAGTGCGGCACGGCGTGGCAATAGAACACGGCGTTCGCTGTCGCGGCAAACGATAGGGCGGGAACAATCACCTCGTCTCCAGGCTCGACGCCTGCAAGCATAAGGCAAACGTGAAGCGCCGCCGTTCCATTAATTGTCGGTACAACGTATTTAGCCCCAGTCGCCGCCGTCAGCATGTCGCCGAAGTTGTCAACATAGGAACCCACGCTTGAGACCCAGCCGGTATCAAGGCATTCCTTGACGTAAGTCCATTCGTTGCCTGCGATTTCTGGCACGTGTAGAGGAGCCGAGCCAGACACAACTGTGGTCATCGCATCCAGGACAGCTTGTGCAGAGAAAGTCACGCGATACGCCGGCCGGTTTCCAAGTTGACGAAGCTCCCGTCGCAAACAGTGCCCTTACGGGCTAAGTGAACCTTCAGCTGCTTCGGATCTAAACCCAAAGTGGCTTCATCGCTGTCGGCAAAATGAGCAACGGCACCGCAATACGAGACGGTATTTGCTGTAGCGACGAAAGACAATGGCAGGATGATCACCTCATCCCCTGCGTTCACCCCGGGCAACAGGAGACAGGTATGCGAGGCCGCCGTCCCATTGACCGTTGCGATTGCATGACTCGCCCCTGTCGTACTAGCCGGCGTGGTCTCGAACTGGTCGACATAGCTGCCGACGCTAAAAATCCATCTTGCATCAAGACAATCTCTCACATAGCTCCAATCCCTCCCTCTAATTTCAGGCACATGCAAGGGCGCTAAGGCTGCCACCACAGACACCATCGTCTCAAGCGCCGATTCGATGGAGAAGCTCATGTGATATCTGGGATTTCCCAATTACCGTGAAACGCTTGGGAATTTCCAAGATCACGAAACAAGCCTTGGTCAAGCGCCGCGACAAGCTCTCGGATGCCGTCTGGGATGCCGAAGGCGGGTTCGAAGTGAAGGGTGTTCCTTACTTTGGTAAAGTCGACGCGGTAATTCCGGGGATCGGAGCCGTGCTCCTGGAACCGAACTTTTCCATCAGGAACCTGCTTTAGAATAGCGTCTACGATCATCTGCTTGGTGAAGTTATTGCGGGAGCCGCCTGCGTTAAACACTTCAAAAGCAACCCGATCCCTCGGCGCCTCTAAGACACGTCGGATCAGCTCGCCAAAATCTCGCAAATGGCAATAGGGCCTCCAGGTATTAGCATCATAGACCAGCAGGTTCTCTCCAAGCACCATGGCGCGAGTGAACTCACTTACTGTAAGATCAAAACGCATGCGCGGGCTAAGGCCGAACGCCGTGGCAAACCTCAAAATCGTCGGGCAATAGTCAACAAGACCCTCCATCCCCAATAACTGTCTCTCAAACCTCACTTTCGATTCGGCGTATAGTGATAAGGGATTAAGATCGAAGTCTTCGCCTGCAAGTTGATCGTCTTTGATCAGACCGTAATTGGAGCATGTAGAAACGAATATGACCTTGTTCAAATCGTGTCCGGACATTGATCGAAGCAAAAGGTCATAGCCCAAGTCATTAACCTCGTGGGCGACGGCCGGATATTTTGCCGTCACTGGATCACCCACAAGACCGGCCAGTAGAACCACGTCCGTTACCCCATCCAGTGAAGCTTCTAATTCCGACTCATCTGTCAAATTGCCGTTCGTGTATTCGAAATTTGGATGGTGCAGGAACGACACTATCGCTTGGCCGTGATTGTATAAAAGATTATCAAAACAGCGAACACCGTAACCCGTGTTTAGGAGGTGGTCGGTCAACACCGATCCTACGTATCCCGCACCGCCAACGATTAAAATTTTACGCGCCGCCTTGCCCTTTGCCTTCAAGGCGTCCGCAACGAAACGACGGTCTTCCGCGAATATTAACTCTTGATAAGCGGCGGGAAGATGGGCGTTTACCTCGAACGCGACTACTCGACTGCGTGCCTCTGATTGATTGTAGTCTTTTTTCTGTGTCATCGAATTTTGAGACGGTCTAAAACCCATCTCCCAAGCTACCGCACTTCGGGTGAAACATTGCCTCCCGAAGTACTTGATTAGCCAAAAATTTCAAACGTAATCAGCTGCATGTGCTGATCACGTCATCCGGCACCCCCATTTTTAACGAGCACCGAGCTAATTCCAGAAAAACGAGGATCCATCGGTTGTCCCGCACTCGACCAAACGGCTTTGCCCTTTAAATTCCATCGGCGTAAGGAAATGAAATGTAACGATTTATTCAGATCTCAATAATCTTGATTAGGCCCTTCTCATCAAGCCGTTCACGATACACACTTTTTAAGATCCAGGGTGAAGCCAAGTGTGCCGGCCGACAGGGATTAAACCCAAGAGTTGCATACCACTTACCATAATTGTGACACGTATCATGTTCATGTCATGAACGTCAAGTTCATACCGTGAACGTGAAGTTTAATATCGCAGATTATAGATCTACTAATTTCAACTTCTTGTCCGGCGCACCAAATGCAATTAGAATAAATACTACCGCGCACTTAAATGCGCAGACATAGCCCTTGCCAAATCATGAACGAAAAGGCAATCCACGGGCGGCAAAGCGGTCTAAAAACGGAGCGCCAAGCCGAAAGTAAACCCACAAGGACACGATCAATGGCACGGCGCTTCCATTCATCACGCTGAAGTTCGAGTCCGGAAATAGGAACGGCACTAGGACCACCAAGCCTACCACCGCCTCCAAGTCAGTTGCCTCTTCGCTATTCAGCAACCGATCAACAAGTGCCAGAAGCATACCAAAAATCGCCATCCCGAAAATCACCCCAATATGGCCAAAATTCAGATATAGCTCCGGTAACCACGGGAGATTCATGGACATATTCTTGTTTTTGGTCTCAGTCCAATAATCTTGCGCAAACAAACTGCCCAATGTCTCAGTTGGTTTGTCCGACCATAGTATTCGTGGAATGAAACTGGACGCCAGCGGGGTATAACTTGAGCCCTCCCAAAATGGTATCTTCGCTGGCGTGACGGCGGTTGCCACAGATAGGTGGGACAAATGGCTGAACCGCTGAACCATCCGCTTAAGCGCGTGAACATTGAATTGCGTGGGATTCTGCCTTGGAATTCTCATTCGCAGGAAACCCCATTTCTGACCGGTTAGATCGTAAATAAAAAAACTGCCAATAATTCCGACCTTTTCCATTATAGTAATTGGACCACTATTCATCGTCTTCCAAGTGAATTCTCGAGCTGAGTAGGCCGCGTTGTAGACAGCAAAGACCAAAAGCGCCGAGACAATTACAAAATACTTTGGAAACTTGCCGCCAATTCGCCAAAGAACGAAAACCGCCACCAAGGCATAAACTATCAGCGGCATTAGCAATGTATTTGAGAGAAGCTGGACAAATACTGATCCTTGAAGACCCATGAAAGTTATGGTTTGAACAAGACCCAGCCGACGCCGCAAAATCTCTGTTAAGAAGTATCCAAAACAAATGGGACCAAGCAACTTCGCGAACTGGCCGAAAGATGGAGCCTTATCCAGTTGAGGAACGAAGTGGCTCGCCAAATTAACTGCGAATAGTGCCCACAACATCAAATTAAGTAATTGAGCAGTCTTAGGCTCCAAAAACCGAATGTGCAGAGGACTCCTTTGCAAGACGTGCCGCATTAACATACATGCAAAAACGTATGAAAATACACCCGCCAAAGCTAACATCAGAACGTGAATGGGAAACAACTTTTCCGTGTTCTCGAACCAAAGGTTATAGTATTCAAATCTCTCCCCGCGCTCCGCCCAGATAGAAACTAAAAAAACTGGAATGCCGTATAGCAATCCGATTGCAAAACACGAGGAGATAATAATCTGAGAGCTCCTGCTCTTGTTTGAAGAGAGCTCCAGCAACAAGGGGACAGCGCCAACAAAAACCACGGCACATGCGAGAAACGAGTGAAGGCCTGAAGGCGCAAGATCAGCAGCAATGAACGCTCCAATCGAAGTAAGCGCTGCTGCGCCGGCCAGGTGCCTTAAGCCTGTCATTTAGATACCCTCTCAATCCTTGCAGTTAGATTTGTGCCAAAATTGCTTCGCCTTCAGATTTCTTCACACGACATGGAGGCTGTCGTAGAGCGTTAAGAGACCATTACACTTGCTTAAAATTACTCGCCTAAAATTGGCGCATCCTAAATTTTTGGCGGTACAGCTTTTCCGACCCAAATAAAAAAGCGCCATTGTGTTGCGCATTGAATCGTTTTGAATATTGGAGAAATTTAAGAATACCGTATCCTTGTTTCACTACTTCGCCACTTTACACACTTAGGCTGCTCGCATGGTTGCATATGCCTCGGTTACCACTTCTGCGATGGCTTCGGGTTGCAGATTATAACTCTCCAGCAAGTCATCCTGGGAGCCATAGTGCGCGGCGAATACATCTGGAATGCCTAGCCGCTCGACCGGCGGCATTTTCCGGCCGAGGTTATCACTCAAACTTTCGAGCACGGCACTGCCGAAGCCCCCAGGCAAAGTATGCTCCTCCAACGTCACCACCAAGCGTGCCACATTAGCGAGCAAGCTCAGTCCTTGGTGATCCATAGGCTTCACTGTGTGCATATGAAGTACACTGCAGAAAATGCCTTGCCGTTCGAGTATCTCGGC
>MDTA01174566.1_pt1 | contig 14678 bp, 9 predicted proteins | sample 811151 | NCBI WGS metagenome assembly MDTA01 (sample SAMN05326648, study PRJNA326480) | marine metagenome | isolation source: seawater | place: Indian Ocean: South | collected 2010 | reverse complement strand
GCTGGTTGTCTCCACGGCCCGGCCCCCTGCCTGGAAGCCCGGGGTTTGCGAGCGCTTCCAATTTGAGCTGGGCGATACGGCTAAGGGTGGTCGTGGTTTCGACAGTGTAGGTTGTGGTTTTGGGAACCGTGCCGGACAGGAGCACCGATCCATCCTTGAGTATCTCATGGTTTTCTCCACCGGTGGAAGTGAATCCGGCGATCTGGAGGACTTCCCAGTTCCCTTGCCGGGCGGCACTCTCGGAGGAGAGACGTTCCCAGGCGAGATAGTCCTCCTCCTGTGCCTTGAGCGCGGTTTCACGGTTTTGCTGGAGGATGGAGATCTGGCTATCGAGATCCTTCGCCAGCTGCTGTTGTTCGGGGGTGAGGGGGAGGTCGAGGTAGGGGCCGATGAAATCGTGAGAGACGTCGGTCTTGTTACTGGGGAGTTGGACTTCGAGAGGGGTGTGGTTGAAGAAGTCGAATATCCCGTAGTAGTCGGTCATGGTAAACGGGTCGTATTTGTGGTCATGGCATTGGGCGCATTCGAGGGTGACGCCGAGCCAGACAGTCCCGGTGGTGTTGACGCGGTCGACCACCTGGTTGACACGGTTGCCTTCAGGGCTGACTCCGGCTTCGACGTTGCAGGTGACGGTACGGTGGAAGCCGGTGGCGATTTTCTGTTCGAGGGTGGAATCAGGCAGGAGGTCGCCGGCAAGTTGTTCGATGGTGAACTGATCGTAGGGCATGTTGGCGTTGAGGGCCCTGATAACCCAGTCGCGGAAGGCCCAGGATGGACGAAGCTGGTCGGCTTGAAAGCCGTTGGAATCCGCGTATCGGGCGAGGTCGAGCCAGGGCCGGGCCCAGCGTTCTCCGAAATGGGGGGATGCGAGGAGGCGATCAGCTGCGGCTTCAACAGCAGCAATGCGGTCTTCCCGGTAGTGCCTTTCGAACTGGTCCAGTTCGTCGGGAGTGGGTGGCAGGCCGATGAGATCGAGGGAGAGGCGGCGGAGAAGAATGTCCGCGGTGGTCGGTGGAGAGAAGTCGAGGTTGTTCTCCTCGAGGCGACGGAGAACGAAGGCGTCGATCGGGGTGGAGACCTTCTCTGCGCTCCTGACGACCGGGACATCCGGGCGGGTGGGGGTGAGCCAGGCCCAGTGGTCTTCATACTTGGCTCCGGAAGCGATCCAGTCCTTGAGGAGCTGCTTCTGCTGACTGGTTAGTTTCCGCTTGGAGCTGGGTGGTGGCATGAGCTCGTCCGCGTCTTCGGTGAAAATCCGGTGGACGAGTTCGCTCTCCCCGGCATTACCAGGTGTGATTGCTCCGCCGAGATCCCCACTGGTGGTGGCGCCTTGAAAGGTATCGAGGCGTAGTTTGGCCTTGCGGGCTTGCTCGTCGGGGCCGTGGCAGTGAAAGCAGTTTTCCGCGAGGATGGGACGTATCTCGCTGCTGAAGTCCGGAACTCCCTCTGCCATTACAGCGCATGGCCAGCAAATAAGAAGGGATGTCGGCAGACGCATAGCAGGCTGTTTTTTATGTTCTGGGGGTGTTGTACGCAAGGATGGACCTGCGGGCAATTGGTGGGCTCATTGATCTGGTCGATGGAGGAATTGAACTTATCCATTACCGGAAACCGGATCCCTGGGGTATGTGTTGAATCGCATGAGCGCGTCGCATCGTGGATTGAGCTGGTCCCTGCTCCTGCCGCCGTTGGTGGTGCCAACGGTGGGGGCCCTGTTTTATTTTGTTATTGTTCCGGAGGGAACCCTTGGAAAATCGATCTATACAGCAACCAAGCTTTTCACCTTGCTGTATCCCGTTTTTTTCCTGAGGCAGATTGGTCTGGGAGGAATCATTCGGAGACGGCGTGAAGATTCGACTGTTGAATGGCCGGGTTGGAGGTCTGTTGTGGTTATTGGTCTGGCGACCGGGGTGGCGATTGCGGCGGTTGGATTTCTTCTGATGCTGACTCCCCTGGGTGAGATGGTGCGGGAAGGAGCGGGCCGGGTGGCTGCCAGAGCAGAGGGGTTGGGATTCAAGGAGCACTTTCTCCTCTTTGCGGTTTTCGTATCGGTGATTCATTCCGGCCTGGAGGAGTATTACTGGAGGTGGTTTCTCTATGGTCAGCTACGGCACAAGATGACCCGCCGGGCTGCTCATCTCATAGCCGCGGTGGCCTTCGGGGGGCATCACTTGATCATTACGCTTCAGTTCTTTCCTGCAGCGCTGGCATTTTTCCTGACCGCCTGTGTCGTTGTTGGTGGATTGATCTGGTCCATCATGTATGAGCGTCAGGGAACGGTAGTGGGGTGCTGGGTCAGCCATCTTTGCGTTGACGTCATGCTCATGATCATTGGGTTCGAACTCATAATGGGTGCCTGATGACCCTTGGACCCGTCCAGGATTTATCCGCGTTTCCCCATTGATGTGATGGACAAGCACCGGGATGCTTGATTAACCCTTGCCCGGTGCAGGGAGGGAACAGGGCACATAGGATGAGCTGGCCGTCAATGGCAGCTGCTCTGGGGGTGCCATTGTTCTGCGCTCTGGTATACGTAGTCTGGCTCCACCACGGTAACGCGGGACGAAGTGCCTGGTTTGCAACCAAGGCCTGGGTCCTGATCTATCCTCTGTTCTTTTTCGGTCTGATCGGCCTTGGCGGTCTTGTCAGAAGGGAGAAAAGGGAGAACTGCTCTGAGAGGTGGCCTTCCTGGCGGGCCGTCATCCTTACCGGTTTCCTGAGCGGACTGGGCATAGCAATGGTTGGCTGGCTTATGGTGCTTACCCCTGTTGGTGATATCGTTAAGGCCAACAGCGATAATCTTGTAGAGAAGGTCAGGGGCCTCGGGTTTGCGACCAAGGGGCGCTTTCTCATGGTGGCGGCTTTTATCACCCTCCTCCATTCGGCGATGGAGGAATATTACTGGCGCTGGTTCGTCTACGGGCACTTGCGGAAGATGGTGGGATATTGGCCCGGGCATCTCCTGTGCGCGGTGGCTTTTACCGGACATCACCTGGTTCTGATGAGCGTCCTCTTTCCGCTGCCGCTGGCTCTCTTTCTGTCCTTTCTGGTCGGACTCGGAGGATTGATCTGGAGTTTCATGTATCAGCGGCAGGGGACGGTAGTCGGCTGCTGGATCAGTCACCTTATAGTGGATGCTTTTCTCATGATCGTCGGCTACAACCTCATCTGGCCCGGCGGGTAGGGACCAAGTTGATCTAAAGGGGCTGGCAAAGTAGAGAGTGTGCCCGCGGGCGCCCTAATTCCCTGCCTGCAGGTAGGCGACCAGATCATGAATCTGCTGGGGAGTCATCAGATCGAGAAGGCCCTCCGGCATGACCGAAACAGGGGTTTGGTTCAAACTGGCAACATCTTTCCGGGCCACCACGGTCCTGATCCCGGTCAGATCCTTGATGGCGACCGTTCGATCATTTTCCTCCTGGAGGAATCCCGTGAGAATGGCGGGGGGAGCCTCTCCGGTTGCTTGGAGGGTCAGGGTCGCAAGTTCAAATCCATCCCGTATTCCGAGGTTGGGGTCCACAATGGCCGGAATCAGGTAGTCGAGGTTCTTCATCTCATAGCCGGTCAGATCCGGTCCGATGTCGCGTCCCTGATCACCAAACTTATGACATTGGGCACAATGTATACCAAAGAGGTTACGGCCACTCGTCTTGTCCCCACGGATCTTCCCGCTTCCGAGGAGGTCCTTGATGCTCTTGATGCGCTGGGCCTTTTCTTTGCCAGGCAGCCGGATTGTACCGAAGTGCTTGGTGAGCAGGCGTTGGAGATGCTCGTCGCCATACGTTGTCATCAGAAGAACGCTGTCCCTTCCGATGGTGTTGCTGTCGACGGCGCCCGTATCCACCGCCTTGAGAAGACGTCGTGCCCACGCCGGACGGCTGGCGAGGAGCGATTGAGATACTTGACGCAGGTCACCCTGTAACCGGGGGTAGAGGGTAAGGAGGGCAGTGGGAATCTCTTCTCCTGAGTAGCGCCGCAGGGCGCTCAGCGCTGCCAACCGGATGGCGGTTTCCATCGTCTCGTCGCGAAAGAGTGAGAGAAAGATTCCCTCCGAAGGAGCATCTCCGAGCTCCCCCAGAGCCTTGATGAATTCTATTCGCTGCTCGGCTGGTGTTTTTCGTTCAGTGAGCAGAGGGCGTGCCGCGGCGATAGCGAGAGGGCTTTTCAACCTCAGGGACAGGCGGACGACGACGTCGGAAACATGCTGGTTTTTCCATATATTGGCCAGCGCCGCGTCGAGTTCCGGGGGGACCGGGTCGAGGGAGGTTCCTTCCAGGGCCTGCTCCATTCCCCTGATCAGGGGGTCAAGGTGCCTGGTTCCAGATGCCTTATCCAGTAACCAGGCACACATGCGCAGGCTGCCCGGACTGCGCTCCGCCATGTAGCGGCGTCCGATGCGTTCCCGGAGGACTTTTTCGAAAAGAGGGGTTTCCCAGAATCCCGCGTAGGAAAGAAGGTCCCTGGCGCGATCAGGGTGGTGGGTGATGAGCGATTCCATTGCCCACCAGAGCTGCAGTGGGATGAATGGGTCTTCGGCAAAATCGCCCCGGGTGGCGAGGGTTGAGATGAGATGCCGGTCACCGAGCCGCTGGGCAGAGGAGGCGAGCTGGGAAGCAACTTCGGGATGCCCGGTCTTGCGGGCGAGTTGGCTGAGGGCTGTTCCAAGATCAATCTGGTTGTCAGCAGCAGTGCGGATGACCCACCGCTGAACGTTGGGGTCGGGCATCATGATGGCCTCGGAAAGCAACTCCTGCATTTCGGTGACATCGAGTCCAGGGGAGCTCATGCTCTGAAGGACCCACAATGCTTCCAATGACTTGTGCCTGCTTCCTCCATCACTTCCGGGGTTCCGGACGAGGGCGTCCTTAAGGAGATTGAGGGTGGGGAGTTCTTCGCGTTCGGAGAGGATCCGGCGGGCATGACGCCGGGCCCACTGGTTGCCTTCGAAAAGGATGTTTACAAGCTCTGTCGATGGAAGCTTACCAAGGTTCACAGGCTTCCAGGGCTGGCTTCCTAGGGCGCGGATGCGATGAATTCGACCGTTGCTGCGGTCCCAGTTGTCCCGGGGGTCAACATGCGTGATCCGGGCATCGTAGAAGTCCGCCACATAGATTGCTCCGTCCGGGCCGACCGCACAATGGATTGGGCGAAACCACTTGTCGCCGGTCTGGAGGGGGTTGTCCTCTTCTACCGTGGAGAAAGTGCTGCCCCTCGTCTCCATCCGCAGGGCATGGACCTTGTTGCCGAGGGAATTTGGCCCTATCAGGCGGCCTTCGAGTCCCGGGATGGCACCACTGCTGTAGCGGAGCCACTGGTGGACAAGGCGGATTTTTTCTCCCTTGATCGGCATGCCGAAGAAATGCCCGAAGGTATAGGGGTTGGTATGAGGGCCGTGTTTACCGAAGCCTTTCTGATAGAATCCACCTTGGACGAAGTGGACGGCCTGTTGAGTGCCGTTGGTTCCTGAATAGAGTCGTCCGTCGTCGTCAAAATCGACCCCGAAGTTGTTCCACCCTCCTTCGGCGAAAAGCTCAAAAACATGTCGGGTGGGATGATAACGCCAGATGTTCTGCCCAAGGAAGGCATGCCGGGGTGCATCCTCGTCGAGATGAACACGCACGCGCGCCGTGACCGTACTGCCGGTACACCCGTAGAGCCAGCCATCGGGACCAAATTTCAGGCTGTTGGATATGGAGTGCGTATCTTCAAGGTTAAACCCGGAGAGATGGACTACCGGCCTGCCGTCAGGAATGTCGTCCTGGTTCCTGTCGGGATAGAAGAGCAGGTAAGGGGGATGAAGGACCCACACCCCGTCATGGCCATGCGCCAGGGACGTAACCATGTTGAGCCCGTCGAGGAATGTCTTGTGCAGGTCGAAGGCCCCATCGCCGTTGGTGTCCTCGTGTATTGTGATCTTGTCCTGCCCGATGAATTTCCGATGCTCTGGAGCGGTGAAGGGGGGAGGCGGAGGGACCTGGTCAAAGACCTTTCGGAGGTGTTTGTCCCAGGTGAGAACTTCCAGTCCGGCTGGATTAGGATACTGGATATATTGAACAACCCAGAGTCGGCCCCTTTCGTCGAAGTCAAGGTAGAGTGGTTGACGCACCAAGGGTTCGTTCAGAACGGTTTCAACCATCAGCCCTTTGCTGGTCTGGAAGGCGGCAAGAGCATCCTTTGTGGAAGAGGGTTTCCCCTTGTCGTCGGCACGGGCATACGGGTTCTTGTTCCCTTCGAAGTGGCTGGATACCGCGGCGAGCATCCGGGTGCGCCATTCCTTGTCTGCCGGGACCACGCCACGATGTCCGGCATGCTCCGGCCCCGTTCGCTGGAAAAATGATTTGGCCTCGGCTTCCGGAGATGCCCCCCACCGGGACCAGGCGGGAACGTCGCCACGCCGGAAGAGCCATTTGCCGCTCAGGTCGATGGCATCATCAACGCGTGTCAGATGAATGGGTCCCTTGAGGATTCCTCCCTTCCCACTTCTGCTGTAGACCCTCCAGGCAATGAGGTTGGCCTCACCGAAACGGACTTGGTCAGGTTCGATCACGAAAGGCCTCCGGATGCTGCTCGAAGGATTCCCGAAGAGAGGGGGCATGGAGCCGTTGGCCCCGACCTTGTGACCGTTAAAGAATCCCTCGTCCACGTCGCTGATGGCATCCACCATCAAGAGGAGGCGGCTTCCCTGCCATTCTGCCGGGACCTCTACGCAGGCTCGATACCATCCGAATCCAGGTTCGTCCTGCCATCCCTCGGGTTGTGGAATGGTAATTGGAGTCCATTCCTCAAGCTGGGCCAGGGCAGGGGCCGCCGCCAGCAGACCGAGGAAAAGAGCGGATAATCGCATTACAAGGGAGAGTAATGGTCGAGGTAAGGCCGCCTTTCAATCGTCAAAGTAGTGTTGGTGGGGATTCCCGGATCAAGAGCCCCCCGTTGAGGAAGGGGGCGGCCAGTCCCGGGGACTCCTTTAATGATGCCAACCTGTACGCTTGATTGGACCCCCGGTTTCGGGGTTGGATGAGCCCATGAAGAGGCGAAATTTCATGCAGGGAGCAGCTGTAAGCGTTCCCCTCCTTGGATCCGGGGCAGCTTGGGCGGATAAGATCAAGACCCAGAGGAAACTGGCCCTTGGCTATGACAACTTTGCGGTACGGGCCATGAAATGGAAAGCGCCGGAGCTCATCAACTATGCTGCTGAGCTGAAATGCGACACCCTGTTCATCACCGATTTTGGACCATTGGAGAAAATGGACGATGCCTATCTGAAGGATGTGCGTAAGCAGGGAGAGGATGCGGGGGTCAAGATTCTCCTGGGGAGCTGGAGCATCTGCCCAACCTCCGTTAAATTTCGCGATACCTGGGGTACGGCTGATGAGCATCTTCAGCTTGGGATTCGTGCTGCCAAGTCGCTCGGGTCTCCAGCTTTCCGCGTGATTCTCGGTGCTGGAGATGACCGGAACACCGAGGGAGGAATTGAAGCCCGCATCGCGGACACGGTGAAGGTCCTCAAGCGGAATCGCACGCGTTGCCTGGATTCAGGGATCAAGATCGCAATGGAGAACCACGCCGGAGACATGCACACTCTGGAACTGAAGGGTCTGATTGAAGAGGCCGGGCCTGATTACGTAGGAGCTAATTTTGATTCAGGTAATGCGGCATGGACCATGGAAGACCCGGTGCAGGCTCTGGAAAACATAGGCAAGTATGTTCTTACCACCAGTCTGCGGGATTCCGCGGTATGGGAAAGTGAGAACGGGGTGACGGTCCAGTGGACTGCGATGGGCTCTGGAGACACGGACCTGAAGACTTTCTTCAAGCGGTTTGCTGAGCTCTGTCCTCATGTCGCGGTGAACATCGAAACGATCTCGGGGTTTAACCGTGAATTAAAGGTAAAGACCGACGAGTTCTGGAAAGCCTGGCCCAAGGGCAAACCAAAAGGCTACGAAAAATTTCTGGCCCTTGCCAGGAAAGGAAAGCCACGTGAGGCGGGTCGGGTTGACCAACGGGAGGATATCTCGAAGAGCATCGCCTACTGCCGGAAGGAACTGGGTCTCGGTCGGCGCTAGCTGGAAAGTTTTCAGAGGGTGTGCTGCTGCTCGACGGGGCAAGGCCCCGGAGCCCCCTGTAAAAGTGGGTTGCTCCTCGGATAATCCAGTTTTAACTGGTGGAGTGTCACCACTGCTGCCGCCGCCTCATCGTCTGGTTGCCCTTTACGAGAGCGGTGGGATTACCCGGGCGCAATTACAGGCAGCCATGGTCATTCACCAGAAACGTCTTCTGGTTGAGATTGCGGAGGCGCGGGTAAATCCTCTTCTCTCCTGTCTTGACGAAAAACTGAGCAGATATGCTGCCCGGCGGCTTGAGAGAAGACATGGAGAACGTCTGATCCGCATGGTGCTGGGAGCCCTTGCAGATATTGAGCACTTTCCTCCGGCCGACCTGCTCTGGAATGCGGGGCATCCTGATGTTCCCCTTCACTGCTTCTTTCGTCTCCGCCGTGAACCCGTATTCCGCCTGCTCCGGATCACGGCGGACCCTCTTGGACTTAGAGTCCTAATTGAGCATGGCCGGGCGTCCAAGCGGCATACCACGCGACAGGAGATCCAGCTTGTCAGGGACCGGTTAGGGAGACTCTCCGCCACAAGCGGGTTCGGACAAAACTGAAGTTCCTGCCGGGGGGCCTTGCGCCGCCGCGGGTCTTCGTTACTCTGCGGGCATGAGCATGAAAGTTCTCGCCCTGCCACTTCTCCTTGTTGTTACGCTTGGTGCGATTGTGTTCGCACAGGGGGATCGCGGGTCCGGGGCGGAGACCCGGGCAGTCGCAAAAGGTGTGCGCTTCGATCCGGTGGTGCGGAACATGGAAGGATGGACCGTGCATATTGACCCTGCCCTGCTGGAGGGAGAGCACGCAAAAACCGGAGCAAAGTGCCTGCGCATGCTGGCCGACCATCTCAACCGCATTTCTCTTCTGGTGGAGGGCGAGGTCCTGGCAAAACTGAAGACATGTGAAATCTGGATTGAACATAAGCATCCTTCGCTGGGAGCAATGCAGTATCATCCCGGGGAAGGGTGGTTGCGGAGACATGGGCATGACCCGCGGCTGAACAAGAAGGTTCACATTCCCCAGGCCGCAGCACTCATCTCGCGGGGACAATTGCTCAAGCATCCCGCGGTAGTTCTCCATGAACTCGCCCATGCTTATCACGACCAGGTTCTTGGCTTTGACTACAAACCGGTTGTCGATTCCTACCAGAAGGCCATGCGGGATGGGACATACGAGAAAGTCCTGCTCTATACCGGACGGACCGTGAAGCATTACGGTGCGACCAACCACAAGGAGTATTTTGCGGAGGGAACAGAGGCCTATTTTTACCGCAATGATTTTTATCCCTTTGTCCAGGCGGAGCTTAAGGAGCACGATGCCACCCTGTATGCCGCATTGAAGGAGGTCTGGGGTCCAGCCCAGTAGCGGTAGGGGGGGAAAGGCAGCCGCGTTACAGGTCCCGGCCGTGCAACTGGAGAAGGCGCTTGCCTTCTTTCACTACGAATTCGCAGTCCATGAACGGGTCGGAGCTGATGTCGTGCCAAAGGACGTTGCCCGCAGGGGAAATGACAAAGGTTCCGTGGAGCGGAGCCTTCTCGAAGTCATCATAGGCACTCCATTCGCGGAAAACCTGCATTGACGGATCAGCGACCAGGGGAAACGGAAAGCTGCCCCCGTCCTTTTCCCATTTCTTTCTCGATTTGCGCAGGTCACCTTCGCTGTCGGTACTGATGGCAAGCACTTCAAAGCCGGATTTTTCGAAGAGTTCGGCATTCTGGGCAAATTTCTCCAGCTGTTCGGCGCAGTGCAGGCAGCCATAGCCGAGATAAAAGACCAGGATAAGGGGCCTCCCTTCGTAGTCCTTCCGTGAGATCGTTTCGCCTGTTCCGTCAGGAAGGGTGAACTCATGAGCTGCGGGTGGGGTCCACGCCACCGGCCCGAGGGAGTCCAGTGGGGGGCGCTCTCCCACGTCATCAGGGGCGGCAGGCTTGGCCTGCCAGTTGCCGAGGTTCAGGTCGTCAGCAATTTTCATGACCCGGGCGACCGGGGGAGCCTTGGCGTCAAGGTGCGCTGAGATCGGCTTGAGCAGATCAAAGGCCTTTCTGGTTTCGTCCTCCTGGCCCGCGGCGTGGAGGATCTCGATCCTGGCGAGGAGAGGAAGAACCCTCTTTTCCCCGCTCTTGACCGCCTCTTCGCTCAGGCTCAGGGCCTTTTCCTGGTCACCGGCACGCAGATGCAGACGAGCCAGACCGTATTTATCGTCTTCCACTGACCCCAGATGCTTCCTGGCTTCCTCATGGTTGTTTTCCAGAAGGGCTATGAAGCAACTCATGGCTTTTCCGGCCTTCTCAACCTTCTTTACCCATTCCTCCGGCTTCTTGGTTGCCTCCTTGACCATCTTCTTGGTGTCCTCCTCGTTCTTTTTTTCCTTCTCCGCCTTTTCCCGGGCCTCCTTCTCGGCTTTCTCCATTTCTTGAGTGGCGCTGGTCAGGAGCTGGGATATTTCTCCCTCGACGGTTCGCACCCCTTCCAGCGATCCCTTGCCGAGGTGCGCTTGTCCGAGAAGGCGGAGGCGCTTGAGTTGTTCCTCGCGTTTGGCGGTTGGCTCAAGATAGGGTGTTTCGGCGAGTTGGAGCGCTTCGTCCCACAGTTCAAAGCGCCTCAGAACCTCAAAGATGCGGGTTCGCCCATACTTTGCGCTGCGGCCGCCCCTTTCCAGGGTGTTCAATTTCGGGTGACGAGGATTGGCGAGGAGACTCTGGGCCATTCCGAGGGCATCGTAGCCACGGCCGAGGGTCATCCAGTTCCGGCAGAGCCACTCGTTGTTGTGGGCGTAATTGTGGATCTGGTCCGGGAGCACGCGACGTGTGATCATGTATTTGTGATCAGTACGGGCAGAAGCTTCCTGGGCGAAGGCGGAGTCTTCCCACCGCTTGAGCTTGGAGTAGATATGGCCGGGCATGTGCCACATGTGGGCAATCCCGGGAGCGGTGTGACCGAGCTTGGCAGCTGAGTCCAGGGCCACCTTTGCCTTTTTGCTGTCCCAGAGATGAATCCGGTAGTGGTGGGCCGGATGCATCGGGTTTACAGCGAAGATCTGCTGCAGGATGGCGTCCACAGCCTGGTGACTGTGAATGGGAAGCCCGCTGCGGCCGAATTGCCAGAGACGGACACAGAGAAAGGCCCGGGCTTCAATGTCATCCGGATAATCCTGGATAATACCCTCAAGATCGTCGATGAGCTCCTGCTTGCGTTTCTTGGCATCCTTGGGCTCACCGTCGAGATAGTTGGACTGGGCTTCGATATACCGCCGGTTGTGTTCGGTGGCATGCTCCTTCAGCTCGCTGGCCTTCTTGATGAATGCCTTGGCCCGCTTCTCATTTTCCCAGTTTGCCATGGCCATACCCCAGTATGCCATCGCGCAGTTGGGATCCCGGGCGGCGATCTGCCGGAAGGTTCTTTCGGCTTCGTAGTACCAGAACCCGTGCAACTGCCCGAGTCCCTGGTTGAAGAACTGTTGCCCATCCTCCCATGTGCATTTGACAGGGAAGGAGATCTGTCCGGTTCCCTTGATTGGGAGGGCGGAATGCCTCGGACCTTGATTAAAAGCTTCGCCCTGGTGAGAGTGGCCAGCCTTGGGCTTCTGTTCTTCGGTCTCCTCCGGGTTTTCTTCAGCGGATGCTGGAAGGGCGGTTCCGAGCAGGGCTGTCAGCAGAAAAAGGCGATGTGGCATCACGGAGCCAATACGAACACGAACGGACCGTTTCCACAAAGCCATTTGAGAAAGACTCTCCCCCCCGGGAAATCCAAGCAGTTTGCCTGCAGGAAATGGGCAGAAATCCCTAGTTATCGTTAAAAAACCGTGTCGCTTCCCGGCTGGTAGTGATTCCGCGCAGGGCAAGGGCCCTGTGAAACGCCGCATTGGCTTTTCCGTCGGGTTTCTGAGTTTGATTCTCAACCCTCTGGATCAGGAGGGGAAGGTCTCCGGCTTGCCTTGTTCCAACCGTCAGGGAGCGGTGCAGTTGCCTGATGCAGGCCCCATCCTTAAAATAGAACCGTGTTTCAGCAAGAGTATCGGTTGTGGTTGAACCATCTTCCTGCCTGGCAGCGGCGAACTTCCAGTAATTGGAGGATTCGTAGGCGAAGAAGAGCCCGTGGGGGCCGAAGTAAAAGGTCTGGGTCACCTCTTCATGGTCACCAGGGGCGTATGTGAGATGCACCATGGTCAATTCACCAGGGTAGGTGGTGGTTGTAAGGCTTCCGGCTATGGGTTCTGCATTGCTGCCGAACTTGAGGTGCTTTTTTCTGACGGGAACGGCATTTTCGAATTTTGCGTAGAGGGCGCGGATTGTGGAGATGTCCTCCTCGTTTGCGGCCAGGGGAAACGGACCCAGGGCAAGGAGGAATATGGAAAGGGCAAGGGCGGGATTATTCATGTCACAAGGGGTCAGATCTTCATGGAGAATTGACGGGTTGGCAGAAAGGGAGCCTTTAAAGCGTCTTATACGCTTAACCGTATTGCCTGAGAGGATTATCCAAACTTTCCCGGATTAGAAAAACCAGCAGGACCTCCTCTTGACGCCCGGGTTGGGGGCTAATAAGCAGATCTTCATGCGAGCGCTTCACATATGCTTGTCCGGCATCCTCCTGGGGGCGATTCCATCAAAAGGAGAGCAGGATTCCGAAACGTGGCATGGAAAAGGGGATGTGGGGCTGACTCTGGCAACTGGCAATGCGGAATCCTTCCGGGCTACTGCGGGGCTGGAGGTTTCCCGGGATCTTGGCAACTGGGAGGCCCGGGGCAGGGCATCTTTCCTGTATGGGCAAGACGATGGAGCAAGCTCCAGTGAGCGGCTTGAGAGCTCTTTTCAGCTCAATCACCGCCAGGGGAACCGATTGTATACCGGGATTACCGGAGAATTCCTTCACGATCCATTGGCCGGGATCGACTGGCGTGTCGGGGTAACTCCGCTCCTGGGGTGGCGTGCGGTTGAGGCTGAACGTCTCAAGCTCCACCTGGAAATAGGACCGGGCTACACATGGGAGGACCGTGATGGAGGGGTCCGGGGGTTCAGTTCAGCTCGTCTCCATGAGCGCCTGAGTTTTCAGGTGGCAGAGGGAGTGCAGGTATTCCAGTCTTTGACTGCTCTTCTTGAAGCAGAGAATTTCGATAATTATACTCTTACGGCCGAAGCCGGAATTGAATCGAAGTTGGGCGGGAAGTGGTCGCTACGGGTGGTTGGTAAGGCTGTATACTATGGCGAGTCGCAGGCACTCGAAGATGAAGATCTTCTTCTGACGGCAGGTTTCGGGTATAATCACCTGGCTGCTGACTATAGCGAGGGTTCTCTGGAGTCAGGGATCAAGGGAGTCACTCCGGATGAGGGTAGATGGGCTGTTACTGCTCTTCTGGGAGGAGGAGCCTCCCGGGGTAACAGCGAATCGAGTTCGCTCAGCAGCGGACTGAAGGTTAAAAAGGAATGGCAGGGGGGCGAATTCGTGGCCGGAACATTTGGAAGCTACGGAGAGAAACAGGGGATCACTAGTGCGGAAAGCCTGACGGCGGATGTTCATTACCAGCGCGGCCTGCGTAATCAGCGGTTTTGGGGTATGCGCGTGGACTGGGATCATGATGCGGTAGCAGGCCTTGAGTGGCGGACGGCCCTCGCTCCCTACTGGGGTTGCTCGGTGATTGAGACCACGCGCGGCAAACTTAGTCTGGAAGGGGGACCTTCTTATGTGGCTGAGCAGCAGGGTGGAGAGGAAAACGCCTTTCTTGCTGCCTATCTGGCGGTAAAGGGTGAATGTCAGCTGGGGTCCCGCACACGGATTGCAGCCGAATGCTCCTTTTCAAGCGATGCGACGGAATGGAAGAGCTGCCTTTTTACTTCAGAAGTGAGACTCAGCCATGCGCTTTCCGAAAGGCTTAGCCTGCAGGTGATTGGCCGTAGTAGCTACGACACCACCCCGGCTGCAGGTCGGGAGAGGCATGACTTGCAGCTGGTAAGTGCTCTTGGCGTGAAGTTTTGAAGGGGTCTCATTTCTCCTGAAGAGATGGGAAATGGGCGAAAACATGCAAAAACGGATGATTTACGGGCCTTTGGCGGAGAAATGATGAGCATTTCGGAGATTTTTTCTGGCTCGGTCTGGTGTCGTCTGGAGCGGATCTTTTAAAATTATTCCGCAGGTCTCAGGTGGGGAGGGCTGGTTAGGAGAGCCCTGAGATAATGACAGGCCTTGGCGTCATTCCGGCCCCTGGCGCAAGGGGTTGCCGAAGTTTCAGAATCTGCGTTCAGAGGGCCTCTGGGAGCGGGGGGCGTAGCAAGGAGTGAGCGCAGAAGCCCCATTCTTCCGAGCTTTTCGCGGATTCTCTCTGTTAGAGGCTCCTTCGGGGAACCGTCCAGAAATGCTCCTTGGAGAGGTGGCGTAGCAAGGGGGAAGGGCCGGAATTTTCCTTGTTAAGGGTCGCCATGAAGAAGCCAGCAGGTTCTCGCCTCCAGTCACAACAGCCTCTCCAGCGGGGGAGCATATTCCGGGAGAACAGGGCCAGAAAGGGATCGCATAAAAATTTATTCACCACAACCGGGGCGAAATGCTTGACGGAAACCGCTTAAATTTATGGGTTGAAGCCCGAAGT
>MDTA01212885.1_pt1 | contig 14683 bp, 12 predicted proteins | sample 811151 | NCBI WGS metagenome assembly MDTA01 (sample SAMN05326648, study PRJNA326480) | marine metagenome | isolation source: seawater | place: Indian Ocean: South | collected 2010 | reverse complement strand
GGAAATTTGAACGCCATCGTTAATGTGAATATTCTCTTCTTTTTGTTTTTCAATTGTCGTTTCCCACGCGATTGGGCGGCCACCCGGTCCATAGTCATGACCAACGAAAACTTTTGTAGACTTTGGCAGTTGCAATAATCTTTGAGCGGAAGAATATAAATCCTGGGCGCTACCACCTGGGAAGTCACATCGTGCTGTTCCAAAGTCTGGCATGAATATACTATCACCAACAAAAAGCATATTTTCTATTAAAAAGCTGTTACAAGCAGGCGTATGGCCAGGCGTAGGAATAACTTCTATTGTCACATCACCAAAAGCCAAGATTTGATCAGGTTCTAGTAAACAATCAAATTCCGAGCCATCAAAAGTGGGATTAGGTGCATCATTATAAATTTTTGAAAAAATTTGTTGAACTTCTTTGATCCGAGAACCTATAGCTATGGTCCCGCCGAGCTTTGACTTTAGATACTGCGCCCCAGTCACATGATCTGCATGCACATGGGTTTCCAATATCCATTGCAACTGGTAATTACGATCTTTGATGACATTCTCAATTTTATAACAAAAACCGAAGTCCAGCTCACCTGTAAGAATGTTAAAGTCGGCCGCTGGGTCTATAATCGCAGCTGCTCCAGAAGACTTTTCTAACAAAAGATAGGTTATTGTCGAGGAAGCTTCATGAACAAATGCTTGAATCTCTATATTTTTTGATACCAACGCTTTTAAGTCCTTAGAATAATCTTGTCTAAAACTAAATTAATTTGACCATAGTTTTTCATAATTTTTTGATAAAGCGCAATATAATTTCTGTATTTGTTACTTTGAACCCACTTTTTTGCCATAAAAATCCGTGGTAGCCGGCGCTAACTCAGTTTTTTCGCCAGGTAGCGAAAACTCGGGCAAGTTATAGGAGCTCATTGATTCAAAATGATAATCAATGTCTTCTAAAAACAAGTCACGGGTGATCGCGTTAACTAATTTCGGAACGGCAAATTTCATCGCATTAATAGATGCTCCACTTGGCCCAAAACTCATTGTTGCACCAAAGCTGAATAAGTGAACGTTTTTCAACCATATTGCACTTCCAGGTAATTTCTCAAGAAACTGGAACCCATCTCCTAAATAGGGATAAGATTGTAGGTTACTTTCCTCACCCTCTTTCCTCGTTTCTTTAAATTTATCGGACCAAAGCGCTATCAGATGAGCGTGAGGGCTTAATTCCTCCGAGTGCGTTAGATCGATCGAGAACCCTGTGCCAAAAATTAAAAAATCTGCTTCGAAAGTGCCTTTTTTGGTCGAGATAGCGACTCTCTCATCATTTAAGCGTAAATCTTCCCACCCTGCTCCAGTTTGTATATTAAATTCTTTAAACCTGTTTGCCCTATCCCACGTTTCTTTAGGGAAAGCTTCTCGTAACGTAAGCAAGTAGCTCATAAACTTCCATCGCCATTCATCTTTTAATTCGCTGAAATGCCGCAAAAAACCAGGAAACGATAACCATTTGAAAGGTTGGACCCTTTGAAGCTCGGGGCGCCGACAGTAAACCGTAACTTCTGACGCTTTAGCTTCCAAAGCCATCACCGCATTATCCATAGCGGAAGCGCCGGCCCCTAGCACAGCAACGTCTTTGTTTTCAAAAAGATCAAAATCTATCTTTTCACTTGTATGGAACCAAAAGTCTTTTGGGATTTTCTGAGATATAGGGGGCGCCGACCATTTTCCAGGTGTTTCTATGCCAGTAGCTAAAATAAGTTTCCTTGTTATTTCTTCTTTAACGTCACCCGTCTTGAGACATTTTATTTCAACCTTTATGTTACCTTTCGAAGGCTCGAATGCAATCATTTTCATTTTATTTTGCACAGGCAAGGAAAGGACTTTCCGGAACCATTTGAGGTAATTCACCCACAGCTCGGTTGGTATCTTATTCAGCTTTTTCCAGGATAATTTTCCAAACTGCGCCTCATACCAAGCCTGAAAGGCTAGGCTAGGAATATTAAGGTCAGGGCCATTTACTTCTTTTGGTGAGCGTAATGTCGGCATTCTGGCGTAATTCAACCAAGGCCCTTCTTGTCCCGCCTCTGCTGCATCAATTACTCGAATATTTTGGACACGCTCTCTCAAGAGCTGGAAGGCTATGGTTAAACCACCTTGGCCTCCACCAACGACTAAAACATCCAGAACGCGCTGACCCTGTTCATCGAATTTTGGAGGGATCCACTCATTAACAGGATAACTAATAATAGAAAGATCGTGTGCTACGCGTTTTTCTAACTTCGGCAACCCACTTGTTTTGATCATCTATTTCTCGATCTAACGCTTGCATTCGGATTAAAGAGAATCTGCAATTGCATGCCCATTTTGAATAGCCGTCATCAAATTTCTTGGTGATCGACAATCACCAATCTTCATTACAAGTGTGCCATCCAATTCATCAGCTAGCTCATCATTTGAGATACGGGGTGTTGAATAAACCAACAAATCTACATCCGATATTTTATCCTCGATCGCATTGTAGGGGTTCATAACCGTCACTTTTTTATCAATGAAACTTATTACTTGTTGTGCTGGTTGAATCTGAATATTAGCCCCATAAAGCCTTCTGAAAACACCAATTGCACTGCAATGGTTTACGCTTGCCGCTACTCTGGGGCGCGACGTTAGCAATATAACATTCTTGAAATTTTGGGCCATTAGATCTGCTACGCCATATGTTGCAGCGGTACCATCCTCGTCAACCAAAACAGCTGTCCCACCATCCAACTTTTCTGCCTGTATTACATATTCGCGAGCCGAAAGCACTTTAACCCCCCTCTCCAGGTCACCAGGCACACGATGGTTAGCTCCTGTAGCGAGCAAAACTACATCACTACCAAAATCAACTACATCTCGTGCGCTAACTTTATAGTTCAAGACATATTCAACCCCGTATTTCTCTCCAGAGAAAATTTGATGCTCTATAATCCGCCGCATTTCCTGACGACCCGGCAGCTTGGATTCTAGCAACAAACCACCGCCTAATTCCGATGCAGAACTGAAGAGCGTTACCCCATGACCTTTAGCGGCGGCTACCCACGCTGCTTCAAGCCCAGATACGCCGCCTCCAACAACGATCACCCTTTTTGAAAAGTTTGCAGGTTCTGGAAGTCGAAAAGCCTCGTTAACTTGACCAACGAAAGCATTATGATGCTCTGCAAGAGGTTTACCCAGATGCACTTCACCCCAAGAAAAATTATCATAAACGCACGGTCGAATATCTCGCGGATTACCCAAACGAGCTTTCTCAGGCCAAGCGGGATCTGTGATTAGAGCTCGTGACATACCGACCAGATCGCCAAATCCTTCTTCGATAATTCTATTGGCTAAGGCAGGCTCTCCTATCCGACCCAATGCCATTACCGGCACATTCCCGGATACTGCTCGCATTTTTTTATGCAACTCAATAAAAGCACCTTGATCAAAGTACATATCTGGAACGTGGGTCTCCAAACTTAAACTAAAATTTCCTTGACCGTACGCGAAATAATCAAAGTAACCCGTCTTTGACAAAAGTGTTGTTATTCTGACCGCCTCGTCGGGGCAGACTCCGCCTGGGACACCTTCATCAGCTGGCATCTTTAGCCCAACAATAAATTCTTGCCCACATTTTTCTCGAATACCTTCGGCTATCTTTCTAACAAAAAGCGTCCTAGATTCAAGATCACCTCCAAACATGTCTTCTCGATTATTTGAGGCTGGTGACAAAAATTGCATGATCAAATAACCATGTGCTCCATGCAGCTCAACACCATCAAAACCACAATCTGACAACCTTTTTGCCGTGTTTATATATGACTCTGCAACGCGAAGAACTTCTTCTGTCTCCATTACGTGTGGCACAGTGCCACTATAAGGATCAGGAAGGTTTGAAACCCCGATTGGTGATTTTGTTGGATGCCATAATTGTTGTCGTCCAGGGTGCCATAGTTGACCAATTATTACAGCGCCTTCTTTGTGTACATCGTCAGCAATCTGCTTAAAGCCAGCTTCATTTGTCGGATCAAACCCAGTAATTGTTGAGGCTTGTGCTATTGCCTCAGGGTCCACCGCGATTACTTCTGTAACAAGCATAGCAGCTCCGCCGCGCGCACGCTCTAATAAAAAATTACGCCATGGTTCAGTGATTTTATTATTTTGTGCAAAATTTGTTACTGTCGCGCATAAACAAATTCTATTTTTTAAAGTCTTTTTTCCAACTTTTAATTCCGAAAAGAGAGAACGATATTTTAACACTATTTAACCTCTAGTCTTAGTTAATACTAAATTTACTTAATTAATAAGACACGACCAACGATATTTTTACAAGATGCAAGGCGAATGGTTACCCGGTATAAAAGGGTCTTGGTTGATTAAACAAAGGCCTATTCGTTAGCAATGACTTTAGCTTGACTGCCGAAAAGCTGAAAGCGATCCAGCAACGATTTTCCCCACAAATCGATTCTTTCACTAAAAAGCTCCCAGCCCTTGATATGAGCCTGCCTAGGCTGCGCCCCTGGACGGTTGAGCCTATGAGCACCATGCATAGTCCATCGGTCTATCATGTCACGTGTTATTTCTGGATGGAATTGCGTGGCAATAGCGCACTTGTTATAGATAAAAGCCTGATTTGGGAAAATATCGCCCCTTGCTATTAGAGTTGCGGTTGAAGGGGTATCAAACCCTTCTCTATGCCATTGATAGAATATATTGGAATCTAGAAACCAGTCCCTACCGGCTTCCGTCGGGTAGATACGTGTGTAACCAGACTCTATATGACCATCAGCATGAGGTTTTACATCGCCCCCTAGCACCCTTGCCAAAATCTGACCGCCAAGGCAAAGGCCGAGGAAAGGGATTTCCGCGCGTAAAACTTTAGGGACAAAATCTAACTCTTTCTTGATACCAGGCATCCAACAGTCGTTCGCGCTCATTGGCCCGCCAAAAATTACGACCGCGGCATAGCGATCTAACTCTTCCGGCAATTCGTCACCCAAGCACGGACACCGTCTATCAAACTTGTAACCGCGTTCTTTAAAAAGATGTCCAATATGACCCGGAACAGATTTTTTTTGATGTACTATTAACAGAACAGTATCTTGCATGGATTTCTATTTTGATAAGAGAAATTCTCTTCCTACCTTTACTCTCGATGCCCCATCATAGTCAATGATATCCGCAGTTGCATAGGTTTCACTCCAATTATCCGGTAGATAAGACCCAGTCCCTATCATGTCGATGGGAGCTTCTGCCAAAGCCATAATCCGACATTTCTCAGGAGAGAACCCGCTTGACCCTACTATTTTCGCTCTTGAAAACCCGGCTGCATTGAGTGTCTCACGAAGATGCCAAATAGCGGCAGCAGAGACGCCAGTTCCAATAAGGTGCCGTAACTCTGTATCAGATCTATACCCACGAATTGCTCTGGTCGCGTTTCTTTCCAAAACTGCGTAGGACTTTGACATGTCGAGGCCTTCAACATAGCGCCCGCCATGGGTATCAAGACGTAATGAAAGTTGCCCATCTTCCAATAGTTTTGGAAATCTCTCACATACGGAGATTGAGTCCGAAATTTCTTTGCCGAAATAATCTACTAAAACCGTCAGGTTTGTATCTGGGTGAGTTTCATAGAACATTTCGGCTGCCCGGATAGTTGATCCTGCGTAGCCAACGAGGGCATGAGGCATTGTACCAAAACCTGATTCCTGTCCAAAGAAATGAGCTGTATCGTCTGTTGCGTTTCCAACGAAACCGATTGCCCCCTCCTTGTTTTGAGCTTTCTTTGACCCCACGCTAGCTCCATATGCCATTAATTCTGCCATATCAGCGCCTGCGCAATGCCGCGCATCCATTGCAAGAAATGCTGTTCTAGGTAGTTCAACACACATCACATAGGAATTATAAGCCGCCACACACGACGAGCCTAGTTTTTGGAGGAATTGCGTTTCTAAATCAACAAGGTGAAATAGTGAACCAGTAATGTAAGCTATGGGTTCCCCAGCACCCACCCACGATCCTTCTTTGTATTTTAAATCGATTTTAAAAGAAGTCTGACGCGCTCTCGCCATTGAATGTAACCAATCGATAGCTAATCGAGGAGCACTTGTTACAGGTCGCCGCATGAAAACTGCGTAGGTTACAGTGGTATCGCCAAATTTCTCAACGATATCTTTAGTTCTTAGAAAGTATTTATCCGCAAACCGGCTAATCGACCCGGCATCTGGCGACAGAGCTACTCGAGCTATCTTCTTTACCCCATTTTCTTTTGAGCTCTGAAGTTTTTTTCGTATCATGTTACCCAATCCCAATCAAAATATGTAGGCCGAGTAAATTTTAAACTATCAACTTTTTTCTTATGAAACGGCTGCCATATTTGGAAAGTTTTTTTCTTTGGAAAAGTTTTCTTTAAGCATATCAGCAATAAGGAAAGCTAGTTCAAGTGCTTGCGAAGCATTTAATCGAGGATCGCAGTGAGTATGATACCTGTCACCAAGCGAAACCTCGTTTATAGCCTGCGCTCCACCCAAACACTCTGTGACATCCTGGCCGGTCATTTCAAAATGCACTCCGCCAGCGTAAGTTCTTTCTGAAGCATGTATTTCGAAAAACTGTTTTACTTCTGATAAAATATTATCAAAAGGCCTTGTTTTATATCCATTAGACGATGTAATTGTGTTGCCATGCATTGGATCACAGGACCAAACAACATTCTTACCTTCTTTTTGGACTTCCCTAATTAGGGCTGGTAGTTTCGATCCTATATTTTCTGCCCCCATCCTGCAAATCAAAGTTAATCGACCGGCCTCATTGACCGGGTTCAATTTTGAAATCAATGTGATTAATTCTTCAGCAGCCAAACTAGGCCCACATTTAAGGCCTATAGGGTTTTTGATTCCGCGCATATATTCAACATGCGCTCCGTCCAACTGCCGCGTACGATCACCAATCCAAATCATATGGGCTGAAGTACTATACCATCCTTTGTCATCTGTTATGGTATCTTGCCGAGTCATAGATTGCTCATACCCAAGCAAGAGAGCCTCATGTGAAGTGTAAAAATCTGTTTCCCGAAGCTGTCTAATTGAGTCTGAGGTCAGCCCGCATGCTTTCATAAATCTAAGGGCCTCATCCAATCTCTGTGACAGCTTTTCGTAACGATCACCTTGAGGAGAGTTGGACACAAAACCTAGTGTCCACTGGTGAATTTCTTCTAGATTCGCAAATCCACCTTGAGCGAAGGCTCTTAATAAATTGAGCGTCGACGCCGACTGGTTATATGCCTTCAAGAGGCGACCCGGATCTGGCTTTCTTTTTGCAGGCTCAAATTCTATAGAATTTACAATATCTCCTCGATAACTCGGCAACTCTTGGTTACCCTGTTTTTCCACCGGACTAGATCTAGGTTTTGCAAACTGACCCGCCAGTCGGCCAACCTTCACAACAGGGAGCCCTCCACCAAAAGTAAGGACAAGTGCCATCTGCAAGAGTACACGAAATGTATCCCTAATGTTATTGGCTGAGAATTCTGCAAAGCTTTCCGCGCAATCTCCGCCTTGCAATACAAACGCTTGGCCAGATGCTACTCGCGCTAATTCGGATTTAAGCTTCTGCGCTTCGCCTACAAAAACAAGCGGTGGGAATGAAGCAATCTGTGACTCGACTCTTTCTAAGTGCTCGACATCAGGATAATCCGGCATTTGCAAGGCCTGCTTAGTTCGCCAAGAATTAGGTTGCCATGAGCTAGACATTTTCTACTCTCCACAGGGTCTTGATAACCACAAAGGTTTAAAAAAACAGTGCGCGACTAGACTTTTATCAGTCGATTCGCACGAAGTGAACTATTTCTAGATCAAAAAATCAATGTTTAATAATATCTGCATTTTAACAAGAAATATTTCCATCAGTATAATTTTCTAATTCTTTCGGGTTATGCTATACATGAATCCCTATTTTCTAGACTTAAAATTTTATAAGTCGAGGTTCATGATCTCAGCCTTCGACAGCAATCAAAGCGAAATTATCTGTGTTTGCTATTTCTTTTCTTTTTACGGCCTGGCGTAGAACCCAAAATGCGTCCCTTTACCAAGGGAGGAGCAAAAGTAATGATAACGATACAAACTACGCCGCAAAAATAACCTCGGGAAAGCTAATTCTAGTCGTATTTGCCCCATTTGCTGCAGGGTATTTCCTGTCCTATTTATTTCGTTCCACAAACGCTATAATTGCCCCCCAACTGACAAGTGAAGTAGGTTTAGATGCTGGAGATCTAGGCTTTCTTACTGCCACATATTTTCTAACATTTTCCTTATTTCAAATTCCTTTGGGCATTTTACTTGATAGATATGGTCCTCGAAAGGTGCAAACGATACTTCTGTTGTTTGCAGCTGGCGGTGCTGTGCTATTTTCTCTTGGCACAGACGCGACTGTTTTGGCTATCGGCAGAGGGTTTATAGGACTTGGCGTGGCAGGTTGTTTGATGGGAGCTGTAAAGGCTGCCACAATATGGTTCAATGATCGCCACTGGCCTCTCATCAACGGGAGTTTTCTTGCTATCGGTGGACTAGGAGCAGTTGCTGCAACAGCTCCTCTAGAGATTATGTTAGCTTTTTATACTTGGCGAGAGATATTTCTTGTCCTCGCAATTGCAACACTCGCAGTTTCTCTAGTAATTTTCATTATAGTGCCTGAACGCAAAACTAATATATCACGCCCGAGTCTCAGGCATCAGATAATCGAGCTGGGCTCCATATACACAAACCAAGAGTTTTGGAAATGCGCGCCTCTCATCAGCACTAGTCTAGCGGCAAATATGGCAATACAGGGTCTTTGGGCTGGACCCTGGCTACAGGATGTTGCCAATTTAGATAGAGGACCCGTCGCACATTATTTACTATTGCTAGCACTCGCCCTTGCCATAGGATCTTTATTAACTGGCGCACTCGCAAACTGGTTAGAAAAATTTAAAGTATCTTTGCTAACTTTTTTCACTGCCTCGATGGTTTTGTTTATGGTCAGTCAACTTGTAATAATCTTCGAGTTAGCACCAACTTCTATCTTTCCCTGGCTTGCATTCGGACTACTTGCAAACTCCGCCATGGTAGTTTACGCGCATTTGACCCGATTTTTTCCAAATGAATTATCTGGTCGGGTCATCACTGCGGTAAATGTGATGACTTTTGGAGGCGTATTCTTGATTCAATATCTTATAGGAGAGATAATAAACTTCTTCCCAACAGGGGAAAACGGCGCATACAGTTCCGAAGGATTTTTTTGGGGTTTTGGATTAGCTTTACTAGCGCAGTCCCTATCATTCATTTGGTTTATAGTGCCTAGAGCTGCAAAAGTAGGGTAAGTTTTAAAAAACTAGCGTAAACTCGAACGAGTGTGGTGATAAATTTTCATGAAAGACAATGTAGCATTTATTAAAAAAGTATCTATAGTCTTTGTTTGTAAGCGTTTGTAAATTCAGGGAGAGCATTATGCCATTGAAGCCTAATTCGCCAGAAGCAAGGGATGTCGCTTATTTAGTGCACCCCTACACGAATCTCCGAGCTAACGAAGAACAAGGCCCTATGATTATCGAAAAGGGCGAGGGTGTGTATGTTTGGGACAACGGCGGTAAAAAATATATCGAGGGCATGGCTGGTCTGTGGTCAACCTCATTAGGTTTTCAACATAAAAGATTAGTAGCTGCCGCCACCAAACAACTTGAAACCCTTCCATATTATCATCTCTTTGGGCAAAAGTCGCATCCTCCAAGCATCGACCTGGCGGAAAAACTCTTAAACGTAGCACCTGATACTGTTTCTAAAGTGTTTTTTAACAACTCAGGATCAGAAGCCAACGATACTGCGATAAAGATTATTTGGTACTATAATAATGCACGCGGACGTCACCAGAAGAAAAAAATAATTGGCAGGATAAATGGTTACCATGGTATCACTCTTGCTTCTTCCAGCCTAACCGGCCGCTCGTTAAATCATGCCGGCTTTGATGTCCCGCTAGAAAAATTTATTCACACAAACAACCCTCACTATTACAAATTTGGTGAGGATGGTGAAACTGAGGAAGATTTTGCAACGCGTATGGCAAACGACCTAGATCAGCTCATAATTGATGAAGGTCCTGAAACAGTGGCCGCTTTTTTTGCTGAACCTATAATGGGAGCCGGTGGTGTTATCACCCCGCCAAAAACCTATTTTGAAAAGATACAGGCGGTACTAAAAAAACATGATGTTTTATTTGTCGCCGACGAGGTTATTTGTGGTTTTTGTAGAACTGGTAACTTTTGGGCATCAGAGACTTTCAACATAGAGCCTGACATTCTTGTCTGCGCAAAAGCTTTGTCGTCAAGCTACCTACCTATCTCTGGCACGATGATAAGCGACGACATTTATCAAGCTATTGCGGACGCAAGTAGTAAGCTTGGCGTTTTTGGGCATGGATATACCTACTCTGGCCATCCGGTTGCCGCAGCCGTAGCACTTGAAACACTGTCAATTTATGAAGAGGAAGATATTCTCGGACACGTAAGAAGCGTTATGGGCTTATACCAAGAACGACTAAACAGTTTTGCCGATCACCCACTGGTAGGGGAAGTTCGCGGAGAAGGTTTGATAGGAGCGACAGAGTTAGTGCGCGATAAGTCTTCCAAGGAGGCTTTCGCACCAACAGACAACGTTGGGGGAACGATCAGTAATATTTGTTTGAATCACGGTCTCATACTTCGACCTGTCGGTGACTCCATGTGCTTTTGCCCTCCATTAATTATAACCGAGAGTGAAATAAATGCATTGTTTGATGCTTATGAGGTTGCGTTAAATGAAGGACTGGACCATCTCACTAAAGAAGGAAAGGCTGTTGCCTAATCAGGTAGTTAAATATTAGAAAAAATTTCGTTAATATCGAGAGCCACCAAACTTTGCACTTTTAAAATTAATACAAAGCAACTGAATGCGGCTCTCGAGAAATTTATAAATTTAAGTCCAATTCCACTCATATTTAAAAATAACTAATCCGCATCTTCTTTGTCATGTGTACGATTGTCATCGAAAGCAAAATACCTTGACTTCATTCCCCGCTGGTTTTCGTAAATTGATCCGTCAAATTTTGCTGGTGGATATGGTAGTCTTATGGGCGTATCAACGACTCTTGGCTCGAGAGTAGAAACGCCAGCTATCATACGAGACTCATACTCGTCCCACGGCTCGTCAAACCTTCGTAAGTCCCAAGCGTCAGCCGCAGCCGCCTGATACAATAGAAGAACACGATCTTTTCCAGAAAGATTCTGTTCCGACCCATGAACGGCCCGGACATGATGGAAACTGCAAGCTCCCGCTTTACCTGTAACCCTCGCGGCCTTCGAAAAATCAAGTGGGCAAGTATCGGGATCAATTGCACCGGCAAAAAATCCATTAGAGTGATGGTCATAAGTCGGTCCCTTATGGGAACCTGGCATAATTAATAAAGGCCCGTTCTCCTCGGTCATATCATCCAACATCACACCAATAGCTAAAACATCATCATTTGTGTGAGGGTAAAAAGCCCAGTCCTGGTGCCACTCAACAGGGGAGCCATATTCGGCTGCCTTAATATTTATTTTTCCGCCATGGAGCCTTTGATCCGGCCCTATAAGCTTAGTTAAAATTGACACAATATTCGGCGTTTGCGCCATTTCTCGGAAAATAGGGTGAACTTTGTATGGCTCCTTTATTCTACGCACTCTTGGGTTATCAGGCGTATGAGATGGTTCTAAGTCATATACACTATCGTGATAGTCCAAGCCGCGCGCTTTTTCTATGAGCTCACCCAAAACTGAGCGCATAGCTGAAATCTCTTCTTGCGAGTAAACATCTTCTACAACTAAATACCCATTTTCATGGTAGAATTTTGCTTCATCATTACTGATCATTGCCAACTCCAGTATTGTTGTATTATAGGCTATTCATCTTGTGACTTATCTTTTGATGAATCATTTGTGGTTGCCTCTAATTTTTTTCTTCGCCGCCGAAGTCTAAAATCTGTCCAGACGTACATAAGCAAACCAACCACTATACCATAGATCCCATATAGAATAATATTTTCTAGCGTGACAGGAGGGCCCGGCGCTATGTAACCAAAGTGTTGTGTAATTGCTAACAACACCGTTAAAGACACTGCATTGATGATTGCACGCCCTTTAGGCGTTTCTATCCATCGAAGCTCTGGTTCATCTATATTTCGATCTTTTTCCATTTTTTACCTCGGTCAACCCGATGACCAACTAGATTAAACGTCTGGTAAGAATGCAATAGCAATCTTTTATTTTGCAAACATTAACAGAATTCAGATCCCTGGCACAACAAGCACCATGCCTAGGATCTCTATCTTTGACGATTTTTCTCTAAATTGAAGTAGGAAACGAAAAGTACGAACATAAATTCTATTTGCGCCAAAGCCTTTACGTAAGTTGCACGTTGTATTGTTAAAGCAGTGAACCAACCGATCGAACCAAAGGCACTAGTGACCCCAACAAATATGCGCTGCCGCCAGAGAGTTATTATTTTCTATATATCGGCTAGTGTCTTTATAACGCAGAGTATTCCTAAGCCAACAGTTTGAAAGAGCAATAGACTTAGTAGCGTTAGAGCCTTAGTTAAAAGGAAATTTATACCCTCTAGAGATAAGCTTGCATCTCGGATAGAAAACGACCTTATCACAAAAGCCAACCCACCCAGGAGCCCTATTCCCGCCGAGGGATTAAATAAAAGCAACCTTATTTGCTCTTTATTGAAATCTATATTGGTAGGGCTTATTAAAACTACCCCAACCACCGATATTCCAACTGCAATCTTATCGGAAAAGCTTGAAATATCCTCAAAAAAATAGCGCCAATGAAAGCTGTGATTATTACCTCACTTCGCACATAAGTTGAGCCAATAGCGAAATTACGCAATTTGAACAAAAGAATTAAAAGGAATGTTCCAGTGAGCTGGCGAATTGCAGCCAATAAACAATACTGAAAAAATTCTGTATTTAATACGCTAATGTTTAGAGCATGAGCGTTCCACAGGACTATGCAATAGGTAGCTGCTATAGGCAAACCAAAGACAAATCTTACCCAAGTAGCCGAAGCGGCCCAGAGTTTTTCCGCCAGCCTTTTTTGACTTGCGTTTCTCGAGCAGCGGCGATTAATATAATCACCGCCCATAAATGGTCCACCGTACCGCTCACAAACCAGTGCTTTTCATACAATGCGTTCATATCGTTTTGCCAGTAAACGAACATGATCTCTAAAATGGGGTCTGATATTTGAGCTCCAGGGCGTATTTATTGCTTCTGACCACGCCTCAGAGTAGGTAATATCCTCAGACTCTAAATGATACAACGCAACGTAGTCGTGCGTTCCACCCACACTTTTAAACCGTCTCGCTGAAGACACTCCCGGAACAGACGACAAATTGGGTATGTGCTCCTCGTCATACCAGGAGTTAAAATTCTGTTCCACATGTTCGTCTACATTTATTGCAACTATGAGGATAGCATTGGCTTCGGTCGGAGCCTCTTGATTTCCAGGAAGAATTTGTGTGCCTTCAAAACGCAGTATTCGATCGCACATGCCCGTCACACGTTTAGACCATGGTGAGAGATTTTCGTATGCAATGTTTTTGTATTCAACACCTTTCAATACCTCAACCGAGTCTAGGTCATATGTAGCAATGGAATGACGGTTATTGTCCACGCCTATCCATCTTTCACATAGATCAAATCCAGTGACATTTTGCCGCTCAGGAATGTGTTCTAGGTCGTACCAATCGTTAAACTCATCTTCTGGGGCACCAGCAAAATCAAAAGATGCTATTAATAATCCTCTTCCCATTTTTCATTCCTTCTGATTTACGTAGCAGTCAACATTATATTGGCATCTAGAAACGCCTACGAGCGCCGGCATAGTCTTATTTTTCTAACGCCAGCGCCAGGACTGTGGTTTGGCATCATAAGAAGACAATTGTCATATGGCGTCCTTATATCTTTGCTGCCGTCTTGGGCTATCTTGGTTCCCTCTTTTTCAATGATTTCCATACCCACGAATGGTTCACAGAATTGAAAATTGTCTGTTGAAGCTGTTATACCATGCGTCACATTCCACACCTCCGCAGGCCCAGGGTCCTGTGCACTTGGCGAGAGACGATCATATATAAAATTCGGATCAACCACTTTACAGGCTCGAAGGAAATGCAACGCTGTGTCCAGGGCAACTACGCCCGTATTAGAAGCCCAATGCTGCCCGCACTCAACAAGAAGTCCTACCTTTGAATTACCTGTATCATTGAAAGGTGTATACTCAATTAATCGCTTCCCTACGATATGACCTGATCCACACATAATATGAGCAGGAAAATTAACTTTCGTAACAAACTCTCGTTCTTTTGAGAGGCCATTACAAATCATTAGAGGCCTTGATAAGGTTCCCATAGAATGAATATCTAAAAGAAAATCAACTTCATCAAAAATTGGTCGTAACTCTCGTGCCCTTTGAAGCTCAGAGGTTTTCTCCAGTCCATCTAACCTATCTTCAACCCATACTCTATTAAAATCCTCATCAATAAATCTTGAAAGACTGGGGGCAGAAGGATCAAAAGTTGAATAAGCAAGATGGTTCACAAAAGCCAGTGTAAGCTTTCCATTTACT
>MDTA01180283.1_pt1 | contig 14684 bp, 12 predicted proteins | sample 811151 | NCBI WGS metagenome assembly MDTA01 (sample SAMN05326648, study PRJNA326480) | marine metagenome | isolation source: seawater | place: Indian Ocean: South | collected 2010 | reverse complement strand
GGCTTTCCTTGAGCTTGAGGTTGTTGAGCTTGAGGTTGTTGAGCTTGAGGTTGTTGAGCTTGAGGTTGAGCCTGAGTCTTAGACTTATCTGTTGCAGGCTTAGACCCTGCCTTACCTTTGGTACTCGGCTTGGGCTTAGAGGTAGCCTTTGATCTATTCGGTATTCTAACCCTCTTAGCTTCTAATGATAGGTCTTTTTCACCACTCTCTGTTTTCAACACCCAAGGTCCATTAAGAAATGAGGGCTTCTCTAAGTTTGTACTTCCTTGTGGCTCGGCCTTTAGCCTTAAAATACCTAACTGATAAGCATACTGAACCACTAGGTTTCTATACATAGTGCGCTCTTTAGAGCCTAAGCTCTCCCTCATACCTTTGATCATATCAAACCCGTATGCGAAATAAGCAGGGTTCGGCTTTGTGGGGTCTAATGCCATCACTACATTAGGAAATCCGATTGTCTTATAATGGCTTGCCTTATCTTTAACGATCAGGGATTTCTGAGGAAATGAAGAGTCGTCTAGTCGAACACCCTCAATGCCGTCTATTCTAGGGTCGCCAGGAGGTAAGAATTTCTTTCTACGAGCTGTCAAAGTTAAGCTCGTAGTACAATCAGAACCAAAAGAGAAACTGTGAGAAATACCACTGACGTAATAAAAGGTATCTATATGCTCGATATAGACGGGGTAGCCAGGTTTCAACTCAGCTCTTAAAGGTATGCTTAAGGTACAACCATTCGTATTTACGTTTTTTTTCTCTAGCTCAACGACAGCCGCAAAGAATGCTGATCGAGCCGTGTTAAAGAAAGTAGTGTCAAATTCTAAAGGCTTCCAACCGTATTTTGCAACGAGCCTGTAATCTACATAAGTACCCTTGACTCCCCAAGTACCCTCCATGCTCATACCTGCGAGGTTTCTAAACATACCACCTTTACAAACTGCATAGGTATACTCAGGTTCTTGGTTCTCAAAAGAAATGTCGAGTACATCTTCTCTCTTAATTGTGTATATCCTGCTCGACCTTGTGTCGAGGTTATACATAGGAGGTTTGAATACTAAGTCTCCATCAACATCTTGATAGAATTCATACCCGACCTTTTCAGCTACGGTGTCTGCTATCCCTTGCTTGGACTCATAGCTAGTCTGAAATAGCTCAACGCTACCCAAAGCTCCTATGTCGGTAATAAAAGCCTTTAGCTCTGTAGAAAGAATACCTACAGACCCACCTGCTCTATCTGAGACTTCTTGTTGGAACTGAACGTCAAGAGCGTTGACCATTTTACCGTTAGAATCTTTTCGCACTAGCCCCAAGACTCTCGCCAAATTGAGAAGCCCACCCTTTACCGTCTTCTCACTCGCTGTGATATTATGCTGACCCTTAATAAGAGTCTTTATTTCTTTCCCTTTCCCTTTTTTCCTAGAGGGGTCGCCAAGAAATGCAGTCTGCATTTGAGATAACATCGCTCCCGAAGCCCCATACATTCTCAGCCCATACAAACCTGCCGCAAACCTGTTCTCCCAATACCTCAGAGTTTGTGCGTATTGACTCCCACCTAAAGCACTTTTCGCTTTCTGATTTCCTGACGAGCTGAACACCCACTCTAAGCCGTCCATCGAACCACCTGAGTCTCGAAATAGATCGAATATGATCTGATGGGGAGTCATGTCTGTATAAACGTGTCCGTCTAATCTGACCGACCCCCTCGACTCGGAAGGTCCTGCCGCTAAGTAAGCTGCATTGGTGTTTACTTTTTGATTTTGCCAGAAATGGAGGAGAGAGTTACAGCTCAGACTTGCACTGTAAAAACCACCACTGTAGCTATAACTTACAGAAACAACAACCCCGTGAAATACAGGGTAGTAAGGTCGCATTTCCACTTTGCTTAAATCAGCAGTGTCTGCTCCATCTTGATTTGCAATCTTAACAGTACCTTGACTCAATCCACTTATTTCAAAGAACCCTCGATAGTAAACATTAACCTCAACCCCTGTTGAGAATATGAACTCACCGTCTTTAAATATCGAGTCTCCATAATGACCTGGAATTGACATTTCTATAGAAGCTGTCATGTCTCCCGAAGTAACTCCTGCGTTAGTTCCCACAGAGGTAATAAACGCTTGGAAATCGATCATATTCTTACATTCGTTACAGCCTGCAATCTTCGTGTCGCCATTAAACAAAACAATAGCGTCAGGTGTCCAAGACACTACTTTCCTGTGCTTGTTTAATATGTCTTGCGACCAATTTCCTGCAAAGGGTCTATTCTCTAAGATATTAGTCATTTGATTACCCCTGAGATAAATTTAAGTTTTTCAATCTCTCAAGCTTTTTACTCGTCATCGTTTCGTTGAAGTAATGCTTATAAACTACAAAAGACAGCTCAAAAGAAATACCACCGTTTTGACGACCCTCTTCATAAGTATAACTCATACTCTCGATACGACCCTCCCAAGTCTGACCATCATAATGGATAGCTTGCCTACCGAGCGCAGAGGTAGCTCTTGAAGCTCCAACCCGATCTGCTATCGACACGCTATTTCTATACACAGAGAAAATAGACATCAACTGACGATAGCCTGCACTGTCTTTACGAGCCAAGTGAGTTAAGCCATTTGGTGCTCTTATTTCTGAGGGCTTCTTTCCAGCAGCGAGCTGTTCTTTTAACTCAGCTTGATTTATACGCTCAGCTACAAAAGCACCTATAGAACAAGAAATGCTAATCGTAGGTAATTCCTCACCCCACCTCTGAAATACAAACCCATATCTTGTCTGCTCTTGAAATGCTTGTATAGAAGTATATGAGGTGTCGAAGCTAGTAGGGTTAATAAGAAATACAATCGGAGGCAGGGTCGTTAACGCTCTGTGCTGTACTACATAATCAATGATGTTATCTCGATCATTGAAGCTCGCACTCACCTCGATAGTGTCAGACAACTGTGAGGTTGCTGTTCCGTTAGTTGGTCTAATCGGAGGTCCTGCAAGTGAAGAAATCTTGGGCGCAAAAGAACTTCTATTCTGAGCGTTGACCCTCCTTTCCTTTACACTCTGTATGGGAGATAGAGGACTACGAAATGGTCGTGGTGTGTTAGGGACTGCGAAAGTATCGGTAACCCAAGGCTCATCGGGGTGAGGTGGTATTACTTCAAGAATAAACGGAGAAAACCTACGGAGGTCTTTGTGAGATAAGTCCACAGGAGCGGCATTAGGGTCGTCATCAGGAAATAAGATTACGTCCTCTCCCATAGGAAGATAAATATAAGGGTCGGTTGCTGTAGTGCCTTTCATCTGAAGTCTCCCCCTTGAGTTCTAACTCCATGAACCTCACGCTCTACTTGGAAGACCATGCTCAGATTGAATGTGAACGGAGACTCGGCTGTCTCAGATACGTTGAAAGACTGAAACCACCCGTACCATTCACCTCCATCGAAGACCATTCTAATACGACCCTGTAAGGTAACATAACCCCTTGAGTCATAGATCGAACCGTTGTTATGAAATAGAGAAAGTAGATCGAGATATTTATCATAAGAAATAGTCTCTCGCCTGCTTCCCCCTAAGTCTTCCCCATACGTTGTATTAGGGTTTATATTTGTACGTCGAGAAGATTGACGAGAAATAACAGCCCCTGTCGTGTTAGATAAACCTGAAGTAAGTCTGATGAATCCACCCGTACTCATATCAAGGGAAATGGTATATGGCTCATCTCCCCAATAGGTTTCAATCCAACCTCCAATAGTAGGTGTCCTACTGATTTTCTTTTGGTACTGAAATGCCAAGCTCTTAGGGTTTGTATGACATACGAGCCGTATATCTCCTAAGAGTGATGTCCTGCCATCAGGGTGAATAATGTCGAAATAGACAGGTCTTTTATTAACTGACGAGGGGATCGCACTTAAAGAGGTTGGGTCTGTTTGAGGGAATGGGTTTTGTAAGGCCATTTCTTATCTCCTTTAAGCGTGTCCTGCAATTTGGAATCCTTTTACAATCGCACCTGTCTGTGTAGGAGCAGAGCCTTTCGGCACGATAATGTTATAAGTATTTCCTCCACCACCTCGACCACCTCGACCACCTCGACCACCACCTTTACTTTGATCAAAGAAAGCTACTGAGTCATTCTTAGTACCTTCCATTTCAAAGCCATTGTGGATAAGCAAAGGTTTGTCCATGCCAGGCTCTGATAAGCCATCTTTAGCGTAGAATCTCCTGATGTCTCGCCTTTGATCTTTTAATCTTTCTAACTTATCTGCGTCTGTCTCAGTTGCAATCTTACTGTCGAGGTCTGAAATAACCCTACCCAAGTTATTCCCTAAACTCGCATTTTCCTCAAGCAGTCCTGAACTCTTAAATTCATTTTCTAGCTTCTTTTTGTCTACTTCAAGTAACGCCTCAACATTCATTCTTTTATCACGATCAAACATCGCTCGATTCTTAGCGAGCACTTTGAGTCTTTTATTTTCTAATTTATCCATTTCCGATTGATACTTAGGGTCAGAAGGGTCTAACTTAGAAAGAGCTTCATTAATATCCTGCAACTGATTAGATTGATTTAACGCCGCTCCCTCCATATCACCTCTCGCCTGCTCATTACCTAGTATGTTCGCCTGCTGTCTAACCCTACTAGTCGAAGTAGTAAATGAGTTTTTAAGATACAGACCACCAAGACCTGTTTTCTTACGGTGTGTACCTTTAAAGCTCTCGCTATCTAAGCCTTGTCTCCTCAATTGCTCAATAAGAGCCATACCTGATTTACCTCTTAAGTATCTATTTTTACGAACTAACAACTCTGATTTAGTTAATCCGAATCCTTCGCCTGCTCTTTGCCCTTCTCTGCTAAATAAGCCTGTCTGCCTCTTATTTCGATATATGTTCAGACCCATTGTGTCGTAAGAGGTTGCCGTGGCAGATAAGTCCATTTCCATATTGTATTTCTTCTTAAGTCTTTTCCTGAGAGCTTCCCCTTCTTCCCCCCCTCTTTTAATTTTTAATGCCATTTCCCCTTCTGTTTTAAATCCCTCTTTTCTGAGAATAGCATCCATCAAACCCTGTTGGTTTGGGAGTTGTTGTGCGAGTGCTTCTTGTCCTTTTGCACCACGTCTTAAAAGAGCGTCTTGGCCTTTCTCAAAAGAGTTACTTACTATATCGTCTACAGTATCTCCCTTTACTTTACCTTTCGATATTTCTCTCATTCGAGCGTCAAGTAACGTCAATCTTGCTTCTTCTTGCTTTCTTCTCTCTGCGTGTTTCTCTTTAAGTTGTCTTAACTCCTCTTTCTTCTCCTTTACCAAACGTGGGTCTTTTATCTTAGAAATCTCTCTCTCTTTCTCTTGTACTAATTTGGTTTCTTCTAATTTCCTCGCTTCAGCTTCTCCCTTTATTACTTCCTTTCTATCTCTGAGCCGATCTGTCGCTTCTTTTTGTTTAGCATATCCATCTTTATCTGCGGCTAAAGCATTTAGAGGGTCATTAAGCTCTTGAATCTTATCTCCTAAGTAGTTGTTGATCATGTCGGCAGAGGTCATCGTAGCGTCTCTTACTTGTTGTAAAAGAGAAATCTGATCAAGAGCGTCAGACTTCATATCATCGTAATCTGACCCTTGAGCTTCTATGAAACTTTGAAGATCATCTCCGATTATATTTCCTGCCAAGTCTGTAATCTGCCCTGCGTCATTAACGGCTAGTTGATCAAACCCTTGGTCTTTAAGTGCTTTTCTCATTTCATCGGGTGTTAGTGGTTGACCGTCTTTATTAAGCCCGTCTTGTATTTCCTTAACCTTGGCGAAATCCGACCTCATCGCCATGTCAATCTTCCTCATCTGTTCAAGTTCTTCCAAACTCTTACCTGTCATCTGAACTAGCTTTTCCATGCCTATCGCAGTAATCCCTTGGAAGCCCTTGTCCCCTTGGATTTGGTAAAGCTGTTTCATCTGTGCAGACATTGTTCCCGATAAGTCTAACTCTCCAAGAGCCATCGCTTGATCACTAAGTCCACCACTACCACCACGAGCAAGTCTGACTGCTCTCATAAGCTCATCAGCTCTCGCTCGACCTGCATTTTTATCTGCTGACCCTCTTCTCAAGTTCCCCATAGCTTTCTCTAATTGCTTATCAGTTACTTTTGATAAGTCTCCCTTTAGGTCAATGCCTGAGTCTGAAAGAAGTTTTGCTTGGTCTGTCGTCAACTGCCTACCTAACTCTTTAACAGTACGAGCCGCAGTCCTCTTCAATATTTTCTTAGACCCTCCCATAATGATAAGTCGCTTGAACCTCTCTTGTATGCCCTCACCTCTAAAGCCTCCCATAAGACCCTGTGTAAATGCCTGAGCGGCTTTTGGACCTAAGACTTTACTCATGTTGAAGAACATTCTCGATGTTTCTCCAATACGAATGTTCATTTCCCCAATGCCATCGGAGAGTCCTTGAATGACTTGAAAGAACCGATTAGTAGAAAAGCCCGACTGCATAGCAACATCTCTAATACGAGCAAAAGAGTCGCCCATCTTATCTAAGAGTTCACCATCTTTAACTGCGTAGCCTAACTCTTCTTTGAACTGTTGGGTGAAAGCCGTTACTGTCCCGAAATCAGTACCCAAAGCGACAGAAGCCGCTTTAAGACCTACAGTTAGTTCTTTAATACCCTCAAAGTCGCCTTTAGTTGTTCTGAGGTTGACACCCATTTCATTTAACTGAGCAACAAGACCTCTAGCACCCTCAAGAGTCTCTCCCATTTCATAAGCAAAGTCAGCGTCTGTAAACTCTTTACGAGCTTTGTTTATTGCTTCATAGGTGTTTTCCATACCCTCATACATGAGGTCTGTAGCACCGTAAGCGTCAACTAATTCTTTATTGACTTCTTTAATCTTCTCCTCAATCATTTGCGCCACTTTAAAAATCGCAAACAACCCTGCCGCAATCCCTGCAAAACCTGCAATAGCTTTACCCAAAAGAGTTAAGCCTCTACTCATTTTGCCGATATTCCCAAGCACCTTGTTAAATATGCTGATCTTTTCGCCTTTAGCGGCTTTCTTCTTATTTCCTTCTCTTGCTAACCTGCCCGCTTCCCCTAAGTCTCTAAAAAAGTTACCGCTCCCTCTTACGAGAGAGTCAAATCGAGATTGCATAGTGTCAATAGAACCCGAAAGAGCGTCTCCAAAAGAATCGGCTAAGTCTTGGTTCTTCTTCTCCATGTAATCAAGGGTTTTATCGTAATCTTTAAGCTCTGCTCCCGTAGAGTTGAAAAATCCGACAGTAGGGTCAAAGATTGTCCCTGACGCTCTACTGTTCAGATTATCCATTTCTCGACCAACTTGCCTCAGACGGTCTTTAGCTCTTTGAGCATTTTGAGCTTCTTCTTTTTCTATTTCTTTCAGAGCTTGAAGTTGCTTCGCATAGTATTTATCAGCCCCTGCCTCTAAGTTCTTAAGTCCTTTTTGCTGATACTCCTGCTTCTTTCGGAGAGCTAGTTCTACTTTCTTTTGTTGTTTGACAAGCCGATCATTTATCCGAGCAAGCTCAACTGCCTCAGAAGTGATATTTCTTTTACCTGCCTCTTCTAAGTTTGCACTAATGTCTTTTGTTGCTTCACGAAGCTCTTTGAATAACTCTAAATCTCTCTTTGTTTCTGCTGTGAGCTTACCTGCGGCCATAGCGGCTTTAGTAATGTTCGACATTAACGCCTCAGAGTTATTCGATAAAGCCATCGCCTCTGCATAAATCTCGTTAAAACTTTTAGCCATGACTTATTTCTCCTCTAAAGTAGGAACACGACCCGAAATCTGATCCATCAAAGAGGGCTTATTCGGCTTACTAGAAATGAGCTTACCATCTTCGCCAATTTGAAGATTACCGCTTGTTTCTTGAGCCATAATGTACCTCTCTTTAACGTGCTCGAACTTCTCCTGATGTTCATTCGATTGCTTATATTTCTTAACGCTTGACATACGTCGCACCTCTTCATCAGAGATCGCTGTAACAGGAGCGTTAATAGAAGAAATATTTTTAAGCGAGTTCAAATCTTCAACCATTCTTTTATTTCTATCACGAGCTTGTTGCGCTCTCTCTTTTTCAAGCTCAATCTTACGATACATCGACTGCTTGTATTCCCTCACTATCCTGTCGTGTTCGTCTTCCTCACCTGCAACCCATTTCCTCATCTGCTCTTTAAGATCATCAAAGTTATTCTTCCGAGCCCTTTCTCGCCTTTGGTCTACTGTACCTACAATTCCATTTCGAGCGTCTTTCATTATCGCTTCACGATACTGACTCTCCTCAGCTTCATCAGACTCCCAACCCGACCTAATAGACTTCGCTCCCTTGGCGTTGAAAGCACTCGTTATAAGAAGAGCCTGCTCCCACTCAGTCTTCGTGGCGATCTTCTCATCTTCTAGCTGATTCCAAACAACCCAACTCAGTTGGAAATCATTTAGTTTAGTGGGGGAAGGCTCTCTCATAAAAGTAGAAGCTCTCCAATTCCTCCATAAGTTCCGAGACTCAGACTCATAACTGAAAGGCTCTAAATAATCCTGAGCTTCCTTTATTTCATCAAGTAATGAAATGGTAGCAATCGCAAGGTTTCTTACGAGATGGCGAGAACATTGACTCGAAAGGAATTCTGAGAGCCAATAAACCCCGTCTTCTCCTTTGATCTTTCTCCCATTGATTGAATGAATACAACGAGAAACTAGACCTAGCTCTCTCTTCCAAGATTGAGTCGGTGAATACTCATATATCCAAGCCAAGTCAGAGTCGTCAGGACTCCGTATTTTTAGATACAGGTCATGCTCTTCAGAAATAAAAGACTTGTATATACTGCCCTCAAAAATGAGGGAGCGTATTCCTGCGTAGTAATCTTTCATCCCTCATTGCTATCCATATCCTGCATAGCTTGAGAATAATCAGTAACTGCTTTAGTAGCATTAGAAATAGATTCATCTACTTCTTGACCTGCTTCAACCTTTTCAATTTCTTGAATGCGAGACTCTAACTCTTTCTTCTTATCAGAGAGGTTTTCTGTCTGTGGCTTTAGACTCTCAGCTTGCTTTTCAGCTTCTTCTGCGAGTTCCCCAAGAGCATTAAAGGCTTCATTGATTACAGGTCGAGAAAAGCCCTCAAGAATTCCAACAAGAGCTTCTGTCTTCTTGACCTTTACCCGAACACCATTATCAAGAACTTCTCCTGTCTCGATGTATTCTGAGTCGAGAACGGAGTCCCCTACTTTAATGATCGCTCTAGCAAGCGTCTCTTTACGAAATACATCAAGGTACTCCACAGTAGAGAGTTCTTGATCTTCTTCTCGAATAGCAGAAATGGCTTTCTGTACCTCAGCTTCTTCTCTAGGAGAAAGAGTTTTAAGAGTGACTTTTAAGCCGAAGATGTCCACCTCTTTTTGGAGGTTGCCAATTTCCGAAAGAGGCGAGAAAGCCTCTTTGAGCTGAGATAAATCCATAATGTAAATCCTGTCCGTGTATTTTTAAGAGGGGGTACGGCTACCCCCTATTATACCGAAGTAAAAGGTATTAGAATGGTGGTGCAGGGATATTAGGAATCCCAGGCAAGACAATAGGTGCAACACCACCACTAGAGCCTGTAACACTACTACTAGTAGTTCTAAGATTAGCACCTGTCGAAATGCTGTTGTGCCTGATCGTAGCGTTCTGACTGAGTGATGGGTCATTACCACTAGGCATGAACTCACCGTAAGTAGAGAACAGATCATGCACATCTTGAGCTGCGGCAGAAATACTCTGAGCCATAAGTGAAGAGTCAGCACTTGGGTTAGCACCCGAAATGGCTGTCATCCAACAAGCCTCGAAATAAGTGATGATTGCTTTGTGCTTCTGATTCTCACCATACGCTTCTTGAGCACCCGTTACTTTTTGACCTGAGAAGTCAATTTCTCTAATACCCTTTTGATTATCAGTGAGAGTAGTGCCTGTCTCAGTGTCAGCAATTGATGAGAATACCAACTGTTGCTCAATGTCAAAAGGCCATCTGTGGTGCTGTAGAGTACGGACGGGACCGTCAATACCACCTGCGAAACCAAACGCTTGGTGTCCGTTAGAGAGATACATAAGAGTACGCTCAATAGAAACGTCTACAGGGTCAGAAACACCCGGCACACGCTCGGCAATTTGATCACCGAAACCGATACCACGAATGTCCTCAACACCTCTGTTGAAGTCGGCTGAGAATGAAGAACAGACACCCAATTGATAAAGGAGATTGTTTGCTTCATTTCCTGGCTTGTATACAGGAGATAAGATTCTTACCTTCTGCGAAATAGCCGCTCTTGTGTTAGGACTTGAGTTGTAATCGTAGATGTGGCTTGAGCCTTGCGCTCCACCTGCGGGTGTTGAGTCTGTATTTGCCATTTCTTTTTCTCCTAAGATTCAAATGTTATCCACTCAAAGAGAGGGGTCAATAAATGTTCTATTAACAGTGTACTTAAAAACGAGGGAGTACGCCATGAACAGAAAAGCAAGCATGATTAAAAGAGTAGCGAAGATCGCCTTTGATTCTTACACCAAAGCGTATGGGGGTTACTCAACTCATTCACTACCCACTAGAAATGCAGAGTCCTTTGCCGAACTCGTAGCTGAGGCAGAGAAAGAAATAGATCGACCAAAGTATGTAACTGAGAAGGCTGAATACTTTGAGAAAGAAAAGGGATATGACCCAGACTATGCATTTCCGATGGCATGGTCTATCTACTGTAAATACAAAAGACCTAATAGTCCCCGTTGCAAGAAAGACAGTCCCTCAGAATACTTGAAAAATCAGGGGAAGAAATCAAGGAAGTAGCTGCGAACTATCTCACCACATTTCTTTGATATTTCATTTCCTGTCATTTCACCCCAATCTAGTTGCACAACCTTTGTTTCAGCTCTCAATCTACTTGGTATCAGGTCTATCTCTGAAGACAGGTTGCGCAAGTATTCTAAGCTAAGGTCTGTCTCAAAGTCTCTATCTCTTTTGCGTACCCGACTGAGTGCCACTTCGGGACTCGTATTAAGTATTATACAGAGATCAACAGGAGGTAGGAGAGGCTCTAAAGTTTGGTAGTGAGTAAGGTAGCATTCATATTCACTCTGAGTGAGAGTACCGTCTTTATAGAGCATATTGGCAAAACAGATGTCTCCGTAAAGAGAGCGGTCAAGGATAATATTACCCTCTGTGGTATGGTCTTTATACCTACGATAAAGAAAGTAAGATTGAAGGGTATAAGCCCAACGCTTCGGGTCTTGGAAAAAGGGTTCAAGAAAGGGATTATCATCAACACTTTCAAACAGGGGTTTTATCCCCGTAATGTCAGCAAATTCACTAACAAAAGTAGACTTCCCAACTCCGATTAAGCCCTCTACGGCAATTCTCATTTTTAGCTCCTCTCAATGTGGTTGAGAGAGCTTACCGAAATGCCTACCCTTGAATGACTATATCTTCAAAGTTAGATTTAGTTACCCGACCGATAGAAACTGACCCACCCCCTTGAATCTTAAACTCACCTAGTTCCACATTTGAAATGTTAACCCTGCACCCCTTTGGAACTGTGATAGTAACTTCACCAATAGAGACACAAGTAGGTGCTTCTTCTTCTTTAGGTAGGAAAGGTATGGGCTGATTGACCTCTGTAATCTTAGCCCTAAGTTCTTCGTACTCAATGTCGCTGATACGAGAACCCCACACCTTTTTGCTGATCTTGTTTAGAGCGTTGATTGTACTCACATCATGGTTTTCAATAACAGCCAACGCCCACTTCTTCTTCGCCTCTTTAATACTTTTCTTTGTCTCCATATCAAGACCCTTTTTACCTCTTGTCCTGAGAGCTTTATGGAGCTTTAAGAGCGTAGATACTGCGTCAAAGTCTGAGAGAAATAAAAAGGGGTCTAACTCTTTTTTGATGTTTAAGGGGTCTATTTTAACCCCAAGAAACTTGTAAGGGTCAGCGAGCAACATAGAAAGAAATTTTTTTTCTTTCTGCTTAGTGAACAATTTCATGTAGGTTTTACCTTTCTTCAAGAGTAAAAGTATAGAGGTTTGGCTTCCTTGCCTCTTAACTACCTATATATATGAAAGGCTCTGTTATGTTTGAAAATTTTGATATAAACAAAACTCTTCAGACTTTGATTGGCTTGTATGTACTCAGCATAGGACATCAGTTCTATCAAGGGTACAAGATGGCAGGAATAGATGAGAGAATTAAGAGACAACTAGAAGGTGTATTTGACGAAAAAGCCCAAGCTCTACTCGAACCTGTTGAGGAAAGAATTGGGTTAGCTGAGTCGAAGATCGCTTCAGAAACTCAACTGAGAGCTGAAGCCGACAGAACGCTTGAGAAATACTCTGAGGAAACTCAAACTAACATCAGAAACTTCATGCAGAATACTGACGCTAGGATAACAAGTATTTCCAAAACGGTAGGCACACTAAACACTACTTTAAGAGGTCTGAAAGTAAGAAGACCCTCTAAAGTTAAGACACCCCCACCCAAAAGAGATTGGAAAGGTGTAACGACCAAAGACCTTAAAACTTGTCGTGATCACTACGACCCTACCAAGTGTGGTGATTTTAAGATAGAAGTAGACCACCCTGAGAAAAGCACTAAAGGTAAACCTATCATCAGCTTTATGACACCCAATTTTTGGACTCAACCTTTTAACGTAGACTTACGTCTTGACTACCACATAGATGTGATTGGGTTTGGAGAAAAAGATGGAGTCGCTGAGAACAGATCAGTCTTATTTCAAATAGGCTATTACAGAGGAGATAAGTTCTACCCCCTAGAAGACTTCAGCATTGGAAAGGGAGATCACAGAGGTTTAGATAAACATCTGTTCCTACCCCGTGTTACCCCCACATCAGCAGACTTGGAATGGTATCAAACATCATTTCTAGCAGGAGCTGTTTTCTCTCCCATTTCTGTGTCAGGAAATTCGATAGATTTCAGGACAGGTCTGAGCTTAAACGTAGGTATGCTCAACTTTAGGGGAGGAGAAATAAGACTAGGGGCTAACGCTGTGCTTTCTCAAGACGTTTTAGGTGGAGGGCTTTTCGGCTCTTACCACATGAAACTCTTTAACAGAAAACTCAACATCGCCCCTACTATCGGAGTCTTGTATGACTCACAATTCAGATCAGCCCTTCAAGTAGGACTTATTTCTGAAGTATGGTAGTCTTCCCTATTTCTCAGCTATAGTCTCTAAGCATACGGAGGATTTTTGTGCGAGCACGAGCTTTGCGCTTACCTGCTTGCATAGCGATCTTATCGAGACGAGTAGCGAGTGCTTCAAGTTGCTCCATACGATCAGAACCACCAACCATACCACGAACCTCAGAAATAGGCTCGCCACGCTTGAGGTAAGGACCTGTGAGGCTGAACTTGATACCACGAGGAGTGAGCTTAACAGTCATGGTGAATTCTCCACCGATGAAGCGATCATTTGAAGCTCTCTGCCAACGCTCGCCCATGTAGCCACCACCCTCAGTAAGAAGAGTGTGAACGTCTGCGAAAGTAGGGGTAAGCTCCATTTGAGCCATACCGATCTCAGAGCCACCGAAAGAACCACCCTCACCCTGAATGCGAGTCTTAACATCACCGAACTTGTAGGTGAAGAATTCGCCACCTTGTGGGTTCTCGATGGTGTAGCCTTTCTCGTCAAAGAAAACGTAGAAACCACGGTCGAGGACGAGGACAGGGTAGTCGCCTTGGAACTGAATCTTAGCTCTACGGAAGCCTGCGCTCTTAGCAATGTCGAGCAAGTCTTGTGCGTCTTCGTTCATGTCTGCAAGGTTACGAGGACCTGAACGACGTGGCTCTCTACGAGCAGCGGTACGCTCAAGGCGAATAATACGATCTTCTAGCTCTCTGAGCATTTCTGAAGCAGTTCTTCTCATTGTAAGACTCCTTAAGTCTGTTTAGTGTAAGGGAGAGAATTGTCATTACTCTCTCCTCATAAAAGGAATATAAAAGAGCTAGGGAGTTCTCCCCTCTAACAGTCTTAATCTCGTCTCATCATTCTTTGAAGGATTTTAATCGCTTGAGTACAGATTTTAACAATCGACTTAGCCTCTATTAAATCCTTCCTTTGTAAGTTGACGAAAGTAGTGCTTGTGAACTCGCCATCGTTGTCCGAAAACATAGTGTCTCGACCAAACAAATTCTTCATTGTTTGTTCGATGTAAGGTCGTCCGAGCTGATGATGAAATCCTGAAAGTAATTTTGCATGAAAGTCATAAGACACATCAATTCTAACATTATTAAGATCAGACGGGTCATCAAACTCAATCGTAAGTACCGTTGAGTTTGGACCTTCAAATTCAATCTTGTCTCCATCTCTAGTGGTTCTGAAAGGTAAAACACGTTCTACCAAGTCGAGAAAGTAAGAAGGTGAAGGATGAAAAGTAGTCTCAAGGTTAGCGACTCTTATTTCTAAATCTCTAAGGATTGAACTAGCAGTTCTTCTCATTTCATTTGTCCTTTGGCCTGTTAGTTAGAATTGTCTTCACTCTCTCTTTTTATAAAAGAAATATAAAAGAGCTAGGGAGTTCTCTCAGCTTTCGCTACAATCCTATCTCCCTCAACTGAGAGAGAAAACTTACCATCAAACTGAATTTTTTTTCCTTTTAAGTCTACGACAAGCACAGAGTTGTATAACTTCAAAGGTTTTTTTACATCAAAAAAAAATGAGAAATCT
>MDTA01071153.1_pt1 | contig 14687 bp, 9 predicted proteins | sample 811151 | NCBI WGS metagenome assembly MDTA01 (sample SAMN05326648, study PRJNA326480) | marine metagenome | isolation source: seawater | place: Indian Ocean: South | collected 2010 | reverse complement strand
TGACGCCAAGATCGGTTTGGTCAACAGTTAGATGCGGAGCATCTTCCTCGCCAAACTTATCAGCAGGCACAAATTCAAAGAAAATACCTTCTGCAATATTCAGCCTCATGCCTTCAACACCTGGCTTGTCTTGGTAAGCTAGGAATCCCTCGGATGCAGGGTACAACTCAACTCTTTCAATGTCGAATCCAATAAGTTGCTTGAACCTCTCAGCATAAGGGGCATAGGAAGAACCCCCGTGCACAAACAAGCTTAAATTAGGGAATACTTCTTGAACAGTTTCAGCTTTTGTGAACTTTAAAAGCTGCTCGAAGTACATCTGCACCCAAGTTGGTATTCCACTAATGAGTCTTAGATCTTGGTCAACGGTTTCCTGAACAATTGCTTTAACCTTATTTTCCCAATCCTGTATGCTATTAGCTTCCATTGAAGGAAGGCGATTTCTCTGAAGGTAGTTTGGAACGTGATGTGCTACTATGCCTGAAAGGCGCCCTAACTTAATTCCACCTTTCGTTTCTTCAAGCTCAGGTGAGCCCTGAAGGAACATCATTTTACCGCTGACGAAATCAGCTTTGCCTGACCCTGCGATTTGGCCTAGTAAGGCGTTTCGTGCGCTGATTAGGTGGTTAGGAAGGCTATCCTCGGTGATTGGAATGTACTTCGTCCCGCTTGTAGTCCCGCTTGTTTTACAGAAATACATAGGCTTTCCAGGCCAAAGTACATCTTCCTCTCCTTTTACCGCTCTCTCCACATATGATTTTAAGCCCTCGTAATCTCTAACTGGAACGTTTTTTTGGAATGATTCAAGACTCATACCTTCTTTAAGGTTGTGGTCTTTTCCAAAAGAAGTTTTCTCAGCAGATTTAAGGATTTCGTTAAGTTGTTTGATCTGCGCAACCCCTGGCTGTGAGGTACGCATTCTAAGTTCAACCATCGCCGCTCTAGCGAATGGTTTAGAAAGTGATGCTTTGAGTCCCATTCTGCGAAAGTAAGGAATAAAAAAAAAAGGCACCTCCGCAGAGGTGCCTTCCTTTTATAATCACTGTGTTAGATTACTTTACAGTCATCTTTTTAGTTACAGTTACACCGTTTGCAATTAACGAATAAGTGTACATTCCTCCAGAAAGAGCATTCACATCAAAGTCGATTGTGTGAGTTCCAGCTCCAAGAGATCCTCTATCCATATTTGCAACAACACGTCCGCTTAAATCGCGGATTTCAAACTGAACATCCTTAGAGTTATTTAACTCAAATGTAAATATTGTTGTGTTGTTAGCAGGGTTAGGACGGTTCTGAAGAAGCTTAATGCCGTTAAGGCTAGCAACCTCATCAATAGATACTCTCTCGCTTAGGATAAGACGAACTGCAGGGGTGTATGTTTGAGATGTAAACCAAACATAGTCTCCATCACCAGTTACGTTGTACTCTCCTGTAGAGTTATCAGTATCACTGTTGTTTTGAGTTTGAACAGTTAAAGCACCTTCGCTCTCGTACTCTGCGATAACACCTACAAAGTATACCGCATCAGCATCCAGCTCGATTGGGTCTTCAAAAGCAAGGTATTGAGTTGTGCCCGCCCATGCAGGATCAAATGTCCAGTATGTGCTCTCGTAATCGCTATCAGTAATACCTACCGCACCGTCATAATAATAGAGTCGAGTCTCGAACTCCAGTTCTGCGACCCCTCCGTCTATGTTAGTACCACAATTAGCGCCAAATGCTACAGTAAGACCGTATGCAGTTGAACCCCCAGCAACAGTATGGTAGAAGTTACCTTGTCCTGTTGGATCGTAAAGACCCGGAAGGTCAGACTCACGTGGAAATGCCTCTCCATCAAGAGCAGATTCGTCATCGTGACCGTAAACATCTTCAGAATAAACAAACAGCTTTTCCATTATGTTGTTATCCGGAGTAGCGTCCTCAACCCCAGCATCAATAGTAGCACGAATAATATAATTTCCAGTTGCGCTCGGCTCCCATCCTGTTGGGATATAAAGAGTGTCTTGAGAGTTTGCAGGGCAATTAGGTGCATTAGCAAATGAGTAAGCAACGTCTAAAGACTCGGTAACTGTATTTAAAACAGTTCCCGCATCATCAAAAATCTCAACTATAACATCAACGTTATTTTGGTTGTCAGTTCCACTGTTACGGTAAAGTACCCCAGCAACAACACCACCGTCTGCAGCAGAAATTCTCTGCTCCATAGGAGTAACTCTGTACTCCCATACGTTCCAAATATCGCCATTTGTTAGCTGAACAATCTCAAGATCGTTAGCATTAGGATTAGAAGTAATTACAACATCATCAATGCCCCAGTAGTAATGGCTGTATGCGTTCCCCGTTTCAGGGGCCTGCTGATAAGTAAACTTGATTTGAACTTCCGATTGGTAGGCCGCCACACAGCTAATATCAATAGAAGTAGGAAGTGGATTTGCAGAAGCAGCGTTTGCGGCTTCAATAAATGAACCGTGCCCATCGAAAGTTGTCCAAGTCGCACCACCGTCATTTGTTACTTCTACATATATAGGCGCGTAAGGAAAGCAACAGTAACGGAAGTACTGATCCCAGTTAAGAATAACAGAACCATCGTTTGAGAAATCAATCAATGGGCTAATAAGTGACCCATCAGTATCTTGATAACCCTCAGAAATTGGAGTATTGAAGTAATCACAATCAAAAATCATCCAGCCATTGTTTGGAGTTTCTGAGGATAGGGGGCCAATATTTGTAGAATATTCTCCACCAGGATGGTTAGCTCCAGTTGCAGAACCGTCAGCATAGAATCCAGCATCACCACCGGCAGCTACATATACCCAAAGGCTATCACCTGCGTTGTCCTCAGTAGTCCAAGCTCCATTTCCATTTGAACCCTCAAATCCGTTTGAGAAATCTTCTTGGAAAAGTATAGTCCCTCCACCCCGTTGAGATTCGCGTGCTTCAATTCCAGCTTGACGAGACGTAGCTATTTCGCTAACTGAAGCTTTTTTAAGTGTATGCTCAAATGTGTGAAGATCGTTCACTCTTTGAGCTGAAGCTGATGCTATAATGCAAAGAGCTCCAAGAGTTAATGTCAATTGTTTCATTGTCTTATTATAGTTTACACGGCCAAATTACGCAAAAAAAAAGGAGGAGTACCAATACCGGCCTCCCCCTTTTCTAAAAGTTTTTTCTATTACTTAACCATTAAGCGGTCAGTAGCACGCTCACCGTTTACAATAAGTGTGTATGTGTAAGCTCCAGCGGCGTATTGAGAGGCATCAATTCTGATGTTATTCATACCTGCAGCTTGTGTACCCATGTTAATGCTGAAAACTACCTTACCAGTAATATCACATACTTCGAAAGCTACCTCAGAGGTGCGATCTAAGTTGAACTTCACAGTAGTCATAGAGTTAGTAGGGTTAGGGAAGCTTGGGAACATTTCAAATCCAAGATTGGTGTTTACCTCAGAAACGTTCTCTTGTACGTTAGGGTCAAGGTTTAAACGAACCATTGGCACTTCATTCGTGTAGTACCAGTCGTAAGCGTTTCCTGATCCGAAAGGACCGTAGATGAATGCAGTTTGGTCTTGAGTAAACTTAGACTCACCGTACTGAACGATAGCACCTCCGTAGTGCTCAAATCCAGCACCTAACCAATCTCCAGCAGAAGCCTCGTATGGCTCATTTAGGATAAAGTGGTACCAAGTAGTAACAGCCTCACCTTCAGTGTTTCCGTTTCCAGGGATAAGATCATACTCGTTAGAGCTTGTTACGATACCACCATACTGCTCGCCAAGGAATGTGTCATCAGACCCGTCAAATAGGTGAGCAACAACTGGTGTCTCTGCCTCGTATCCGTCCATGATAGCAACATCGATAGCGTAAATAGTTACGTCCTCAACTATATCGTATAGGCTAACTGCGATGTAATCATCAGCACTTGCACCTGCATCAGTTACAGGAGTTGCATTGTACGCAATTCCGTTGTCACGACCGAATGAGAGGTCCGTTACCTCGAAACTTTGAGTAGCAGTGTTGTTTCCAGGGTTCTCATCAGCAGCGTCAGCCATAAGAGTATAGTTAAGAACTACTTCCCCTAAACCAGCAGGCTGGTATGCAACAGCAAGAGTATCGTTAGTTTGGTAACCAAGGTCGATAGCGTCAGAACCACCGATTACACCGTTGTTGTCTAGTTCAAGAACAACACCTGTTTGGTCAGCGTAACCTACGTTGTAAACTTTAGCAGCAGCTTGAAGCTCATTAGGTATTTGAGACTGTGCCCAAGCACCGTACTCGTACACGAGTGTACGCTCGTAGTCAGTATAACTAATGTAATTGTCTATACGAGTATCGTTCTCTGGAGTAGCGTAAACTTGGATATCGTCGATCTCCCAACTGTAACCCCATGTTCCAGACCAACGGAAACGTACGTATACAGTTTCTTGACCGCCAGCTGCTTCAGTAATATCGAATTCAGCAATTGTTGGGTTATCAGATCCGTCACCTGTTCCGTATCCTTCGAATACTTCCCAACGGCTCACTACAGGACCGTCACCGTAATCAACTGTACCTTCTTCTTCAGAGAAAGTAGCAATGTCTGGCCAGTTTACACCGTCACGACTAATCTCGATTAGACACTTCTCAGAGTCGTCAGAAGAACCGTTATCCCAACAACGGTAACGAGTTTCGATTGAAATGCTTACGAATGGCTCAGCAGAACAATCGATAGGAGCTGCAGTTTGTACCCAGCAGTTCTCTACCCAGTTAGCATCGTAGTTAGCATCTGCACCAAACAGGTCAGAATCTACCATAAGAGTACCGTTAGCAGAAGTTGTTGAATTCATCGAGCTTGCAGCAGAACCGTCACCAGAACCACCAGCCCACTGATTGTATGGTCCTGAAGGACCAGCTGTTGCACACTCGAAGTTGATGTCGATTTCATACCATGGAGACCCCACGATATCAGAACCGTTATCAAAAATCCAGTCTGAACAGTTGTCTACGTTACAGTCGTGGCTCCAGAAAGCGTCACGGTCGATTTGCGTCGAAGAAACGGACTGTTTGTTGAACGACTTAGCGTCCTTATCCGCTTGTGCAGGCATTATGCCTTGCGCGGAAGCAACTGTCCCGAAGAACATAGCTGCTAGAAAAAAGTATACTTGCTTCATATTAAGCATTTTATGATTATTATTTCAACTTTGGGTTACAAATATAGAATTTAGTTCTCAAAGTCAGTAATAGGTGGACATGAGCAAATTAAATTCCTATCTCCATGGGTATCATTCACCCTTGCTACTGGAGCCCAAAACTTATTTACATACAATCCTTTTACTGGATAAACTGCTTGTTCCCTTGTATATGGGTGAGTCCATTCAGTCGCCGTAGCTTCTTTAGCAGTATGCGGCGCCATCTTTAGTACGTTGTCTTCAGCATCTACTTCTCCCTTTTCAATAGCGCGGATTTCTTCGCGAATCGATAGCATCGCCTCTACAAACCTATTAAGCTCATCTAGTGATTCACTCTCTGTAGGCTCTATCATAAGTGTGCCAGCAACTGGGAAGGAAACTGTTGGTGCATGGAAACCATAGTCAATTAACCTTTTTGCTATATCTGTTACTTCAACACCAAAGGCTTTAAACTCTCTACAGTCAACGATCATCTCGTGAGCAACTGTTTCATTTGACCCTTGGTATAGTACTGAGTATTCTTTTTCAAGCCTCGCCTTCAAGTAGTTTGCATTAAGAATTGCTACTTCTGTTGCCTGTTTTGCTCCTTTAGCACCAAGCATTTTAATATACCCGTAAGGGATTAATCCTATTAAGGCTGAGCCAAACGGAGCCGCACTTACAGGTGAAATAGAGTCCTCTGAACCCTTGTGAACGATAGGGTGCCCTGGTAGGAATTTGCTAAGATGTTCAGCAACCCCAATAGGTCCAACTCCAGGTCCTCCACCTCCGTGAGGAATAGAGAATGTCTTGTGAAGATTAAGGTGACACACATCAGCTCCAATATTACCCGGGCTAGTAATTCCAACTTGTGCATTCATATTTGCTCCGTCCATATAAACCTGACCCCCGTGCTTGTGAATCGTTTCGGTTATCTTAAGAATACCTTCTTCATATACTCCGTGAGTAGATGGGTAGGTAATCATGATTGAACTAAGCTTATCACTGTGTTCTTCCGCTTTAAGGTTAAGATCTTCAAGGTCGATATCACCATTCTCCATGCACTTTACTACCACCACTTTAAGTCCGGCCATTACCGCACTAGCTGGGTTGGTACCGTGAGCTGAAGCTGGAATTAGACAGATATTCCTGTGACCTTCATTTCGGCTTTCATGGTAGGCTTGGATTACTAGCATTCCTGTGTATTCTCCGTTTGCACCAGAGTTAGGCTGAAGAGATACTCTGTCGAAGCCCGTGATTTCTGCAAGATCTGCTTCAAGGCATTGAAGAATCTTTATCATTCCCTTTGCCTGCTCAGGTGGACAGAACGGATGAAGTTCTGCGAATTTGTACCAGGCTATTGGAAGCAATTCAGTAGCAGCGTTGAGCTTCATTGTGCACGAACCCAGAGGTATCATCCCGTGTACAAGTGAAAAATCCATGTTCTCAAGGTGCTTGATGTAACGCATCATAGCTGTCTCAGAAGTATGGCTGTTGAATACTGAGTGATTGAGGTAATCAACTTCTCTGTAAAGAGTGCTAAAGAATTCTCTCGTCACTTCCACACCTCTTATGAGGGGAACTCCAAACGCATTACACAGATTCTGTAAATCTTCAAGGTTAGTACGTTCATTAAGGCTTACTCCAACGTGTTCGCCATCGTTGTAATAACGGATATTGATTTTCTTAGCTCGAGCTCTAGCGATAAGAGAGTTGATCTCGTCTTGGCCGCCCTTTACATGGATCTTTAAGGTGTCGAAGTAGCAGGTGTTTACTACTTCCATCCTATCGTTTGAGTTGAGTGCCGTAGCGAACGACTTAGTTCTGTTGTGGATGCGTTCAGCAATATTTCGGAGGCCCTTAGGTCCGTGATAAACGGCGTACATGGATGCCATTACTGCCAGAAGGGCTTGGGCTGTGCAGATGTTTGAGGTAGCCTTGTCTCTACGGATATGCTGCTCACGAGTCTGTAGAGCCATCCTAATTGCAGGGTCTCCGTTACGATCAACGCTCACGCCTATAATTCGGCCAGGGAAGTTTCTTTTGTACGATGCGTCCGCAGCAAAGAATGCCGCATGTGGACCTCCGTAACCCATCGGTACGCCAAACCTCTGCGACGTCCCTACCACAACATCTGCCCCCATTTCGCCTGGACTCTTCAACATCAGAAGTGCCATTAGATCTGTCGCCATCACCACTTTTATGTCAGCTGCGTGGGCTTGAGCGATAAGTTCTGTGTGGTCAATAGCTTCTCCGTTTCCGTCTGGATATTGGATAAGGCATCCGTACATGTTCTCCGTGAACTCCCACTCAGAGCGTGGCTTCTCTACGATATCAATGCCTAGAGAATTAGCTCTTGTCTTCATTACCGCAAATGTTTGAGGGTAAACAGCTGTGTCTACTAGGAATGTTTTTGCTCCAGACTTTGCTTGAGCGCGGTGGCGAGCAGAGTAAAGCATGGTCATTGCCTCTGCCGCAGCAGTGGCTTCGTCTAGCAGAGATGCGTTAGCCATTTCCTTACCAGAAAGGTCTGAAACCATAGTTTGGAAATTCAAGAGCGCCTCCAAGCGGCCTTGCGAAATCTCAGCTTGGTACGGAGTGTATGCTGTATACCAACCTGGATTTTCCAGTATGTTTCTTCTAATTACAGATGGGACTTCCGTTGGGTAGTAGCCCATGCCGATGTAGTTCCTGTAGATAGCGTTCTTTGAGGCTAACTCGTCAAGGTGCTCCAAGTACTCACTTTCTGTCAAAGACTCAGCGAGATCAAGTGGTTTACGTAATCGAATAGCTGGCGGAACAGTTTTATCGATTAGTTCGTCAATAGAACTTAGGCCTAGAGTCCTTAGCATTGAGGTTTGGTCTTCTATACGAGGACCCATGTGCCTTGAGGCAAAACTTCCTATTTTCATTCTGCTTTATTAGAAAGGCAAAGATATCTTCAGCCATGAATTTCTCACCTTTGTAGCATGACTTTTTCCTCACATTCTACTAACCTCGTTGTTAGGTTTCTAGGCTTTACACATTTACTCATCGCAGTGGGTGCTGGCGTGAGCTCATTGGTGAGTTTGAAAGTGCTAGTTTTTACTGATGATTGCGGAGAAAACCCTCTTCTTGTTGCGGGGTTTATTTCAGCTTGCACCGGCCTGGGATATTCAATCCAAAGATGGATAAAAGTCAAAGTGTTTCCTGAATCTGTAGACCCAGTAAGATTAGAATTCTTAAAAAGATGGGGACTCATGCTAATTTTCACGTGGGGGATAGCCTTCTTTTTAGCATTTCTTTCAGTTGGGAAAATCCCTTGGTTGTATATGGCTGTTCTGGTTTTAGCAGGTATGGGCTACGCTATTTTACCTGGCAGGTCGTCAATAAGACAGTTGCCGCATATGAAGCTGCCTTTTTTAAGTTTGGTTTGGGGTGTAGCTACTGTGATTCTCCCCATTTTAATGTTAGGCGGTAGTGACTATAACATCTTTAGAGATCAGAATTTAGACCTGATCATTTTAGTTTTTTTTGCTAGGACACTTTATGTAGCTGGGCTAACAATACCGTTTGATGTAAGGGATTTAAATATTGACCATAAAGAGATGAAAACAACTCCTCAGTATATGGGAGTTAGAGGCGCTCTAATTTGTGCGACAGTGTTGGTGTTGATGAGTGGAGGGGTTTGGACTATAGAAGGACAATGGGAATTATTAGTCCATTCATTATTAACAGCATCAGTAGTTTATCCATGGGCTTGCTCAGAAAAAAGAAGCGAATATTACTACAGCATATTACTCGATAGCATGTTAGTGTTGCAAGCAGTTGTATTAACCTAAATTTGCCTCACTCCAATTTTCAATGATGCAAAGTCCGACGATTTCTATTTCTGAAGCTAAGAAGCTTGATCTTAAGGATTCCTTGAGCTCTTTTCGCGACAAGTTTATTTTCCCTCAACACGATGGTGAGAATGCGCTTTACTTCACTGGAAATAGTTTAGGCTTACAGCCCAAATCCGCTTTAGACGCAATCCGTACTGAGCTTGATGATTGGAGAGATCTCGGGGTTGAGGGTCATTTCAGGGCTAGGAATCCTTGGATGCATTATCACGAATTGTTTTCAGAGCACCTAGCGCAAATCGTAGGAGCTAAACCTTCGGAAGTTGTTGCTATGAATGCTTTGACTGTGAACCTGCACCTTCTCTTAATTAGCTTTTACAACCCGCAGGGTTCGCGCAGAAAAATTATCTGTGAGGCGAAGGCATTCCCTTCTGATAGATACGCTCTTTTAAGCCAAATCAATTTTCACGGAGGCAATCCCGACACTGACCTAATTGAAATCTCACCCAGAGAAGGTGAGGAACTCATCAGACTTGAAGATATTATTTCAGCAATCAATGAGGTAGGCGAGGAACTAGCTACAGTAATGATAGGTGGAGTGAATTACTACACCGGTCAACTTCACAACATTGGAGAGATTACTAAGGCGGCTCACAAAGTGGGGGCGATGTGTGGTTTTGATTTGGCCCATGCTGCAGGAAACATCCCGCTGAACCTTCACGATATGGAAGTGGATTTTGCTTGCTGGTGTAGCTATAAGTATCTGAATTCTGGTCCTGGTGCTGTTGGTGGGGCTTTCGTGCATGAAAAGCATCACAACTCTGATCTTCCTCGGCTTGAAGGTTGGTGGGGGCACGACAAGGAGACTAGATTCAAGATGGACCCAGATTATATAAGCATGGGAACAGCTGAATCTTGGCAGATGAGTAATGCGCCTGTATTAAATATGGCAGTACACCTTGCTTCACTCGAAATTTTTAAAGAAGCTGGCGGAGTTGGAGAGCTTAGAGAAAGAGCTCTAAGGCTAACGGATTATCTAGAAGCAACAGTAAAGAAAGTAGCTGCTTTAACTGGAACTCATCTTGAAATTATCACACCTAGCAATCACGAAGAAAGAGGTTGCCAGTTGAGCATGGTTGCACACGGCAGAGGAAGAGAGTTGTTCGATCATCTTAGTGAAAACGGGGTTATTATTGATTGGCGCGATCCCGCAGTAATAAGAATGGCTCCCGTTCCACTTTATAATAGTTTTGAGGATATTGCAAGGTTTGGTCTTATTCTTCAAGACGGTCTAAATTAGCGCCATGGTAAAGTCTAGATTCGCAGTTTTTGGAACTGGTAGATACGGAACTCAAATTGCTCTTTCCCTTGCGAAAAGAGGTGCTGAAGTGTTCATCTTTGACGCTAAAGCAGACAGGGCCGAACACCTTAAAGATGAAGTTGCTCTAGCAGTTACTCTTGACGCTACTGACAAAAAGGCTCTTAAAGCCCAAAACGTTCAAGACATGGACGCTGCTATTGTCGCTATTGGCGAAAACTTTGAAGCTACTGTTCTTACAACGCTAAACCTACTGGATCTTGAGATTCCTAGAATCATCGTCAGAGCTAACGATGCAAATCAGCATCGCATTCTAAGCTCACTTGGCGTGAAAGAAATTCTTAGTCCTGAAAGTGAGGTGGCATCTGTAGTAAGTGAAAGGCTTATCAATCCTAGCATTAGAGGATTTCTTCAGCTTCCAGACGAGTACGAAATTGCTGAAATCAAGGCCCCTAGGAATTGTTGCGGAAGGTCTCTTCGCGACATCTCATTAGGCGCTAAATACGAACTTCGATTAATCACAATCAGAAGAGAATTCGAAGAGGAAGTAAATGGCGAGAAGACTATCACTGAACACATTATCGGTGTTCCTCAGCCAGACACTGAAATCCGTGAAACGGATACTCTTGTTGTGTTTGGCCCCTTAAAGTCTGTGAAGAAATTCCTCGAGATTAACGAGTAAAAATCTAGTAGAGTATTTTGCTAGCGAACCTGCCAACTCACTTCGTGGCTCCAATCTGCTTTTACCTTAATAGGCTCTTGCATCACTCTTGCCGGTTCTGGAAGCTCCCATCTTTCTAGACTCACGTCATCCCATCTTCCATTTCCATTTGGATCACCCAACCACCTTAGAGCATATGATCCAGGCGTTAGATTTTTAAAAAGAACCGGTTCCATACCAGGCTCAAGGTCTACGACCTCTATGACTTTTCCATTAGCTGAAATCAGCTCTAACCATCCTTCTGCGTCTATTTCAACTTTAAGCTCAGCTAATTCATCCTGTTTAAAAGTCGACCACTTTTTAGAAATCGTATCTAAGAGAGCTACGTCCCCAAAACCCTTTACAGCACCAGGCAACATAGTAAGTTCTACCACATGCCCCCTGCCAAATGATGCCTCAACCTCAATTTGGAATGGGCTCTCTTCAGAAATAAAAACACTCTTTATTTCAACGTTAATACTATCAGATCTAGTAAGCTTAAACTGCTCTTTATGAACTTCAGTTACGGGTCTATTAAACGTCAGCGAAGCTGTCGACCCGCTCACCTGTTTGCCCTCTGGAGCGCCCACCACATCAAAATCAATTAGTTCTCCTACACTCTCCTCTGACACTTTCAAAGTATCTGCTGATTTCCATATCACAGTAGATTTTTCCAACTCTTCAGGCATATCCCAAACCCACAAAATCTCGCCCTCAGAATACACCTCTAACCCCTCCGCCTCTATTTCCTTATCTGCATCAACTTCACCACTCAGCTCCATTTTCAATAATCCAAGTGGGTCCTTATAAGTGTCTACAAAATACTTCACGTCGGTATTCAGAGTCATCTGCATTTGCATTGCTTCTTGTAAGGTGTCATTCCCTACTACCTCCACCATTTCACTATTAATCGCTAGCGCCTCACCTGCTGTCCAAATATAATTCCTGTCAACATCATCAACTGCTATTACCCTATACTCCCCCTTAGGCATATAGTCAACCGTAAACTCTCCAGCGTCATCAGTAGTTGTCACAAAAAGTGGCAAAGCTCCGAGTACTATTGTATCAAGTGGTGTTCCCGCATCATATAAAAACACCCTTTTACCCTTCTGCTTCTCATCGGTAAAAACGTCCTCAACACGACCGCTCAAGCTCAGCGTATCTAACTGATCACCCGTAGAAAAAGCATGCACAAAGCCACTAGCCGGATTCCCTTCATTCACATCGACAATGGCATCGCCAAACTGAAAAATATAGGTCCTATCCTCATCCAAGTCCTCTTGTAAAATAAAGTATACCCACTTCCCCTTTACTACCCACTCCATCGGTTTAGTCAATGGCGGAGACACCAGCAATTGTGCACTCAACTGCCTCACATTTACATACTCATCAAACTCCACAGAAATCATATCACCCTTTTTAAGAGCATATCCAATTCCTCCCAATTCAGGACTAATCTGCAAAGCCCTTGGCGCCTCTTTATCCTCAACTCCACCACTAGGAACACCCACTTGAGCGCAAGAATATACAACTATTGAAATAGTAGTAAGAACAATAAATTTTACCCTTCCCATCTGTCCTCTAATTTACTTACAATCTTTTCTAGCACCTTTATTTCTTTTCTAGTGAACGCATTGAATTCGACGCTATCTATATCAAGAACTGCAACAACTTTTCCATCAACTTTCACTGGAATTACTAACTCTGAATTGCTGTGTGAACTACAGGCAACATGTCCCTCGAATTTGTTTACGTCAGGCACCACTACAGTCTTAGCATCATCCCATGCCTTAGCACAAACTCCCAAGCCGTGTCTAAGTCTTGTGCAAGCAATCGGGCCTTGAAATGGACCCAGAACTAATTCATCATTCTCCTCATCAACAGTGTAAAATCCAACCCAATGATAATTAGCCTCAGCCATCAACAAAGCACTTATGTTGGCCATATTAGCAACACTGCTTTTTTCAATCTCAATTAGAGATTCAATTGACTTAATAATTGATGGTGTTATGGGCATGTGAACAAATATAGAGACGCTATGCTAACGCAAGCACAGCAGCTCCTAATACTGCCCTTCCATTTTCTTAAAGAATCTATCTCAATACTCAAAGTGTTGATCCAGTAGTCAATACGTCATCTATAATTTTCAAAATCAAATGAAATAATTTCTTAAACCTATTCAAAGCCAACTTCATGTGCGTATTCGTTAGATTCGTAGAGTGAAATTTGGTAAATTAGATAGTGTCGATGAATTAGGAGGTGTTCAACTTGATCTCCCTAATTTTAGCAATGAAATATCCGATAACATTAAAAGGGCTATTTTAGTTCAAAGTTCTAAGCCAACAATTACAACTGGAGGCACCATGTGGACCATAAAGCCATGGCGAGGGATTGTTTATCCAATGAAGGAGCCCATGAAGACTTGGCCTGAGTACTACGGTAAACAATTTAGCAGCATTGAATTCAACGCAACTCACTACAGGATTTATCCGCCTGAAAAAATGAGAGAGTGGGCTGAGAAAATGCCTGAAGGGTTTTTATTCTGCCCCAAGTTTCCAGCTATAATTTCACATTACAGACGCTTTAATAATTGCGAGGGACCCACTGACGATTTTATCGAAGGTGTGCTTGCAATGGGAGATAAGTTGGGCCCTGCTTTTCTGCAATTGTCACCACATTTTAAACCATCACATTCAGAAAAACTAATCGCTTATTTACACACACTGCCAAGAGATTTAAAGGTGGCAGTGGAGTTTAGACATCCGGAATGGTTTGAAGGCGGAGTGGTGGCTGAGAGGGTTTGGGCTACACTTTCTGAATTAGGAATAGGGGCGGTGATAAGTGACACTGCAGGAAGAAGAGATGCAGTGCACATGAGGCTCACCTCGCCATTTTTGATCGTTAGATTTGGCGGGTACGATGGCCACATAACAGATAATAAAAGGATGAAGAATTGGGTTGAAAAAATCTCAGAACTACAAGGTCACGGAGTTACTGAATTGCACTTTTTAATTCACCAAACTAATAGTATTCACACTCCACATACTTGTGTTCAGTTTGCTGATTTAATATATGACTCATTAAAAATCAAAGTAAAACATCCAAAATTATTACTTTGAAGAACCCCCAACAATTGTCCATCCTTGGTTTAGTAATGTTTCAGCTTTTTTATATTTTAGTTTTTTCACCTCACTATCTTTTTTAATTGTGACAACTTCATTTCTGCCATATTTTTTATGAGCTCTAATAGGGCTGACTTTTTGTGGTCTTTTTTGAGGTGATCCAGCTCTTACTCCAGGTCGTAGACCAGCTCTTGATCTAGCCGCAGAAGATTGTTGAGCAAGGTTATTGACTCCGTCTTTTGATGCTTTTCCTTGAGGAACAGTTTCTGTGTTACGAGCCTGAGTAATCTTTTGGTCTGAAGGATTCGAAGGAATAGTACACTTCATTAAGAATGATGCTACTTCAGCATTAACCTTGCTGATCATCTTCTTAAACAACTCGTACGATTCAAACTTATAAATAAGGAGTGGATCTTTTTGCTCGTGACGTGCATGTTGAACATTAGAGCGTAAATCATCCATAGACCTTAGGTGTTCCTTCCAGTGTTGGTCTATAACTGCAAGCACAATTTGCTTTTCTAGTGATTTCATAACACTCTTTGCTTCAGTAGCTACACTTTCTTCAATATCAGTACTGATT
>MDTA01130051.1_pt1 | contig 14691 bp, 12 predicted proteins | sample 811151 | NCBI WGS metagenome assembly MDTA01 (sample SAMN05326648, study PRJNA326480) | marine metagenome | isolation source: seawater | place: Indian Ocean: South | collected 2010 | reverse complement strand
TAAATTAAACGATTTAAAAATTACGGAATATCAACAATCGATAAAAGAAATAAGAAAGCAATTTTCACCTCCTGCTCCTCAACAATAACGTATATCATCTTTTTTGATTCAAAAAAGTAGTATATAATCGTAAACTAATTAACAGATATAAATAAAACTAGTCATTATAATACAAATGCCTTATGAATTAGGAGTTTTTAAATGAAAAATAAATTTGAGGAATTAATTGAATTGTTTATTGCTGAAGATGAAGCAAAAGCAAAAGATTTATTTCATGAGATTGTAGTTGAAAAGTCACGTGAAATTTACGAAGGACTAGTAGACGAAGATCAAGTGGATGAAAAAGCAGAATCTACTGAAGAAGTAGAAGAAGCAAAAGACGAAGATGTCGATGAAGACATGCATAACAAAAAGAAAATGAAGAAGAAAATGGAAGGCGAAGAGTCTGACATTGAAGAATCTGAAGAAGAAGTTGATGAATCAGATGTTGACGAAGAATTAGGCGGTGATTCTGCAGATGATATGATAGATGATATTGAAGCAGATGAAGAAGGTCTAAACGTAGACGAAGCATCAGCAGAAGAAAACGAAGAAGAAATTGATGAACTAAAAGATGCTATTGCAGAATTAGAGCAAAAGTTCGAAGATATTGTAAATGCAAATGATTTAGAAATGGGCGATGAAGAAGCACCTGCTGATGAAATGGACATGGACGATATGGAAATGGACAAAGACGAAATGGAATCAGTTGAAGAAACATCAGATGAAGCAACTGATCAAGTTGAAGAGACTCTAGAAGAAGGACACACAATGGAAAAGGCGCCTGCGCCAGTAACAGGTGAAGAGTCCGGTGTTAATACAGCATCAATCAAAGAACCAAAAAAGATGGCTACACCCGCTAATGCTAAAAGTATAGCACAAGGTGGTGAAGAAACAGGTGGAGCAACTCCTAAATCACAAGATATGGGAATGACCACTAAGCCAGATATGAAAAAAGTATAATAGGTAGAAATTCCTATGATTAATCTTAGAGAAAACTTAACCTTTGCAGAAAGTAAAACTATTGTTGAAAGTGCTAACGAAGGCAAAGATCTCTATATGAAAGGCATTTGTATAATGGGTGGGGTAAAAAACGCTAACCAGCGTGTTTACCCTGTCTCAGAAATAACAGATGCTGTAGCAACCATCAATGAGCAAATAAAACAAGGCAATAGTGTTTTAGGCGAAGTTGATCATCCAGACGATCTAAAAATTAACCTCGATCGAGTATCACATATGATAGAGAGTATGTGGATGGATGGGCCGAACGGTTACGGCAAATTAAAGATTCTTGACACTCCTATGGGAAATTTAGTGAAAACTATGTTACAACAGGATGTAAGATTAGGAGTCAGTAGCAGAGGTAGTGGAAACGTAGCAGAATCCACTGGTAATGTTAGTGATTTTGAAATAGTCACAGTTGATATTGTGGCTCAACCAAGTGCTCCAAATGCCTATCCAGTAGCGATTTACGAAGGACTACTGAATATGCGAGGAGGACATAGAGTACTTGACATGGCTCGTGAAGCAGGCAATGATCAAAAAGTACAGAAATACCTTAAAGATGAGATTAATCGTCTTATAGGCAATTTAAAGATCTAGGAGATCCAAATGCTAGATGCTATCAAACCACTATTAGACAGTGATTTGGTTAATGAAGACACTAAAAATGCTATCCAAGAGCAATGGGAAAGTAAATTAGGTGAAGTCAGAGATCAAGTTACTGCAGAACTAAGAGAAGAGTTCGCAGGTCGTTATGAACACGACAAAAAAACAATGGTTGAAGCCTTGGATCGTATGGTTACTGAAGGTCTAACAAAAGAACTAGAAGGTGTCGCTGAAGAGAAGAAAAAACTTGCAGAAGATCGTGCAAAATTTGTAAGCAAAATGCAAGAAACTTCAGGTAATTTTGATAAGTTTCTATTAAAGACTTTAGCAGAAGAAATCAAAGAGTTACGCAGTGAAAGACAAGTTCAGCAAGAGAATATTGCAAAATTAGAAGAATTTGTTACAAAGCAACTTGCAGAAGAAATTGGCGAGTTCCAAAGAGATCGTAACGATGTGGTCGAAACTAAGGTTAGATTAGTAAAAGAGGCTCGTTCAAAATTCAAGGACCTTAAAGAAAATTTTGTTGCACGAACAGGTAAAACTGTTGGTGATGCAGTAACAAAATATTTACAAGGCGAAATGAAACAATTGAAAGAAGACATTCAGATCGCAAAAGAAAATAATTTCGGACGTAAGATTTTTGAAACTTTTGCCACTGAATTTTCATCAAGTCATTTAAATGAAAATCAAAAGATAAAAGATTTAGAAGCACAGATAGTTGCTAAAACTACTGAACTTCAAGAATCAAAGAAAATGGCAGATGAAAAACAAAAGATTGTAGAGGGTAAGGAGCAAGAAATTGCTATTATAAAGGAAAATGCTCAACGTAAAGAAACAATGAGTGCTTTACTTAAACCTCTTAATAAAGATAAGCAGGCGATTATGACTGACTTATTGGAGAGCATTCAAACTTCCAAGTTAAAGGATGCTTTTGATAGATATCTACCAGCGGTGATGGACGGAAAGAAAATAACTAAAGAATCTAAAAAAGTTATTAGCGAAAGTCGTTCAGCAGTTACTGGTGATAAACAACAAAAATCAGCATCAGAAGGCGAATTAGATAGTAATATTATTGATATTCGCAAACTGGCTGGCTTGAAATAAAGTACTTATAGGGAGACAATAAATGTCAGATGTACTATTAGAAAGCCGTTGGGGTGATACCAAAGATGCTTTACTTGAAGGATTAGAAGGTAATCGCCGTAACAGCATGAGTGTAGTTTTAGAAAACACTCGTAAATACTTAAAAGAGGCGGCATCAACAGGTGCAAGTGCGTCAGGTAACATAGCAACTCTAAACAGAGTAATTTTACCAGTTATAAGACGTGTTATGCCAACTGTTATTGCTAACGAAATCGTTGGTGTACAACCAATGCAAGGTCCAGTTGGACAGATCCACACATTACGTGTAAGATATGCAGAGACAGTTACTTCAACTGCAACTGGTGACCTAGGAACAGACACTGTAGCAGGTGATGAGGCTTTATCACCATTTAAAATTGCAACTGCATATTCTGGTTCAACAACAACTGGTAGAGCAGATACTACAGCGGCTAAAGAAGGAACAGGTGGAAGTAAACTATCTATTCAAATCTTAAAGCAACCTGTAGAAGCAAAAACAAGAAAGTTACAAGCAAGATGGACTTTTGAAGCGGCTCAAGATGCACAGTCAATGCACGGTATTGACGTAGAAGCAGAAGTAATGGCGGCTCTAGCACAAGAAATAACTGCTGAGATTGACCAAGAAGTTCTTGCTTCATTAAGAGCACTAGCGGCTACAGAAGAAACATTTAACCAAGCGGCTGTTTCAGGTACTGCTACATACGTAGGTGACGAACATGCGGCGTTGGCTGTTTTAATTAACAGAACTGCTAATAAGATTGCACAAAGAACAAGACGTGGTGCTGGTAACTATGCAGTAGTATCACCAGAGTCATTAACTGTTCTACAAAGTGCTTCAACATCAGCATTCGCAAGAACTACAGAAGGTGCTTTTGAGGCTCCAACAAACACTAAGTTTGTAGGAACACTTAATGGTGCTATGAGAATTTATGTAGATTCATATGCGGCAGATGGTAAAGCAGTATTGGTTGGATATAAAGGTTCAAGTGAAACAGATGCGGCGGCATTCTATTGCCCATACATACCGCTAATGAGTTCAGGTACTGTATTAGATCCATCAACTTTTGAGCCAGTAGTTTCATTCATGACAAGATATGGTTATGTAGAGTTATCAAACACTGCATCATCTCTTGGTAATGCAGGTGACTACGTAGGTGAAGTTGCAATGAGCAACATTTCTTTCTCATAAGAGTTGGATACCTAAATATAAAGGGAGGCTTTGTCCTCCCTTTTTTTATTGTGAAATTTCCTAAATTATATTATAATAACGTATGACTTACATTGTTAATGATAAATGTATAAGATGTAAACATATGGATTGTGTTACTGTATGCCCTGTAGATTGCTTTTATGAAGGCGAAAATATGTTAGTAATAAATCCAGATGAATGTATAGACTGTGGTGTTTGTGAGCCAGAGTGTCCTGTTGATGCAATTCAATCAGATAGCGATAGTGGAGCACAAGATTGGGTAGATTTCAATCAAAAATATAGTGAACTATGGCCTAATATAACAGTAGCAAGACCAGATGACGTGCCAAAAGATGCTGAAGAATGGCATGATGTAGAAAATAAATTAGAACATTTCAGTGAAAAACCAGGAAAAGGCGATTAATTTAAAAATTTATGTATGGATTCGGCACATTGTCTGCCTTCTCTGATTGCCCAAACAACCAGCGACTGTCCTCTTCTACTATCTCCAGCAACAAAAAATTTATCCTTACTAGTCTTATATGCACTATCATCTGCTAGTACATTTCCTCTTGCATCTAATTCTAAATTTAATTTATCAATAATGCCCTCGTGTACAGGGTGAACAAATCCCATTGCTAAAAATACTAAATCTGCTTCTATCTCAAATTCAGTGTCTGGTATTTCCTGCATTACCATTTTTCCATTTTCATTAATCCATTCAACTTCCACACAGTGTAACTTTTTAACTTGTCCATTTGCTCCACCCTCAAAGCGTTTAGTAAGCACACTCCATGCTCTGCCTTCTGGAGTTTTCATTTCTTGATGACTACTTGAAGTTCTTAACTTCATTGGCCAATTGGGCCATTCTAATTCTTTGTTTTCAACTAACGGAGGTTTAGGCATAACTTCAAGTTGCCTTACATTTTTTGCACCTTGTCTTAAACTTGTACCAACACAATCAGATCCAGTATCGCCACCACCAATTACAAGAACATTTTTTCCTTTGGCATGTATTTCAGTTTCAACATCAACTTTTTTACCTGCTATTCTATCATTTTGTTGTGATAAAAATTGCATAGCATAATGTATGCCTTGTAAATCTCTACCTTCAACAGGTAAGTTTCTCGGGACTTCACTACCAATACATATTGCGACTGCATCATATGTACTGGATAATTCTTCTATGCTGATGTCTTTACCAACATCAATATTAGATTTAAATTCTACCCCTTCGGCTTGCATCTGTGCCATACGTCTATCTATTAGATGCTTTTCCATTTTGAAATCTGGTATGCCAATTCTTAATAATCCGCCAATTCTAGTATTCTTTTCAAACACAACAACGCTATGACCTAGTCTTGCAAGTTGTTGAGCACAAGCCAAACCTGCGGGGCCTGAACCAATTACAGCAACTTTTTTATCGCTATGAGTTTTAGGTATCATAGGTTTTATCCAGCCTTGTTCCCAACCATAATCGATAATACTGCATTCAATAGTTTTAATACTAACAGGCACATCCGTTAGGTTTAAAACACAAGCCGCTTCGCAAGGTGCTGGACAAATACGTCCTGTAAACTCTGGAAAATTATTTGTGCTATGTAATTTTTCTAATGCTAACTTCCATTGTTTATTGTAAACTAGTTCGTTCCAATCGGGAATCAAATTATTCACAGGACAACCATTATGACAAAATGGTATCCCACAACTCATACATCTTTCACTTTGTTTAGAAACTTTATCTTGACTAAGCGGTACGACAAATTCTCTAAAATTTTTTATTCTTACTGTAGGATCAATATATGATCTTTCTTCTTTTTCTATGGTTTTAAAGCCGTGTGGATTATGCATAAATTTCCTTTCGAATAAATACTTATGCATTTAATAAAAATGTTTATGGGGACCAACCTCGTAGACCTAGAACGTCAAAGGAGAAAAAAATGGGTAGACCAATTAAGAGTGCTGAAACAGTAGACGGAAATTCAAAATTAGCAAGTGTTAACACTGCATTGCCAATTGGATCAAGTGGTTTAGGTGGTAATCAAATTATTATGAAATCACTAGTAACAGGTGGTAGTGTCAGAGATACCACAGAAATTATTCAAAAAGGCACAAAACGTTTTCGTTGCACAACTGCTGATGGTACAGAGACACAAACATTAACAAGTGTTGTGCATGGTTCCTTGTCAGCAGGACAATGCCAAATTACAGGCACAGATAGTGCTGGCGGAACTTACTTTGCAAGTAAAATTACAGGACGTCATTTCACAGTAGGTGCTGTAGGCACTGGTTCGCAATTTAGCGTAGGTGATAAGGCATTAATCGTAGCATCTGGTCCAGTTGAAAACGTAAGTGTTTCAATACCAAACGGTTAATAGTTGACAAACATTAAAGGTTACAACTATAATAAGTTGTAACTTTTTTTGTGGGTAAAATATGAAATCTGACTTTGCTTTTATTTTAGGAAATGGTACAACAAGATTACAAGTTGACTGTGAAAAACTTTTGTCTAAAGGTTTTGTATACGGATGTAATAAAATTTATGAAGAATTTTCACCTCATGTTTTAGTAAGCACAGATGCTGGCATGAGTAACGAAATACAATCTTCAAATTATAGCAAAAGCAATATTCATTATCTACGAAAAGAAAACAAACAAAAAAATAGTGGTAGTCATATTTTGCCAAATAATATACACAATTGGAGCAGTGGCCCAAGTGCTTTAGGTTTAGCATGTATGAAAGAACAAAATTATCTATTCTTAATTGGATTTGATTTCAAAGGAATAAACAATAAAATTAACAATATATATGCTGGTAAGGAAAATTATCTCTCTAAAGACTCAGATGCAACATTTTACGGTAATTGGATAAATCAAATTGAAAGTTTGATTGAAAATCATCCAGGAAAAAGATTTATGCAAGTAAATCCATTAGATAATTTTACGCCAATTGACTTTAAAAAATATAAAAACTTTGAAACTATTACTTTAGATGTATTTTATAGTATGATAAATACTTGATAAGGAACAAAACACATGACACAAACTAAAAAAGTTACAGGTAGTTATACAATTAGTGCCACAGGTGGTGTGACAGTAGATGGTACTTTAACATCCACTGGTACCGTCCATGGAGTACAAACCCTTGCTGGTTCAGGAAGTACAGGAGTTATAAGTTTGACAGAAACTGTAACACTACTAGTAACCTCAGGAGGCGGATCAACACAAAACTTTTCATTAGCAAATGGCGTAGAAGGACAAATTAAAATAATCTCGCATAAGACAGACGGTGGCGATGCATTAGTTACTCCAGCAAGTTTTGTAAACGGAACCTCTATAAGATTTAACGATGTTGAGGATACTGTAACATTGCTTTATCAATCCACTGGTTGGGTGATATTAGCACGTCAAAATGCCGTTGTGTCCTAATCGCAGTGAATTGATAAATATGCTTATATAAATCGCGATTGGAAGAGGTTGAGGTGCATGGCTAATTACATAAGGAAATTATATGAGAGCCGCTGAATTTATGAGAGCATTAGCCGATGTTATAGATGCATTAGATGGCAAAAAAGGAAAAACTGAAAAGCCAGATTTTCAACAAAATCCAGTGCCAATGACTCCACAACAACAAGCATTAGAATTACAAAAAGCAGAATTAGGTAAAAATTCACCAGCAATAGATAAACTTTTAGCAGACGAAGAAATCGGTGCTGAAGATGAAAACTTGCCTAAAAATATTGGCAATGATACAGATGCTCGACAAATGGCAAAAGAAAATATTCCTCTTTCATTCTTAGGTAAAAAAGATGAAGAGGATGAAAACAAATGACCATTAATGGTGGACAATTTACACAAGATTTCCGTACACAACTTAGAAAATATGATGATGGCACTACACGTATAGGCGAGGAAGGTCGTCTTTGGTACAATGAAAGTGATAGGTCATTACGTGTAAGTGATGGTTCAACTCCAGGTGGTATAGTTCTAAATTCTGGTGGAGGTGGCGGTGGTGGTGTTACAATCCAAGATGAAGGTAGTGCATTATCAACTACAGGTACTACATTAAATTTTGTAGGATCTGGTGTAACTGCTACTGGTACAGGCGCTACTAAAACTATAACTATTTCTGGTGGATCGGTAGATCTTTCTGCAGTAGCACAAGACATAATACCAGACGCTAATGGAACTAGAAACTTAGGAAGTTCTACTAAACGTTGGGGCGAACTATTTTTATCTGGAGAAACAATAAATTTAGGCGGAGCCACTATTAGTGCAGACGGCACTGGCACAGTAAGTATATCTGCCGATGGAGTGACTCTTCCAGCAGATTCTAAAGATGAAAATAATAGAAAACTTGCAGTTGTATCATCTGAGGCTGGTGGTGATAATCAACAAGTTGTTGTTCCTACTCCTTTCTTTTCAAACGCAGGTGGTCTAACTACACCAAATACAATATTTGAATTTAACGCTACAGTTGATGATAAACCAGTCTTCGTTGGCACTTCTACTTTTACGTTGGCAGATGGTAGTTCTCTCACAGATTCCAGTATAATATTATTTCAATTCTAATAGATAAATATTGGTATGGCAGATAAGAAACCAATAAGAGCAGTCTTCAATGCACAAAATGTAGCCACAGGTTTAGCAGAATTTCAATCTGGTGACACAGTTGGTCTAACTCATGGTGGACTAGGTGCAAGTCTGACTATAGGTGGTGTAGGACAAGTTCTAAAAGTAAATTCGGCTGGTAATGCTATAGAATTTGGTGACGTTTCAGCAATTCTAAACATAGACGCTATGACCGATGGATCAGGTATTACAATAGTAGATGGCGATTTATTTGCTATTTCAGATGGCGGCGTAGAGAAAAAAGTTACCGCCGCACAAATTGGATCATATATTTCTGCGGATATCGGTGCAGTAACATTAGATGCTTCACAAGTTTTAACAAATAAAACACTTACAAGTGCAATATTAAACACAGGCGTGAGTGGTACTGCTATAAAAGATGAAGATGACATGTCATCTAATAGTAATACCCATTTAGCAACTCAACAAAGTATAAAAGCATATGTAGATTCTGAAGTTGCTTCAGTAAGTGGATCTGCAATTACACAAGGTGATAGTAATGTTACAGTAGCAGATAGTGGCACTGGAAATGTTACTATTGAAGTAGATGGTACAGATCGTATTACTACTGTAGCCGCAACTACAACAACAGCCACTGGTCATAGTATTGTTTTGGGTGCTGGAAGCACAACCACTGGTGGTAGCATAAAGTTTTTAGAAGGCACAGATAACGGAACTAATGCAGTAACATTACAAGGCCCGGCTAGTACCGCAGACGTAACAATTGCTTTGCCTAATAGTGCAGGAACTGTCGCACTTACTAGTGATATACCAAGTGCTGGAATATCAAGTGGAAATGTAGCAACTTTTACTTCTGGTGCAGTTGATAATGACTTTTTAAGAATTGATGGAACTTCAATTGAAGGAAGAAGTGCTTCGGAAGTTTTATCAGACATAGGTGCACAAGCAAGTTTAACTTTTGGAATTAGTAACACAAACGCTGTAAAGATAGATAGTGCTAGTGTGGCAGATGATGAATTTGCTAGATTTACTGCTAGTGGATTAGAAAGTAGAAGCACAACTGAAGTGCGTGGAGATTTAGGACTTGCAACAGGCGATAGTCCACAATTTACTGCAATTAATCTTGGACATGCAAGTGATACAACAATTGCTAGATCTAGTAGTGGAATAATTACTGTTGAAGGTGTAGAAGTTACACTAAACACCACTACACAAACATTAACAAATAAAACTCTTAACACACCTGAATTTACTGGTACACCTGTTGCTACACAAGGAATTCAAGTAAAAAATGGCTCTACAAGTGCAGGTTTTATTGAATTTTTTGAAGACAGTGATAATGGCACTAACAAAGTAACACTTATAGGCCCGGCAAGTACAGCCGATGTAACAGTTACACTTCCTACTACTGCTGGTACAATACCAGTCACAGCAATGGTAAGTGGAGATGCCACACAAGCAACAAGTGGTGCAATTACTTTAGCAACTGTTAATTCCAACGTTGGTTCTTTTGGAAGTTCGACTGCAATACCAGTTGTTACAGTAAATGCAAAAGGATTAGTTACTGCTGTTAGCACTGCAAGTATATCATCGTCGCTAACAATCGCGGCTGATTCTGGCAGTAATGATACTGTGACTGTAGGTACAGATACACTTACTTTTGCAGGAACCAGTAATGAAATAAACACAACTGTATCAGATAATCAGATACAGATAGGCTTACCCGATGATGTTACTATAACAGGTAATCTTACTGTAAATGGTACAACCACAACCCTTTCAACAACCAATACAACAATAGAAGATAACTTAATTGAACTTAATAACGGAGCAAGTTCAAATTCAAATGATAGTGGTATTGTAATTGAAAGAGGATCTACTGGTGATAATGCTATTATTATGTGGGATGAATCAGATGATGAATTTGTTTTTGGTACTACAACTGCTACAGGAACAACAACAGGAAATATTACCCATACAAAAGCAGATCTAAATGTTGCAAAACTAACAAGTACATCGATTGAACTAGGTCATGCCAGCGATACAACACTAACAAGAGCATCTTCTGGGGATGTTAACATAGAAGGCAATATTGTCTATCGTGCTGGTGGTACTGATGTACCAGTTGCTGACGGAGGAACAGGTACTTCAACTTTAACAGACGGTGGAGTTTTACTAGGATCAGGCACAGGTGCAATAACGGCAATGGCTGTTCTTGCAGATGGAGAGATGATAGTAGGTGATGGTTCAGGTGACCCAGTACCAGAAAGTGGAGCAACTTTACGTACAACGATTGGAGTAGGTACTGGCGATAGTCCACAATTTACTGCAATTGAACTAGGACATGCAAGTGACACAACTATAGCAAGGTCAAGTTCTGGTGTGGTTACAATAGAAGGTGTAGAAATTACTACTAACACTGCTACTCAAACACTTACTAACAAAACGTTAACGACTCCAACCATAACAACTCCTTTGGTCAATGCAGGCTTGCAATTAAAGAACGGAGCCACAAGTGCTGGATTTATAGAATTTTTTGAGGACTCAGATAATGGAACTAATAAAGTTACATTGATAGGTCCAGCGAGTACGTCAGATGTTACAGTAACCCTACCTGCGTCTGCAGATACACTAGTTGGAAAAGCAACAACAGATACATTAACAAACAAATCAATTGATTTGGCAAACAACACATTAACAGGTTCATTATCAGAATTTAATAGTGCTTTACAAAGTGATAGTTTTGTTAGTCTTACAGGTTCAGAAACATTAACCAATAAAATACTTACATCACCAACACTTACAACACCATTAGTAAATGCTGGTTTACAATTAAAAAATGGAGCCACTAGTGCTGGCTTTATAGAATTTTTTGAAGATAGCGACAACGGGACCAATAAAGTAACACTAATTGGCCCAGCAAGTACGGGCGATGTTACACTTACTCTGCCTGCGGCTACTGATACTTTGATAGGTAAAGCGACTACTGATACATTAACAAACAAAACATTTGACGTCGAAGGCACAGGAAACAGTATTAGTAATATAGATGTTGCTGACTTCAAATCAGGAGTGTTAGACACAGACTTGTCCAGTGTATCTGGTTCTGATGACACTTTAGCATCAGCAAAAGCAATTAAGGCTTATGTAGATGCACAACTTACTGCATCAGATTTAGATTTCCAAGGTGATTCAGGAGGCGCCTTAAGTATTGACTTAGACAGTGAAACATTAGATATTGCAGGTGGTACAGGTATTGATACATCAGGATCAGGTAATACACTAACAGTTGCGATTGATTCAACAGTAGCAACACTGACAGGATCTCAAACACTTACTAATAAGACACTTACCACTCCTATAGTTGATGCAGGTTTACAACTAAAAAATGGTTCTACTTCTGCAGGATTTGTAGAGTTTTTTGAGGACTCTGACAATGGTACAAATAAATTAACATTAATTGGACCGGCAAGTACAGGCGATGTGACATTAACATTGCCATCCGCAACTGATACCCTAGTAGGTAAGGCAACAACTGATACACTAACAAACAAAACAATCGATTTAGATAATAATACAGTATCTAACATTGAAGTGGATAATTTTAAAGCATCTGCAATTGTATTAGAGTCTGAAGGTATAGGCTCAAATGACAATGATACAACTATTCCAACTAGTGCCGCAGTAAAAGATTATGTTGATACACAAATTACTGCTGAAGATTTAGACTTTCAGGCTGATAGTGGTGGTGCTTTAAGCATTGACTTAGATAGTGAAACTCTAACATTTACTGGTGGCACTGGTATAGACACATCGGGTAGTGGCAATGCTGTTACCTTTGCAATTGACTCAACTGTAGCAACTTTAACAGGCTCGCAAACACTCGCTAATAAAACATTAACAACACCGATAGCAAATGCGGGTATACAGTTAAAGAATGGAGCCACAAGTGCAGGATTTTTGGAGTTCTTTGAAGATAGTGATAATGGAACTAATAAAGTAACACTTATAGGTCCAGCCAGTACTGGAGATGTAACACTAACGTTACCATCTGCAACGGACACGTTAATTGGTAAAGCGACTACTGATACACTAACAAATAAGACGTTTGATGCTGAAGGTACAGGAAATAGTCTTAGTAATGTAGATGTAGCAAACTTCAAAGCCGCCGCTATAGTAACCGAATCAGAAGGAATCGGGTCAAATGATAATGATACAAGTTTACCAACTAGTGCGGCTGTAAAAGACTACGTAGACACACAAATTACAGCAGAAGACTTAGATGTTACTACAGATAGTGGAACAATAGCAATTGATTTAGATAGTGAAACCATGACAATAGCAGGTGGTGAAGGTATAGATACTTCTGCAACAGGTAACACAGTCACAATAGCAGGTGAAGATGCATCAACTAGTAATAAAGGTGTTGCAAGTTTTAGTTCAACTTTCTTTTCTACATCAAGTGGAGCAGTAAGTTTAAAAGCCGCACAGACTGGGATAACCAGTTTATTAGCAACTGATATTAAAATTGGTGAAGATGATCAAACAAAAATAGACTTTGAAACTGCAAACGAAATACATTTTTATGCCAACAATGCAGAACAAGTATTTGTTAATGATGGGGTCTTTGGACCACAGACAGATAGTGATGTAGACCTAGGTACAACAGGTGTTAGATTTAAAGACGCTTATATTGATAGCATTACAACAACAGGCAATGTCAGTGCAGAAACATTAACATCAACTGTGGCTACTGGCACTGCTCCGTTTACTGTCTCATCGACTACAAAAGTAACAAATTTAAATGCTGATAAACTCGATGGCATAAATTCGGGTGCGTTCTTACGAAGTAATGCAGATGATACAGCAACTGGAAATATTACATTTAATGATGATGTCAAGGTAAAATTTGGAACTAGTGGCGATTTAGAGATTTATCACGATGGCTCTGATAGTTACATAACAGATGGTGGCACTGGTAATTTAAAAATAGGTGGCTCTCAGGTTGATATCTTGGGAACAAGTGAAACCATGGCTAAATTTATAGATGATGGTGCAGTAGAACTTTATCACAATAACAGTAAAAAGTTTGAAACCACATCTACTGGTGCAACAGTTACAGGTGAATTAAAAACAACGACATTAGAGATAGGTGGCACGGATGTAACAGCCACTGCAACAGAACTTAACCATGTTGATGGTGTTACTAGTGCAATACAAACTCAGCTAGACGCTAAGCAAGCTACGATAACTGGGGCTGCTACCACAATTGACGATGCTGATTTAACTGCTTCAAGAGCTTTAGTTTCTGATAGCTCTGGTAAAGTGGCAGTATCAGCAGTTACCTCAACTGAACTAGGACACTTAGATGGTGTTACAAGCGCTATTCAAACACAATTCACTGGTGCAGAAACAAGAAGAACAAATAACATAGCGGGAGCTATTTCAACAGTTACTACTTCTGATCTTACTGCCTCAAGAGCTCTCGTGTCTGGTAGCGGAGGTAAAATAGAAGTTAGTGCAATTACTTCAACTGAAATTGGTCATTTGGATGGAATAGATCAAAACATTAACAGTAACTTAGCAGCACTAGCTGCAGGTATAGCTGGAGCTTCTGTTGCATCATTTCCTACAGGTGATTATGGTTTGTTAGATAATGCCAACACTGCTACTGATTCTTTTGGTCAAACTACAGGTAGTTTAACATCTTTTGATATGTTAACAACCCCGTCAGGGTCTTTAGCAACAGAAGATTTAGGTGCTTTAACATAATAGTTTGGTCAACCGAAAAAATTTTGATATACTCAGATATACGAGTATGAAAGGAACGCAATGAGCACAAAACTGTCAGCCTTTATGGGCGGTTTAGGAATAGACGCTAGAGATAAGTTAGAAGTAGCCGCAAACGCCACTGTAACAGTAGGTGATGGTTCTTCTAAAGGTAACGTTCACTTAGGTGATAGTGGTCAGCTTATCATGGGTGCTGATGATGATTTGATCATTAAGCATAATGATACAACAGGAACTATTTCTAATAATAAGGGTAACTTAATAATTAGAAACTTTTCTGATGATAATGATATAATTATTCGCACAGATGACGGATCTGGTGGTGTAGAAGACTATTTTAGAGCCGATGG
>MDTA01173874.1_pt1 | contig 14694 bp, 13 predicted proteins | sample 811151 | NCBI WGS metagenome assembly MDTA01 (sample SAMN05326648, study PRJNA326480) | marine metagenome | isolation source: seawater | place: Indian Ocean: South | collected 2010 | reverse complement strand
TTATTTTATAGCATTTCAATTTTCTGGAATTAAACATAAAATTGAAATGAAATCTGACTAACAAAATAGATGCATATTACGATGAATATTAGAGATATGGATACACACCCTCATACTACACCCAGAAGATGTGATTGCTGTGGAAATACAGTAAATCATAATACTTATACTAATCCTCTTGAAAATAGATATTATGCTGGTATAAATTATCCACCTATGAATGATAACCAGATGAAAATATTTAATAGGATTAGAAATCACGGTTGCCCCAAAAGTATGGCCGAAGAATTATTTATCCAAAATCATAGATTACTTAATGAAAATCACGAATATATGAAAAAATTATATGAGATGGAAAAAATGCTTGAAACTATGCAATCAGCAATTGGATTACTTAAAAAATATGACCCACACGGAACAATCAAAAAAAGAGATTTAGGAATGTAATTATTTTGAGGTTGCTGGGTTCTTCTTATTATCAGATTTCTTTTGTTGCATAATCTGTTGGTCTGCTTCTAATAATTCAAAAAACTTAACTGGTTTTACAACTTTATAAATTACAGCAGTTCCTTCATCTATTTCTGCTGGTGTTAAATCTGGTTTTAGTATTGCAGTTTTAATTCCAGTAATTACAAATGATTTTGTTGCTTTAAAACTATACTGTGTTCCAAATGAATATGCATAATCACCAGATGTATATGCTTTATTAGTGCATATCATTATACTTTCAGTTGCACCTCCATTTTCACTATTGAATGCTACATCTCCTTCAAATATATCTGATTTTACCAGATAAAATGGAGTTACTAATTTAATTGGTAGATTTACTGCGAAACATGTATCGTGATTAGCAGAGATATTTATATTCAAATATTCTCTCTGTGTTGATAAATTAAACATAGGTAAATTACTATTATTAACTGATAAACCGATGTTAAGTGCTGTATCAAATCTTAAATTATTAGTAAGAGGATATGGAAATGCATTCGCATTAGTAACTGGTTTTACTGTTTCATAATTTTTTTGAACGAACCACCAATTAGGATTAGTTCCAAACCAATTCGCTAACTGTCTGAATGTAAAACCCATTCTCTGTAAAATAGAATTATCAAACTTTGCTTTTATATCATCAGCATCAAATTGATCTATCTGGATTTCATTATCATTATCATCAATTACCGATAATGTTACTATACCAATACCAGATTGTGAATAATAGGTATATGGTAAGGTTGCTATATTACTATTCTGAAATTGTGGAATTGTGAATTGATTATAATTAGTTGTTATTGCTTGTTGTCCTGCCGAAGGATTAGCAGTTGTCTGGCCTGCATTATCTAAATATCTCGGCCAACTCATGTTACTTATACCAAATCTATTTCTTACACTATCAAAAGTCATATTCATATTAGGGGCTCCCACTTGCATTATTCTTGCATAATCAGCCGCTGTTGTTGCAGATCCACCATCAACAATATCTGGATTTACTAATACATTTTGAATACATAGAGGATTTTGTAATCCTAAATCAACCAAACAATAACTACCATTATATCCTTTTTTATCCAAAACTTGTCCTTCAAACATAGAGAATGCTACATTTAATTCATTATTACCTTGTGGGCCAGTATTAACACATCTAATCATAATATCTAATTTCTTTGCTAAATTAACTGCTGTATATTGTTGTCCTTCATAAGTAATCAAAGCACTATCATCAATAGATGCACCTTCTGCTAAAAAATCTGGTGGTAATTCATAATTACCTAATTGATTTTCATCAAAAAACACTCTTGCTCTTAATGTATAAAATATCTCTGGTGGTTGTGTTGCTGGATCAGTAAGTGGTGATTGTAACCCAACTGTAATATTAGCATCATTATTTTTTTGTCTTCCAAACTGTATAGGCATATAATATGTCTTTTTGATGTCTGCACTTTCCAAATCATCTGTTGTTAATGTGCTTGAACCTTCTGTAAATATTTTCTGTGTTTTCATGAACTTATGCAATAGTTTCAGAGTGCTTTCATTATAAGGTAAATTAGTTACTAAAATATAGTTATCTGGTATTACTGTTACAATTGGAGGGCCTGCTTGAAAAGGTAGATCAAATACATTATAAATATCATTATCGTGTGCTACTCCACCAGCACCTAATGTCTGAACTAATGTATTATTTTTTGGCCCACTGCCGCCGTCATTTATAAACTTACTTAACAATCTACTTCCATATATCAAATAAAAAGGATTATCTGTTGCAAATAATGCACCATAAAAATTATATGATGCTGGTGTTGTTGTATATAAACCAGCCAATCCATTAATACTTGTGCTACAACAATCTTCATCTAATACAGCCATCTGTGGGATTGCATTCTGAAAATTACCAAATATTCTTGAATTAATCTGCGTTGAATTATTTCTACCAAACTGAACTGATGCATTAGCAGAATGCATATCTACTGTTATTTTTTCTGCTATATTACTGGGACTATCATAACCTACATCAACATCAAATCTTATATTCGCTTCCAAACATGAAAAACAATGTCCTTCTTGTGTTGGGAAAACTCTAACACCACCATACGCTTTTAATGGATACATACCACCTTGTTTTAGTTCATTAGGATTACTGAAATATCCACCAACATAAAATCGTCTTCCACCACTTGTTCCTATATAACCATTATTACTTTCCAAATTAGTAACTGGTAATGCTGGATATGTATATGTATCTGAAACATATCCATAATCATCTTGTGTTATAACTGTAACTATATCGGTAGCAGCCGTCATATTATTAGGTGGTGCAGAACACATATAACGAAAGTTTTGATTAATATAGTAAAAGCAGTTGAAAACCATACCAGAAGTAGAATAAGGATAATTTTGTATTTTTGCTGGAACTTCTATAACATCTGCACCAATACCGATACTATTGATACATACTTGTTCTACACTTATTTCATCTCCTTCATCTACCACTATACCATTTCCAATCTCATTAAAAAATGTTCCATCTCTATCATTAGATACACTCGCTTTTCCTTTACTGCAATATATTAATTGTGTATTCATTTTATATATTATATATATTTATAAAAAACTGTAAATATATATCTATTATAAATATCTAAAAATCCTCATCTCGTTCATCATCACTTTCTAAATCTTTTATACTTTTATATTGTTGTGCTATTTTTCTATATTTCTTCCAATCTAATTTCTCTCCAAAGTTTTTATACATTTCTGCTGGATTTTTTCGTAATTTTAAATATAAGAAACTATATGGTTCTTTTGCAAATGTTTTATACATATATGTTAATGTTCCCTTATATATACTATCATATTCTTCCAATATTTTTTCCCATTCTCGCTCATTTACCATTCCATTCATTATAATTACATGATTAGCATTAGATCTTGCTGTTGGTAATAATGAACGAAAGTTCTGAACTGATAGCATTAAATTACTATTGATATGACGATATTTCGTGCAAAATGAAAAGAAACTGCGTGGTAAAAATCCTACTGCATCATCTGCAACTATACATATTTTTGGTCTTTTTTTCTTTTCATATTCCATCTGTCTATCTTTTATCATTTTAAGATACTCTGGTTTATATTCAGAATAACATTCACAATGTTCTCTAACAAATCTCATAGTATCATCTAATTCAATACTGGGAGAGAAAACGAATGTTCCTCCATCAAATGCACTTTCCTTTCCACCATACATGTGTTTATTCAACAATAAATTGGCTATGACTGTGGATTTTCCGCTATTAACAGAGCCGAGTAATAGTAATAGAAATCCCTTATTTCTATCAATCTGTGGTAGAGTTTCATGTATATTTTTTGTTTTCTCTACTTCTATTGGTTGAACTGGTAATACATCTAAATTAGAACCTTTATTCATTTATATATATTATAAAAGAATAAATTAAAAATTATAATTACTCGTATTTCTCAAATTAGGATTATACAAATGTGCTAATGGATAGTTAGGACTATTATATTGTGGTATAGGTTTTGTTTTTATTGGTTCTCTTTTTTCTACTGTCTTTTTATTTTTTTGTTTATTATATGCTTCTTTCATATTTTCATATTTCATCATATATTTTGCAAAAGTGTTAAAGTCCATGTGATTGGCTGGATTATTTACTTGTTGTGAAATATTTTGTTGATTGCGTTGTGGTTTTGTTTCCTTATATATTTTTTCTGGAATATTTTGTTTCTGTTGTTTTTGTTTATAATATCTTTCTTTTGCTTTTTGTCTATTCCTTTCCATCGTTGCTTCTCGTTTTGCTTGTCTTTCCTCTTCTTTTCTTTTCTTCTCTGCTTCTTTTAGTGCTTTCCGCTCGGCGGCCTTGCGCCGGCGTGTTTCAATCCCTTTTTGTCTTGCAGCCGCCAAATGTGCGTATTTATCTTTCTTTTCTTTTTTCTCTCCAACTTCAAACTTTACATTCTTTTTTGGTTTTGTCTTTTTATTTACAAACATATCCTTTTGTGTTGATTTCTCTTCTGGTTGTTCGTCTTCCATTATTACTTCTTCACCATCTATTGCCTTTTCCCTTTCTATAACTTCATTAATATTGGGATTGACTGTTGGAAATAGTTTTGCAGTTTCTTCGTCCATATAAACTATAAAAATATTAAAAAATTATTTATATTTTTTAATCTTTCTAAACATTTACTATATTATTAGTTTCCATATAATCTATATATGATGGAAAATCTCTCCAATCATGTAATTTATCCATAGGAATATACAAACAATCTGATGTTTCATTAGCACCTCTTCTATATGTTCCACCTTTTTGTATTCTAACATAATCTGGTAATATTGTTGGAACATTCCAAAAACATAATCTATCTTTAAATCTCCAAAAGAAATATACCTTATAACCTTTTCTCATTAATTTTCTTGCAGCCCTATATTTATTAAGTCCAATAATAATATCATAGAACTGATTTTTATTTATTCTTCTTCTTTTTATTTCTACTGCAATCTTGTTCTCTTTATTGAAAAAATCTATTGCACCCCAACCAGACCTTTCTTTTTCAAAAACACAATCAAACCATTTATTAATTATTCCATTAAACTTCCTTTCATAACTATCTCCAAACTTTCTATCAGTTCCAGCAACTGATGTATGATATGTTTTTGGTAATTTTTTATTTACCATTCTTCCTCCGTTGTAATCTCCTAAACTATTCATTTCCTTATATATTATAGTTAAGAAAAAAATATAATATATAAACGAAAATATTTTACTGTGGTGCTTGTGTATTGGTATAGAATGTATGTGATGGATCATATCTCTGATTAATCTGTGTTCCACCTTGAAATGGTGATGCACCAGTATTATTAGGTTTCTGTCTAAAACACAACACTAATGTGGTATCATATCTTAAATTACCTATCTCTTTATTATCATCGTCTGTTATTAATATTTCCAGCCTATTGAGATCTAACGGCCCTATATTATTCAAATCAATCCATAGTTTCTCTGGTGGTTCATGACAATACCAACCTTCTTTTCTTTCTTCTTCGTGACCTCCACTTGCAACACATAATGTATCAACAACATAAAATGTTTTATTAGTTGTTGCCTTCACACCATTTTGTGAAAGAAGAGGAAGATTAGTTAATTGATAGTGGAGAGAAACTGATGCTAAATTAGCAGAAACTGTTGAAACTGGATTAAGTCCATATAGTTCAAATGGAGTTCCAATACCAGCAATATCATCATTCCATGTTAATACACCAGCATCTGTGCTATTGACTAATCCAAACTCAACACCAAATGTAAAATCATTAGGAAATCCAACTTGATACATATCTTCATCATCATCAAAATTATCCCATGCTCTCCACTTATTAGCATCTGCTAAATCCTTTATTGGTAGAACTAACCACGATATTTCCTTTTCAACCAAACCAGTTGCATCAAATCTTTCTTGTGTAAAGTTTTCCATTCTTTGAACTGTTGTTCCAGCATTATCATCTTTAAATGATACCATCTGTGGTTCAGAATAAAAGGGAATATTATTTTTATTCCAGTAATACATATTAGTGTAATCTTGTAATTTATTTATATTTACCACATCTTGTATTGAGGTTATAACGCCCGGCTGATGCAAACGATTAGGAAGTCGTGTATCATAAAATCCTTTATTAAAATTAATCTGACCTCTCAATGTTGGATAACTTACAAAAATAAGGCCGTTGTGCCAGTTATTTATATAATATGTTTTTCCAGTTGTTCCATTATCATTTACATTCATATCATATAACTTGCACCAACCAGCAGTAGGGTCACTTGCAGCCGGAGGCAAATAAGGTTCATCTTTTTCCAAATGATAAGAACCAGCAACACCATCAACTGATAAACAAAACTCAATTGAAATCTGATATGGAGAAGTCCATCTAAATCTCCAACATAAAAATGCTTCTGTATTAGCACCTCCATGCACATTAATATCATAATTACCACCAAAATTAAATGGGGCACCATTTACTGCTGTATTTCTACCTTGTGATAATTCAGTAATATCTAATTCTGGGCCTATTGGTAAATATTCAGAAAATGTAGGTTCTGCTTCTGGATCTATTATTTCTGCTTGTGCTACCAATCTTCTATTAGGTGAATTACCAGTCCATTTATAACGAACACCAATAATATATCTTGCTAATGCGTGTTGTGGTAACAAACTATCATCACTTGCATTCATATCACATTTTTGTATAAATGTTCTTCTGGCCGCAAAATTAGTATTATCGGAACTTCCAAACTCACCAGCACATGTATGAACGAACTTCTCACTATGTAATCCAAATGCGTGTGCTGTTAGTCCTACTCTTCCTTCAAATGTTGCACCTACATCTGCTACATTACAATAAGTTCTTGCGGCCGCAGATGATACACTATCTTGTAAATAAATATTGTAACCTCCACTATCTGTTCCAGATGGTAAATCGTGACCTCCACCATTTAATTCTGGAACTGCATTTAATGCTTGATTTCCAACATATTGTTTTATACCACATCTTGATGTTTCCATAGAATAACCCCAAAATCTATCATAATCTGCTGGATTAATTGCTGGATCTTGAACTGCTAATGCATAATTATTAAAAGCAATAATAGAATTATCTGGGGCTCCTATATTGGCTGGTTCTGGTGCATCACCCATCGCCCTACCATAATCAATTGCACTTCTTGCTAATCTTGTAGCCGCATAATTAGTATTATAAAAATTACTTGCATTACTTGTTCCAGTTGATGAACCACCATATCGTGGTTGTCTTAATGTAGCATCAGCACCATAAGTAGTAGCACCCAGAGTTGCAACATTAGTTACATCATATTGAGTTAAATCAGTAAAATCTATTCTATTATCACCATTACCAACATTAACACCAGAGATCATTGGGCCGTATCCATTAGGTTGATTATAAAAAATAGTAGGCCCAGTAACAACACCAGCCGCATTAAAACCTTGATTAAACATTAAATTAATTGGTCGTTGAACCAATCTTGCATAACACTTTTTCTCTCCCTCTGCATAAAAAAAATTAGTTCCAGCATTAAAAATATCTTGTTGATTAAATGCTGATGCTGGAACACCACCAACAGTTGGAAATGCTTGATCTACATATACATGATTAAATGCATCATCTAAACCTAACATATTACATGCTCTTGCAATACCATTAGTTTCACCTTCCCAATTAATGATATATGGGTCTTTTAATGGTAACTGAATAGATTGATTAAGTTCTGATTGACCTATACGAAACTCTAATGTTCCAGTATTATCTAATTGGGCCCCAGCAACTAAATTAAACTTTGTATTCACCATAGCAACTTGTGAATTAGGTTCTAAATGTAGTGGTTGAGTAAAATAATTACTAAACCTACTGGGTTTATGTGGATTGGCGAGATTGCTACTCTCTCTGTTTTCACTCTTCAAAAACACTAACGACATTATAATATTTAGATATATTATAATATGTTTAAAAAGATAAAAAGAGATAAAAAATTAAAAACTTTTAAAAATCCAGCAAAAAGATTGGATAATCCATCAATAAATGCAATAAATGGTAAGGTAGAAGAACCTACTGATTATTTAGCAGTTATAGCAACTAAAAAGAAACCTAAAAAGCGTATGCCTAAAAATGAGGAAATGTTTTATAAAGTTAAGAAGAAATAGATAAGTTCAAAATGGTTTAAATAAAATGTTATTATAATATATAATATGGACGATATTACTAATATGACGAAAGAAGAACTTTTAGAAATGGTTAAGAAACAAAAAGAAAAAGACGAATTAAAAAGAGAAAAAATGAGATTGTATAGTGCAAAATATCAGCAGACAGCATCTGGTAGGGAAAAGTATATTAAAGCATCTAAAAAATATTACGATGCTAACAGAGAAAAGATTTTGGAAAAAAAGAGAGCATACTACAAAAAGAAGAAAGAACAACAAAATAAATAACTTATTAAATGCTTTGGAAAAGGAGTATAAAGGATTGTTTCCTTATAATATTATATGAATACTCTAACCATAATGACTATGCTTGATTTTCGTAATTTTTGTATTTCCAAAAATCGTTTTCATAATGTTAGTGAAATCGCTTATATGATGCATTATTTTATTAAAGTATCAAAAGCAGAAAAACACCCAGAATTAAGATTATATTTAGATGAATATTTTGAGGATAATATTGATGTTTTAAACGAAGAAAGAAGAGATTTTATTCATAAATATGTTGAAAAAAGATTAGAGGTGAATGCAGAAACTCTAAAACTATAATAACATGGAAAATAATATTAATTAATTTTTTTAATTAGCATTATTCAAAAACTTATTCTATCTGGGTAACAATACCTTGTGAAATATTGAGAACCTTCTGAATACCAGTAAAGAAACGAACTCGTCGTTGAGTATCTTGATCCGCAGCCGCTAATCCGATGCCCGGCTTGCTCTGTGTAGTGTAAATTACTGGAAGATTAGACATTCTCATACCTTGACCGAAGGAGTTCTCCAATTTGATACCAATCCAATGCTGACTTCCACATTCACTATCATTAGTATAAGTATTTACCAATCGTGCTGAAAGACCAACATCATTTGCACCAATTGCACCAGCCGGATTAGTTTGATTAAACCAACTGTAACGATAATCACAGAGTTGGAGTGGAGATGCTTCTACCATATCTGCTTCATGTTTCTGTAATGAACCATTAGATAGTGGTCGTGAATAGTAATTATTACTATCAATATTCAACTGGATCTGTTCTCCCAATCGGAATGCTAAACTATTGTAACGACCTAAATTATTAATACTTTCATTAGCACCATCAACCAATTCCTTCTGAACGATAATATGTTTAACCTTTTTACCACCTAATGCTAACTGGAAATTAGAATTAAATGCACCATCACCAGCACCAGTAATAAGCATATTTTCTTGTGTAAGGATTTCAGTATATGGAACATCAAAACCACCTCTCTGCATAATCTCCTCTGCTAATCCAGCCATTAGGTCTGGGTAAAAGAGATAATCAACACACATAAATACAGAGTTTTCTACAATAGTGGAAGTGCAATCGGCCGCATTCTGTGCGTTTCCAGCCGCATCTGTCTGTGGTGGATAAAATCTGTGACCGAATGTGGGGTCAGCCCATTCAATAACTAAACTGACTTCCTCACGAATGGCGAAGAGTGGTATCTGAACTCCACCAGAAAGGAAAGGAATAAGTTGTCCCAGACCAATAGCAAAAGAAGGAGTTGTATTAGGATCTCTTGTAATGCGTCGTTTAGGTGGGTCAGCAACATCACTCTGGTCTGCTTGTTGTGTTCCATAAGTTGCAGAACTATCAAAATCATTTACTGCGAACTCTGAACTTTCACGGCCCAATGTTCCAGTAGGCATTCCGAAACCTCTGGTTCTCTGTGTTACTATATCATTAGTAGCACGAATAACTCTGGCCGCAGAACCAACAAAAACATCATTACCACCTTGTTTTGGTTGAACTATACCTTTTTTGTATTCATTTGAAAAATGTAGTCGTTTCCATGTTGAATACTGTCCTACTTGAACTAAATCAGAAACACGACGACCTCCTATCTCTAAATATGCTCTGCGTATCATCGCTAATGCACCAGTAGATGTTGGAAGAGTTGAATTAGTATCATCTGCGTGGGCGCTATTCACAACAATCTGTGCTAAATTAAGTTGGCTGTTACTATCTAATACGCCTTTCTTATCAAAAACGAACTTGCAACTTTGCTGGGAAAAATTAACTGGAAAAAGAAGATCTGTATTCACATCTTGATTTACTGGTCTTTCCATAGTAGTTGCACGAAGAACTGGGGGGAGTGGTTGTCCTCTACTCATTTTATAATATATAATATTAAAATATTTTAATTCAACACTTTTTTTTAATATTATATTGGGAGAGATTTCCTAAATTAGTTCATTACTGAAATAGCACCATTCTGTATCATGATTGAGTTTTTATGTTTAATGAAAAGATATAGTGAATGAGGTTCAACATTTGCACCAGTTGGGGCCTTCAATCGCATTCTCATTCCAAAAGGTGTTCCCTTAAAGTTAAGACCATTTTCTGAAATATGATCCATACTAACACCAATATTATAATTCTGTATCTGGTCTTCCTCATTAATACTGTAACGAAGTCGTGAATATCTTGCTTGGCCATCACCACCAACAGTTGTTAGACCAGCACCAACATCATTTGAAAGTTCAGTTTTGAGAGATTTTACAGCATTTGCTAATCTCCAACCATATCTGATTGCATTAAGTTCTATCTTATTTTTTAAACTATCAGCAACACCTTCTGCTTGTGTTTCTTCTGATTGAACCTCAAAATCTAATGGAATACGAAGACCACCTTTTGTAAATACAATATCTTCAACTTGAATATTTCTCTCCAACTGACCTCCTTTTTCTTGCAGAGGTTGGAATGTTCTCTGACTATCATAATCATAATTATTAACAAAAGAAGATGGAATAAGATTACTAATGACTGATAGAGTTCTTCCAGTATTAATATTAAGTGAAAGATTATGGTCTGTTCCATTAATCACATTATAGAAGGAAGTAAATGTATTATAAGTAAGAACACCATTCTTATTTGCCATGAGGGACTGTTGGAACTGTTCGTCACCAGTTTCACATTCAAAAGAAAGAACTAAATCACTCATTTCATAAAATGCACCACCATCGGTTCTACCAGCATTTGAATTACTTACTCTAAATCTATTGTTATTAATAACATAATTAGATGGAGCCAGAGTAATTACTATGCGGAGGCCCTGCACTAAACTTAAATCTATGGGCACGCCTTGAATTAGTCCGTCCAAAATAGGAACTGCGAACTCAAAAGGTTTATCACATTTTTTTGCTTGTGATACATCTTTTGCTAATGCACCATAAATACTATCAACACCACCATTCAGATAACTGTTAATACTTTCATTAAGAGGCATAAGAGAAGAACATAGACGATTATATGATTTTATTGTTGAATATGTTCCACCAGTTCCCAGCGACTGAATAGAGATAGTTTCAAAAGCAGAAGAAACACCAGTTCTTCCATCTATATAAATATCACCAACTGGTGCTAATGCTGGATTTGCACTATTACCACACCAATTAGTTGCATTAGAAGGTAAAGATGTATCTCCATTTTTAACAGTAAATGTTCCACTAACACGGAGGGATTTTCCATTCATGATTTTTGGGTCTGCCGGCACTTCAAAAACAATCTGCGTAAGTCCAGTTCTGTCGCCGAATACTCCTTGACTACTGGTATTCGTTGGATTTACTTGAACTACTTGTCTGCGTGTATTCATCATTTATAAATAATAATAAGATTTTTTTTAAAATAAAATTATTATTTCAACTATGGTAAAATTAATAAATAACTGATGCACCATCTCTATTTACAACTAATCTTCGGATTGATGCAATCTGATTAATCCATAATTTATTTTTTTGAGGAGGATTAGAAGTAGAATATTCAACACGAAGTCCTAAATTACCATCTGCTTGTAAATTATAAACACCTCCATATTTTGCTAATGCACGACCAATTAGGAAATTACCTTCTTGTGCTTCCAGATTTCTAACCATACATCTTGCACTTCCTAATGCTTTTTCAGTTTCCCATAGGGCAACTTGTTCTGTTAGAGGAACTGCATTGGAAAGTTTTCCTAATTCAACCTTTCTTGTTGGTTGTAATTTATTATTAACTAAATAATTATAGTTATCTGCATTATCAACAATTGTTCCTAAATTATCATGATATACCTCTTCTGATAATCCATTTTCGGTGCATAGAGTGAGGACAGAAGTCGCCATCTGATTAATCACCGGCATATTCAACTGAACGGTTTGTTCGGCTGCGGTGGTATTGTTACGATAGCAACTGTAAGTAAGATAGTCATGAACTGCACCTTCCTCCGTCATCGTAGATTTTGCTAACTGATCTACATAACCGGCTGGTGGTTGTGCTGTTTTAAGAACGAACTTACAATCAGTAAGAACAACTTGTGGAGTGGTGTTAAACATAGTATCTTTACTAATGAAACACGAATTATTATCAGCATCTTGTGCCGCACCAGCCGCATCACGACCAGCACCTCCAATAAACTCATTACCATTTGCACCAGCGGCTGCGGCCAGATTTAATCTAACTCTTGCAATACCACCACCATTTTCACCAGCATTTACTTCCACAGATGTAATGCGTCCAATATCTTTAAGGACTGGGGGATTTGCATTTGTAAAACCACGAACTGTCTTTCCAACCAAAAGATTTAATGCACCACATGCTTGATTACGAACTGGAAGAACCTCTCTACCAATAGCGGCCTGCGTAGGTCTTTGGCCAGCACCAGCCGCGGCAGCAACTATCTGATTGAAGCCGGGGTTCTTTTCCATATAAAGGTCAATAGATGTAACTGGATTGGCCGCATTAGGAAGAGCAGATTGAATACCGAAACGACAACTTTCAATAACATCAGATGCAACTGAACCATCATTATTACAGATACCAGCACCAGACCATAGTTCTAATGATTTCTTGGCCGAGTTTAGATCTATCTCAACACGAAGCCCCTTGGTTAGTAGTCCGGCCGGCATCATCTTCTGTGATAATGCACCCAATATACCAGAATACAACTGAACTGCAACCTCACATGTATTAGGATTATCAGTAGTAGCAACTGAATAATCATAAGATGCTTGACGACCAGTAGTGTAACTGTTGAAAAGCATAGATTTATCACCATTTCGTGATGGGAAATCATCATAAAGAACACCATCAAAATCACGACTGGAAGGTTCTAAAAGTTCAGTAAGACCTCTTTTATTTCTTACAGTTCTATTTTCAGAATAAAAGTGCAGTTTCTCTGCTAACTCGGCATAGTTCTGAATGGTTTCCAGTTGTAAATTGGAGTTCATATCATAGACACGAACTTGGCTGATAAGGCTGTGTATTCCACATTTTTTACTAAATGTAACAACTGCTGGTGCATTATCTACACGAACCTTAAAAGTAAGGTATGTCTGTCTGGGGTCAATAAAGGCGTTAAAGGCTGGTATTTCAAAGCGGATTGTCTCGCCGTCCTTATACTCCAACTGATGATCTGATGGAGAAAAGGTAGATTTACTGGGGATAGTTTTGTTATACTGACTTGCAACAAAATCCATTATACATATCCTAAATAAAATAATTTTTCATAAACATTCAAAAAAATTATTTTTTATCACTTTTGAACTTTTTTACTCTACCAGTTCTTTTTTTCTCTCTCATCGCTTTTTCTTTTTCTTTTTTAGATAACTCTTTCATAGTTACTGGTGTATCTTTTGTTACTCGTTTAGTAGGACGATATATATCACCTTTTTTCTTATATCCTTTACCTCCTCTCTGATTTTTCCAGTCCTCTTTGAACCAGCGGTCTAAACCTTTCTTCTTTTTCTTTTTACCAATGTATGCATCTCTGTTACCATATTTCTTCTCATATCTATCCTTATAAGTTTTTACTAACAATCCAGAACGATATGCAGAATGTTTTGGTATCTTCTTGTATATTGATTTTTTAACACTCTCGTATAATTTTTTATCTTTTGGAACGGACATTATAAATTACATGGAGAGAAAAATGTTATTTACCATATTGAATATCTTTATCAAAACCCATTTTATAACATATCCATACACAGTCAAAAGATGTTAATGGTTTCCAATCTTTAACTGCAACACCATCTACATATTTTACAAAATGAACTCTTTTTCGTGGAATAATTATCTGGGTTTCTCTCCCATCAAAAAAATCAGAAACATAATTCGTATGTAATTTTACTGTTGGTAATAATAACATAAATGGTTTATCAACCTCTTTCAAAAAACTAAATAATTTTTTACAATTAGCATACGGTGGATTAGATAAAATAAAATCATATTCTAATTTTTTTGCATTCTCAAAAAAGTCAATATTTTCGTGAATTACATTTAATCCTTTTGATTTTAAGTATTTACCAGATCCTCCATCTAAATAGAACGGTTCATAAATCGTTTTATTTTTAGGAATAAAATTAATGATTTCGTCCCACGCATACTGTGGTGTTGCATAATCATCATGCTTATCATT
>MDTA01004207.1_pt1 | contig 14694 bp, 20 predicted proteins | sample 811151 | NCBI WGS metagenome assembly MDTA01 (sample SAMN05326648, study PRJNA326480) | marine metagenome | isolation source: seawater | place: Indian Ocean: South | collected 2010 | reverse complement strand
CTAAATGAAGTTGTTAGTGGTCGTAAAAGAGGTGACATTAATAACGATGGAACTATTAATATTGACGATGTCATGGCATTTACAGCATTCAAACAAGGATCAGCAAATGCTTACATAACGGATACTATTATTACACCATTAACATACAATGGATATTATGCCGCTATTGCAAGAGAATACCAATTCTTGTTAATTTTATCTATGTGGGATTACGTAAGTAGTTTCGCATCTGGAGGAAGTTTATCACCAGAATGGAATGACAATTCAAAAACACCATCTGGAGTACAAACAAACAATCCTTTAGGGTATGACTTATATAATAATTTTATTAGTAAAGTTATATCAAAACCTATAGAAGCTAACTTAGATGGAATGTTTGCTGTTAGTGGTGCTTCAGGATATGTTCCTGTAGAAAATACAAATAGGATTTTTTATACACCTTTTAATTTAAAAAATACATTATCTATTGCTGATATAAAAGGATCAGGAGTTAGTGTTGCAAATAAATAAATACAATACAAGGAACTTATAATGACAGTAAAACAAATTAATATAGGACAATTAGCAAATGACGGAACAGGTGATGACATCAGAACTGCGTTTGATAAAGTAAATGATAATTTCGCTGATTTAGATGTTAGATTTCCTACCCAAGCTACAGGATCAAATTTAGGGTCAGTAGGCGAAGGTGTTTTTGAAAGTGCTATAAATTCATCATTAAGTTTCAAAAAAATTATTGCTGGTGAAAATATTTCATTAGTTTCTAATGCTACAAGTATTACAATTAATTCTTTGAATAGTTTAGATCAGTTACTTGTCGTAAGTGATTCAGGTACTGTAACGGTTGCAAGAGGACAAACAATGTCCATACAAGGCTCTAATGGTATTAGCACAAGCGTTACTGGACAAAATTTATATATTTCAGCTACAAATGGTGCATTAGCCGCAGATGGCTCACCAACTTTGAGTGCAAACTTAAATGCTAATAATAATAATATTATAAACGGTGGGGCTATTACAGCAAGTGCTTTTAATGGTCCATTAGAAGGTTTAGTATATGGTATAGATATTAGAGATGTAGCATTAGCGTCTGGGCCTAATTCATTTGATTTTGGTAATTTAACACAGCAATATAATAACTTATTAGACTATCTAGCTAAAAACACAGACGTTGACTTTGGAAAATTTGTTAATCCTGGTGTAAGTACAGCAATAGTTGATCTTGGTTTATTGTCTGCTTAATTTCCGATAAATACTTAAAAGTTTGGGAATAGTATGACAGTTTTTTGGACACAGCTTAATAACACAACTCTAGCAACATTGACTGAGGGTATAACTACTAAAGTAGATTTACCTTTAGATTTGAGTGTGTTGTCTGATTCTACTGGCGATTCAACCCTTTATACTGTTACATTAATAAGTGGAGAAATACCAGCCGGTATGGTCTTACAAGATAATTCCATAACAGGCACTCCTAGAGAAGTTGCAAGAGATACAGAATACAAGTTTGTATTAAGAGCAACATATAATAACGAAATTAATGATAGGACATACATAATTAAAGTTGTAGGTCCTGATACTCCAACATGGCAAACTACAGCTGGTATATTACCTGTAGGACAAAATGATACCTATTTTATACTTGATAATAGCCCTATAGATTTTCAATTAATAGCAGAAGACTCAGACACAGCGGCAGGCCAAAAGTTAGAATATTTTATTGGTACTGGAGATGGTGAACTTCCGCCAGGGATAAGATTGACCACAGACGGCAAATTAGTTGGTATCGTTGATCCTATTTTAGCTATTGAAAAACGTCTTGATGCTGGTAGTTATGACATGTCAATATATGATGCTGTTGCATACGACTACGGCGTAAGAAGTTCAAATGGTTATGATAGTTTCTTTTACGATACTACGATTTATGATTTATCTCTTCCAACTCGTTCTCCTAGAAAATTAAATAGGTTTTATGAATTTATTGTTTCAGTAAATGACGGCGATACTATTGCTAGAAGAAAATTTAAAATTTATGTAGTAGGCGATGATTTTGTAAGAGCTGATAATACTGTTATGGAAGTTGACACAGGAGTATTTACTGCTGATAATACATTTATTAGAGTACCATTATGGTTGACTCCTAGAGACTTTGGCATTAGACGTGCAAATAATTATGTTACATTATTCCTAGATGTATTAGATACAAATGAATTACTTGGTGTAATCACTTACACTTTACAAGAAATTAACGATGATGGTTCAGTAAGTATATTACCTGAAGGGCTACACTTAGATGGTACTACAGGTGAAATTGCTGGCAGAGTTCCATACCAACCTAGTGTTACTAAAGAATATAAATTTACAGTCAAAGCAAGTAGATTCGGTCCTACAACAACTAGACAATATGTAACATTACAGATACACGAAGATGCTGCCACTGGTGCATCAGTTTTAAAAGTTTCTAAGAATGATGATATTGCACAAGTGGTAGGTAGACAAATTGTAATTGATGAAAGATCATTTACAATTACTAAAGCCGATACGACAGTATCTACAGCATATGATGAAATATCATTAGGTGAAACTATAACTGTAACTTGTTTTGAATCTGCACTTCCTAATCAAAGAGTAATTAAAATTAATAAAATAGGAGATCCCTTTCTTACAAATACTATTGGTAAAACTGTAACTTTTGGCGATTACACATATACTATTGAAAGCGTAGATATAAATGAAAAAGTATACAGATGTAAAATAGCACATACTTCAACTACCTTTGCTTCAGATTTCAATAAGGTCCGTTGGGAAGAAGTATCAGGAGCTTCTACAACAGGTGTTACAGCTTGGCATTCTGAAGCAAATTATAATGTTGATGATACAGTCAGATTTAATAAATCAAATTTTGAAAATATAACAGTTACTAGTGATTTAATTACAACTGTCTTTGCAGGTGCAAATTCAAAAATTGATTTAATTCCTTTGTATACAACAAGAATAGTTAAACAAGGAGAAAGGTTTGATTTTAATTTATATTCAGCTTTAGAAAACGAAAGAGCTGAATCAAATAAAACATTTACTGTTAAAACATTAGGCGAAGTTGATTCAACTATAAATTGGGTAACTCCTAAAACATTTCCAAGTATCAGTGCTAACTTTATTTCTAACTTGTCTGTTGTAGCAACAAGCTCAGTTACATCAGCAAAAATGATTTATACTTTGACTGATGGTAGATTACCTCCTGGATTAAGATTATTATTAGATGGTAATATATCTGGCAAAGTTAAAACCTTTGGTGATGCAGAAGGCATAGGACTTACACAAATTGACAGTGGAACTTTTATACTTGATGGTAATACAACCACATTAGATAGAAACTTTATTTTTGAGGTATCAGTACAAGACCAATTTGGGTTTAGTAAAACAACTAGAGAATTTAATATAACTGTTGGTGATCCAGGAAATAAATCATATAGTGATATATTTGCAAGGCCATTCTTAAAAGCATCACAAAGATCTTTGTTTAATACTTTTATTAGTAACACAGAAGTTTTTAATCCTGAATACATATATCGCCCAGACGATCCGAACTTCGGAATACAAAAGAAAATTAATATGCTTGTTTATTCTGGTATTGAAACTAAAACTATTAATCATTACGTTGCGGCTATAGCAAAAAATCATAAAAGAAAACAATTTAAGCTAGGTAGTGTAAAAACAGCAGTGGCAAAACTACCAGGAACAAATGATATCGTTTATGAAGTTGTTTATGTTGATGTAATAGATCCGTATATGCCAACAAAAGGAAAAACAAGAAAAGATTATAAAATTGATACAAAAAATAGCCTAACAACAAATCAAGCACAATTCGGAGATAAACCAGTACCTTTTGTTTCTTTTGATTTAGAAATACGTGGCGAAGGCGATAGCACTTTGAATACAATTAAGATTGAACCTGCAACTGGTAACATATCTGTACTACAAAGATCAGGAATAGAAGTTATATCTGGGACAAATAACGAATTGTTAGTAGGACTTAGAGATTTATCTACAGTAACATTTCCAGCAACAATAAGTTCGTACATTGCAGACGAAACAGCTACAAGCCCATGGTATTTAGAAAATGTTAATACCAATGTAATAAAAGTTGATACAGATGCTGTTAACAGTGATCAAAGTGAAGATTCTAAAAGGTATATTTCTAACATTAGAAATATGAGAGATAATATTGCATCTTCTGGTGCTACTATAAGAAACTTTTTACCATTATGGATGAGGACTGCACAAGAAGGTCAATTGCAGGAATTGGGCTATGTTTCAGCAATACCGCTATGCTATACTATAAAAGGCAAGAGTAAAATCATTAAAAACGCAATAGATTTCCAAAAATTTGATTTTACCCAGCTTAATTTTGATATAGATAGGTATATTATAGATAATACTACAGGAAACACAAAAGAACAGTATTTACTGTTCGCAAATTATCAATTTAATATTTAAATGCTATAAATACTATATAAATAAAGATAGGAGAGATCATAAATGGCCAGTAACATTTTAACGTCTGATATTAATGAATTATACCCGGTTGCCGGTAAGGACAATGATAGTCAGGGATTTAGAGATAACTTCCGTCTAGTTAAAACAGGGTTAGCAACAGCGGCTACCGAAATTAGTACTTTGCAAGATACAACTGCAAAGCTAAATGCGAGTAATGACTTCAACGGAAATGTAGTAAGAGAAGCAAATTTTATTGCAAATACAGAAGAAGTTTATACTACAGATGAAATTACATCAAGCCAAAATGTAAGATTTGTAAATGGAAATTACCAAGTAATTAAAGTTGGTGGTGATGTAACATTAACATTGACAGATTGGCCCGCTTCAGGTAAGATGGGTAAAATTAGATGTGCAGTTTTAGGTGATGGAATTTCTAGATTAGTTACGTTCTCAGCGGGTCCAAATAATGTATTAAAAACAGATGCAAATTGGCCTGCGAGCTTTTTAGCTGTCAGTACCACAGATCCAATATTCATTGACCTTTGGTCTAGTGATGCTGGATTAACTGTATACGGACAGTATCATGGACAGTTCACAGTTTAATCCATTAGTAGATAATCTATCAGATCTTTCGACTAGCGAATTATCTGATGCAATAAGCGAGCTTTCCAAAAAATACTTCATGACAAGAAATCCTGAAGTACAAATGCAAATACAATCAGTTTTGGAAATGTATAGAGCCGAAGCTGTGTCAAGACAAGCCAAAGAAACATTAGATCAAAATAAATCACAAAACGGCGAAAATAGTCTTGACAATTTAATTAATATCAGTTAATATATAAAGATGCTAATGAAAACAGACGCCCTTGGTATACCCAGATTTTCGAATAAAGATTTAGTTGATATGATCTATAGCGGTCATATTGATAAATGTCATGTGGTTTTGTGTGATGCCGATGACGATGTCAATAAATTTAATGATGCTATGCGTAAAGAAGGGCTCACAGAACTTTCAACATACATTCCTTTAGATGTAGATAAAAAAACATTTGACGGTGCTTGTCAAAGTGAATGGTTTATGCCAGATGAATATAAACAATTAAATGTATTAAACTGGTTAGAAGCAAAATGCATGGAAAAAATGCAAACTACTAATACTGCAACTGTACATCTTTCTAAAGAATGGGTTAGAGTTACTACAGAGTTTGAAGAATTCAAAAAAAGAGGTATGCTAAATTTATTGAAATATATGGTATATCTAGTAGATTATATGAGAAAAAACAATATTGTTTGGGGTGTAGGGCGTGGATCTAGTGTAGCCAGCTATATATTGTATCTAATAGGCGTACATAAGATAGATTCAATCCAGTTTGCCCTGGACTGGCGAGAGTTCTTGAGATAAGTAAGTATATAACTAAGGAGGTATAACTATGCCAATGCAACAAAAAGGACGAACAATTTACAAGTCAATGCAAGGTAAGCAGATTGATATGGATTTGTTACGTCAAAGAAACGAACTTACTCCAGCAGTAGGTAATGCACAAGTTAATGCACGTGGTGACGAGTTAGGACCTGGCGGAAAAATTATTAGAAAGAAAGAAGAAGTCTTAAGAGACTACTATGAAAATTCTTCTAGTATGCCAGATGAAATAGCAGTCAAGAAACCAAGCAAAACTGAAGAACCTACTGTAGTAGAAACTACTACAAAAAAAGTAAGAAAAACTAACAAAGCATCAGCACCTGATGTAAATTCTGTTGTTCCTGAAGGTAAAGACCTTACAGATGATTGGGTCGAGGACGCTGACGGAAATTTTGTAAAACCAGAAGATTTAGCTAAGAAGGAAGACTAAAATGGCTGTACACTTAAAGACTTTCACAGGAAAGCCGCGGGCAGTTGGTAACCGAGTTCTTGTAAGTGATATGTATTTCGGAGAACAAAAAACTGCGGGCGGAATAATTGTCAATAGCGATGATGGAAAAGTACATGGAATTTATCCTAGATGGGGTAAAGTATTTTCAAAAGGACCTCGCAATAAAGATGATTACGAAGTAGGAGATTGGATTCTAATCGAACATGGTCGTTGGACTAGAAGTATGCAAGTAGAATTTGATGATGAAAAGCACGAGCTACGTATGATAGAGAGCGAAAGTGTATTAGCTTACTCAGATGAAAAACCTTCTGGTTTGCAAATTGGTAAGGAGTACGGTCCAGAAACTGATACAGGATTCGGTCCACATACTGCTCCAGTTGAAGAACTAAATAAAATGTCTAACAACGCCTAGGAGTACTTAATGGCGAAAATCGACTTAAACAAATATAAAGAATTCGTTGACGCAGTAACGTCAGACGAAAGTAAAAATAATAACGAATTTCAAACTCGTTGGAATAATTTAGAAAATCAACGAGATGTAAATATGCCAAGACTTCTTACAGCCTCTTTTGGTTTAGGTGCAGAGTCAGGAGAATTTACAGAAATAGTTAAAAAAATTGTACTTCAAGGAAAACCTTTAGATAAAGATAGTATCTATCATATGCAAAGAGAACTAGGCGATGTGATGTGGTATTGGATGCAAGGTTGTATGGCTTTAAATATAGACCCTAATGAAGTTATTCAAATGAACATAGATAAACTAAAAGCAAGGTATCCAGGAGGAGACTTTGACGCTCATTATAGCGAAAACAGAAAAGAAGGAGACATTTAATGCAAATAGACAGAGGATATACAAGAGATAGAGAAGGAGTAGCTTTTGACGAAGGATTACGTCAAATGATGCTTAACATGTACAATCATACTGCTACCGGACTAGGAGTAAGTGGATTAATTGCATATCTAACATATGCCTCTGGCTTAATGTATTCAATGGGATCATTAATGTGGTTGTTTATATTTGCACCACTTGGAATGATTTTTTATTATAGTTTTGCAGGTAGAAACTGGTCTCTACAAGGTTTGACTACGTTCTACTATATTTTTACCGCAGTTATGGGAGTCAGTCTTAGTACAATCTTTGCTGTTTATACTGCCTACAGTATAACCCAAGTATTTTTTATAACTGCCGCAACATTTGCAGGTGCAAGTTTATATGGCTATACCACTAAAAGAGATTTGACAGGCTTTGGCAATTTCTTAATAATGGGACTAATTGGTATTATTATTGCAAGTGTAGTAAACATCTTTTTGGCAAGTTCGGCAATGATGTTTACAATTAGTGTATTAGGCGTACTAATATTCACAGGACTAACTGCTTGGGATACCCAAAATGCCAAGAACATATTTTTACAAACTCGCGATCCAAAATATGGAGTTCAATTTGCTCTCAGCTTATATTTGAACTTTATCAATCTATTTCAAATGCTTTTGAGCTTATTGGGTAATAGAGAATAAAAAAATACTTGACTCTTTAACTTTTATCAGTTATAATAATAATAAAGTTAAGGAGTAAGTTTTGGCTATTCATGCTACAATCGATTTAGAAACACTTGATACTACACCAAGTGCAACTGTACTGAGTTTAGGTGCAGTTAAATTTGATCCGTTTAATTCAAACGAACCATATTCAGAATTATATTTCAAAATAGATATTGATGAACAAGATTCATTAGGCAGAACAACCTCTGATAGCACACTAGAATGGTGGTCTAAACAAAATAAAAAAGTTATGGAAGAAGCATTTAATCCCGATGGTAGAATTAGTGTAGGTGATACATTAAAATATATCAACAAATGGATGGTAGGAGTAGATGTTTTATGGGGACAAGGATATGGTTTTGATATGACCATATTGGAAGATATGTATAGGAATAAGAAAACTCCTATACCTTGGAACTTTTGGCAGATACGTGATAGTAGAACATTATTTAAATGTTGTACATCTGATCCTAGAAAGTCTATGCAAACAGATCTTCACAATGCATTAGCTGATGCATACTTCCAGGCTAAATCAATACAAGTAGCTTATAAAGAACTAGGAGTGAAACAATGAATAGTATAGTGTTAGTAACATATTTGGCAGGAACCATTATTGGTTCAGCAACATTCAAAGATATGGATTCTTGTATAGAAGCAAGAGATCGTGTACTTTTACAAGCGATGGCCGACTTAAATGCAGTCTGTGTGTACAAAGAAGTTAAACCTGATCGTAGCAAAGAAATGCTAGAGATTTTCGGCAATTTAATTAAGGAACTTGGAGAAATAGAACAACAATGAAAGATTTATGGGTAGAAAAGTATCGTCCTAAAACAGTACAAGGCTATGTGTTTAGAGATGATGCACAACGTAGTCAAGTAAACAACTGGATCAAAGAACAAACTATTCCACATTTACTGTTTAGTGGTAATGCTGGTATTGGAAAAACAACACTTGCTAAATTATTACTAAATGAATTAAATGTAAACGAATATGATATTTTAGAAATAAATGCTAGTAGAACAAATAGTGTTGATGATGTAAGGGATAAAATTGTAAATTTTGTACAAATGATTCCTTTCGGAGAATTTAAAGTTGTACTACTAGATGAGGCAGATTATTTAAGTCCAAGTGCTCAAGCGGCATTACGTGGTGTAATGGAAGAGTATCATACTACTGCAAGATTTATACTTACTTGTAACTATCCTAATCGTATTATTCCTGCTCTACATAGTAGATGTCAGGGCTTTCACATTGCTAGGATAGATCAAACAGAGTTTACGGCTAGGGTTGCTGAAATTTTAATTACAGAAGGTGTAACTCCAGATCTAGATACACTTGATACATATGTTAAAGCAACATATCCGGATTTACGTAAATGCATAAACACAGTACAAATGAATGTTCAAGACAAAAGTTTGCTAAAGCCTAATGAAGGCGATACAGGAGAAACAGACTGGAAACTTGAAATGGTAGAACTATTCAAAGCTGGTAAAATACAACAAGCAAGAAAACTACTTTGTGGTTCGGTTAGACCAGAAGAGATGGAAGAAATTTATCGTTGGTTATATGATAATATTGAATTGTTTGGTGATGAAGAAAAACAAGACACCGCAGTATTAACAATTAAACAAGGCTTAGTTGATCATACACTTGTAGCAGATCCAGAAATAAATTTGGCGGCTACACTGATTAGGTTGGCTAGAATCTAAATACAACATGACTTATCTTGTAAACGAAAATTGCATTAGGTGCAAACACATGGATTGTGTCGAAGTGTGTCCAGTAGATTGTTTTTACGAAGGAGAAAACATGCTGGTAATTAATCCTGACGAATGTATTGATTGTGGAGTTTGTGAACCAGAATGTCCTGTAGAAGCTATTGTACCAGACAGCGAATACCAAGGTGCAGAATTAGAAAAGTGGTTAGACTTAAATACAAAGTATTCAAACATTTGGCCTAACATTACCGAAGTAGGCGAATCGCCTGCCGATGCAAAAGAATGGGACGGAGTTCCTAATAAATTAGAGGAGCACTTTAGTGACAAACCTGGCAAAGGTAGTTAACAAAAAATTAATCAATGATATTGTTAGAATTGATGTTCTTGAAGAAGAAATAGAATACTACAAAACCCTGTTGCAACCACATGACACAGGACATATACATACTACAATAGGATTTTTGAAAAGACGAATAGAAGAACTTAAAGGAGAAGCGCCATGGCCGTTAGATTAATTTCATATAGTAAAGCATCAGAATTTTCAGTTTGGGGAAATGACACGCCGTTGAATTGTCAAGACTTAATTGCTTTTTGTGCAAGAGTTAGTAATCCATCTAATCAAATGAATACTGAAACCAGTGCAAAATTAATAAAATACCTTGTAAAAAATGCACACTGGTCACCATTAGAAATGGTGAATGCATGTCTTGAAATAGAAACCACAAGAGACATTGCACATCAGATCGTAAGACATAGAAGTTTTAGTTTCCAAGAATTTAGTCAGCGTTATGCCAATCCAGAAGATATGGCAGATACATTTCAAACTAGAGAAGCTAGACTACAAGATGCCAAAAATAGACAGAACAGTATAGAAATAGACATAGACAGTGATTTACATGATGAATGGAGTCGTATGCAAAGAAAAGTTATCGACCAAGCACGTATCGCATACGAATGGGCTATACATAACGGTATTGCAAAAGAACAAGCTCGTGTAGTACTTCCTGAAGGCTGTACTAAAACAAGACTATACATGAATGGAACACTTAGGAGTTGGATACACTATATAGAATTAAGAAGTGCAAATGGCACACAAAAAGAACATATGGAAATAGCAAAAGAATGTGCAACAGTTATTGCAAAAATATTTCCTTTGATGGATGAGCTTTGATAAAAGAATTATACAATATTTGGAATATACAATCCCATAATATCCATGGTGAAGAATTTACAGGGTACGAACCTGTTTATGACCAATTAGATCAACTTGACAAGCCTGCCTTTAATAAAGATCCTGAAGCAACTGTAAACAAAGTATTTGACATTTATCGGTCAATCAATATTGTACCTATACTTTACTTTACTGAAAAGGGGCTAATAAATGCAATAAAAGAATTTAAATCTACAAGTTATAATGCAGTAAAAAATAGTAAAATAAGTTTAGGTAACAATAGAGGACAACCATTAAGTAGATTTTTATTTCCAAACATGATGACTGCTGAACCAAAAGGTAGAGGTAGTAACAGCCTGAAAGATAGATTTTACAACGATACAAAACTTAAAAGAGCTATACGCATTTGTTACGAAATGCGTGAAGGATATAAATTAGTTTATCCTACAGCACTTCGCAGAGCTTTAGAACTAGTTACTGGAGAAAACATACAAAATTTTAAACCGCAAAATGCTAGGTCTATAGTTGAACATTTATGTCCTGTAATATGGGGTAACATATATGATTATAGTGCAGGCTATGGAGGTAGACTTTTAGGTATAAGTTCTAGCAACATGAACTACAATTACACAGGAATAGATCCTAACACTGAAACAGTAAAATATTTAAATTATTTTAATGAATTATTGGAAGAAGCAGTTGGCGTAAAAGGTAATATAATACAGGATGTGAGTGAAGAATATCAGCCAACTGATATAGACTTAGCATTTAGCTCGCCTCCTTATTTTAATTTGGAGAAATATAGTGATGAAGAAACTCAATGTATGGTTCGTTATAGCACCCTTGACGAATGGTTTGGTAATTATGCTGAGCCTACTATTAAACGCATTTATAACGGTCTTAACAAAGATGGACTATTTGCTACTAACATTGCTGATTACAAAACCTACGGAAAAAAAGAGTTCAAAGTCGTCGATGACTGGATTCAGATATCTAAGCGAATAGGGTTTAAACATGTAAGTACTATCAAAATGATGCTAAACACAAGACCTGGAGTTGGTAACCAAAAACTAGCAGGTCGTGAGAAATGGGAAGGCGTATACGTATTTTCAAAATGAAAAATAAATTTATAAGTGCATACATGGATGTTGCAGAAAGATTTTCAAAACTGTCAACTGCAAAAAGATTACAAGTTGGTGCTATAGTTGTAAAAGATGATAGGATTATAAGTATTGGCTACAATGGTATGCCAAGTGGTTGGACTAATGATTGTGAAAATCAAATTATTGATGTAAAAACAGGAGATACAACTCTTGTTACAAAACAAGAAGTATTACATGCAGAATCTAATGCGATTGCTAAACTTGCTAAATCAGGAGAAAGCGGTGAAGGAGCTTCAATCTTTGTTACACATCAACCATGTATTGAATGTGCAAAACTAATTTACCAAAGCGGTATTAAAAGCGTCTACTATTCTAAAGAATATAGGTTAACAGACGGCTTGAAATTTTTAACTAAGTCTGGAGTTAATGTAATTAAAGTAGAGGTTGACCCCCTACTTTAATTTCTACATTATATATGGTTACATATCACCGTATACTTGTAACACTTCTTTCACTGCATTATGCCTCTCAATATCTTCTTGCTCAAATCGGACTATGTCCAGATGTCTCGCGTTGCCTGCAGAAGCTAGTAAATTTACGAAATTAATTAATCCGTTATCCTGCATTCGATCTGCCTGAGCTAGATCTCCTGTGACCGCCATCATAGAGTTTTCACCTAGTCTTGTTAATAACATTTTCATTTGACTAGCTGTTGCATTTTGCATTTCGTCCGCTAAGATAAAACTGTTCTTAAACGTACGGCCTCGCATATATGCTAATGGCGCTATCTCAACTATACCTTCTTTTATCATTCCTTCTATTTCTCTTGCATTAAAATACTCCCTTAATACGTCAAATATTGGCCTAGTCCAAGGCGCCATTTTCTGTTCTAAAGTTCCAGGTAAAAAACCTAAGTCTTCATCAACAGAAACTGCCGGTCTTGTAACTATAAATTTATCAAGTTTGCCTTCTTTAAATAGCTTAACCGCTACTTGCACAGCCAAAAGAGTTTTGCCTGTTCCTGCTGGGCCTATACCAAAGACTATGTCTTTTGTGTGATCCAGTAGCTTTAACACGTATGTTTCCTGGTTTCTATTTCGTGGAAGAATATTTACTTGTTTTTGTTGTTTTTGAAATTGTTTGATTTCAACTACGTTGTTATAGTTGTTGATTGAGTTAGTTCGCTTGCGTTTTGCACCCATTAAGTGTCCTCCTATGGATATTGAACGTAAGTTCTAGGATCTTCCTAAGATGTGATAGGAAGCTAGTCCCTACAAAGTATTTACCTTTAGAACTGGATTAAAAAATAGTCTGTTATCTTTTTGAAACGATAAATACTATAGTAAAACTATATGTAATAGGATTATACCATGCAAGATATATACGATGTAATAGACAATATAAACAACATATACGATAGCAATTCTGCGTTTGAAGTGTTAAAAGACTTTGAGAGGGTTGTAGACGAATTAGATGTATATGTATATAAAAACTGGAACAAAGGTGAACTTGTTTCAGGGCCTAAAATAACAAGACATTGGGTATCTTGTTCCTTTATGTGGCCATTAGCACAGATGCCTGATCCAATGGGCGGAAAAAGGCTATTAGACTACGATTGTAAAGTTAGAATGGGTAAAGATTACATTATAAAACCAAGAAAAATTCGTAAACCAGACGACATTAGACCTGGAACTAAAAAGGGTAAATTAGATAAACATGCAATTTGGCTAGTACAAATAGACATGCCTAAGAAATTAATTCAGGATATATACAGTGGCTACGATGACTTATTAGATTATATGGAAGAACCAGCTACTGGTGGGCAATCACAAGAACTACAGCAAGGTGCCGCAGATACTGCCGCGGCAGGTATGGCACCTCCGGCACCTGCACCAGGAGCAGCACCACCTGCTGAGACTCCGCCGGCTGAGGGAGCTGTATAATGGGATTGAAAGCAAAAGACTTGAAAGATATGGTAGATTATATTTTTGAAATAGATTCCTTCAAAAGTAAAATGGGGGAAGATCAAAATATAGTTACTTTAAGTTTCAGTACAAAAACAAATGAAACTGCAAAAGACCTTGTAAATTTTTTAGAAAAAGGTTATAGTTTTATTTTAGATGCTGATGCTACATCTGGAGAACAAAAAGACGGAACGTATAAAGTGTTTGTTGAAATGGAAAGAGAAGATTCATGTCCAGAACAGATACTAGAAATAATTGATGGTGTAAGTAAATTAACTGGACAAGATAGATTTAAATTCCGTTATTATAAAAACTTTAGATCACTAGAAGCTACACTTGAAAATTTACAAAAAAATCTTCCATCTGATCCTGATGACTACGGTATCAAAATAAAATCGGTAGCTATGGAAAACTATAAAAACTTTTTTAACAAAAGTTACTTAGAATCTGTAGAAATGAAAGATAACATATTAGCTATTAAAAAAATTCATGGAGACCCCTTATATTTTAATTTTATAGATATAGGCGATAAAGATACTATATTAAATAATATCAATGAAACTATATCTGTTGATGATAATAACTTTGCTGAAATTATATATTTGAGCAAATATCTAGGCGATTACAATATTACAAAGTTTGGAGACAAACTTACTTTTGAAAATAAAAACAAAGTTCTTGTGTTAACTCGTATTAACACCTAAAACAGGAGAAACAAATTGGGTAAAGAACATTTTAAATTCGACTTTCAAGAGTGGATGGCAGAAGAGCTTATCCATAGAGATGACTGGAAAGAATGGTATGACAGTATGTGTGAAATACTACCTTTGT